>Ga0302215_10002461_pt1 | contig 12706 bp, 7 predicted proteins | sample II_Fen_N3_1_FD_194580 | JGI IMG/M metagenome (GOLD analysis project Ga0302215, IMG submission 194580) | Peat permafrost microbial communities from Stordalen Mire near Abisko, Sweden - II_Fen_N3_1 | ecosystem: Environmental > Terrestrial > Soil > Wetlands > Permafrost | place: Sweden: Abisko... | reverse complement strand
TGTAGCTTATGTAGCATTTACCCGAGCAAAAAATGAATTGATATGCATGGCTCCGGCTCCCAAAAAAGAAGTGGAAAGCCTGTCCAACATCAATTCGCTGTCGGCGCTGCTCACTGCTTGCTTCACGGTAGAAACTCCGGGATTGGACTACGAGATTATACCCTTATCAAAATCCTACGACGGCACGTCAAAGGTATTCTCGTTAGGCGAACCAACACAGGCCGTATACAACGATGCCAAAAGTCCGGGTAACAACGAGAAGATAAACAGCTATCCATCCGTTAGCAGCACCGACCGCCTGCGTATTCGCCATCAAAGCCTGGATTATTTACTCGAAAACCAACAACTCACCGACAGCCGCCTAAATTACGGGCTAATCATGCACGATATTCTACGCAATATTACGCACAAAGCCGACCAGCAAAAAGCCATTCTTTCCATGATTCGCGAAGGACGCATCAGTGAATTGGAAGCCGAAACGGTGGAAGTGGAAATAGAAAAATTCTGGAGCTTACCGGGGGTTGAAAACTGGTTTGCTACTGATACCCGAGTGTTGAATGAAACAACAATTCTGATTCCATCCGGTGAGCAATATCGCCCGGACCGGGTTGTGATTAATGGAAACAAAGCAACCGTTGTGGATTATAAGTTTGGCGACAAAGAAAGTAAAACTTACATTCAGCAGGTAAAACAATACATGAACCTCATTGCTGAAATGGGCTACCAAACCAGCGGATTTGTATGCTATGTAAGCCTGGGGAAAGTGGAAGAAGTTTAACAACTCTGTTCATCCTTTTACAGGAAAATATAAAACGGGGACTCCACGCAATGTGAAGTCCCCGCTTTGCAAAATATAATCGTTTTCGATTTTAGTATCCTAGAATTTTCAACATCGATTTATAGCTTTGTTCTTTAGCAAACAACTTTGTAAAGTACTCGCCATCCTCGTCCTGGTCAATAATAACCAGCTTTGGAGCCGGAATCAAACAGTGCTGAATACCACCAAACCCGCTTAACGACTCCTGATAAGCACCGGTATGGAAGAACCCGATATATTGTTCTCTGTCTTCATGCATTTTAGGGAGGAAAACCGCATTGGAATGAACTTCCGCATTATAAAAATCCTCGCTATCGCAAGTCAAACCACCTAAGTTGACCCGTTCGTACTCCGAATCCCAGTTGTTGATAGCCAGAAACACATAACGTTGATTAATAGCCCAGGTATCTGGCAAAGTAGTCATAAACGAACTGTCAATCATATTCCACAGCTCACGGTCATTCTGTTTCTTCTGGTTGACAATAGAATAAAGCATTGCGCCGCTTTCACCAACAGTGTACGAACCAAATTCAGTAAAGATATGAGGTTCGGGAACTCCATTTTGTTGACAGATAGTTTTAATCTGTGCCACAATCTCTTCGGCCATGTATTCGTAGTCGTACACCATATCCAAGTGAGTTTGAATCGGGAAGCCTCCGCCAATATTCAAACTATCCAACTGTGGACATTTCTTCTTAAGCTCACAATACAAGTTGACTGCTTTGTTTAATTCATTCCAGTAGTAAGCAGTATCCTTTACTCCGGTATTGATGAAGAAGTGCAACATCTTAAGCTCCACCTGTGGGTTTGTTGCAATGTGCTTGGTATAGTATGGAATGATATCGTTGTACCGAATGCCCAAGCGTGATGTATAGAAGTCGAACTTAGGCTCTTCTTCTGCAGCAATACGAATACCCACATTAAACTTGATATCGAAGTCCTTAAGAAACAAATCCAGTTCGAACTTATTATCAAGAATCGGAATCACATTTGTAAATCCCTGGCGCATCAGATTCTGAATATTCTCAACATATTGAGGTCGTTTAAATCCGTTACAAACCACAAATGTATCTTGCTTCAATAGTCCTTGCTCAAACAAGGATTCCATGATATTAATATCAAAAGCCGACGAAGTTTCCAGGTGTACACCATGTTTCAGCACTTCTTCCATTACGAAAGAGAAGTGAGAACTTTTGGTACAATAGCAATAATTATAATCACCCTCGTAGTCAACTTTAGCCATTGCCACATTGAACATACGACGCGCTTTTTGAATATTCTGTGCAATCTTAGGCAGATATGCTATGCGCAAAGGTGTACCGTATTGCTTGATAATATCCATCAAAGGAACACCACACCATTCCAGTTCATTTTCAATGATGTTAAACTCATCATTTGGAAATTCGAAACTCTGTTCGATCAGGTCTTTGTACTTGTTTTTCATTCCTGCTTAACTTTAGCAACTAAATTATAGAAATGTAAATGAGTTAGATTGTACAAAAAAAATCAATCCAAGCAAGTTAGATTTGAATTTTTCAATTAAAAAAGTGTGCAAAAGTAACTATTTATTTGGTAACCCGAACAAAATTGTTACAATATTTTATCTGACACAAAACAATGTAAACCTGGCAAACAATATCTAATTTCTATGCATTTAGAGCTAATCCGCATATTATGCAAGCATAAATAGATTTTGGATTGACAAAACACGCAGACAACGAACATAACCCAACAAAAGATAAAATAAAAGCGAGAAGAACTTTAAGTGAAATATCTCAATTAAATCTATTGTACAATATTTCAATAACACTACAAAACCAATCTAATTTAATCAGTTTAGCTCTTTATTTCTAAGTTTATTGAATCAAAAATCAATAATTCATGTATTTTTATTTCTTTTTATTGAAAATATAATTATCTTTGCTCCCCTAGGTTTTTTAACAGCGCTTATAATGACTATACTTTTTTGATAGTGATATCAGAGAAATGCTTTGAAAAACGAAGTGAAAGTAAAATATGTACTAACAACTTTTCAAAACAACATGAGGAAAACTACTCTTTTTAAAACTGTGCTTGTGGCAATTATGCTTTTAGTTGCTGGCTTTTCTGCCAAAGGGCAAGAATCAGTTATTTATTCTACCGGATTTGAAAGTGCCGACGGATTTACAGCAGGAACTACTTACAATAATACAACCGTTGCTTATACTGGGGCTTCTGGGAAACAATGGGGAACCTATTACGGAATACCATCAACAACTGGCTTTCTTACGGGAGCTCAATCCATGCAAATGCGTTGGTATACTACTTCTTCAGCAAATCTGGGATATACTTTCACCAATTTTGATTTAGCAAACGTTACAACTGTAAGCTTTAAAGCTGCCAATACTACTGGTATTAACGTAATTGTATCTTATTCAACCGATGGAGGAACAACCTATACAAATCCTCAAACTTACACACTGACAACTACTGCTACAACTTATACATATACTGTAAGTGCTGCCGGAGCAATACCCAGTGTACGATTGAAATTTCAATTGACTTATTCCGCAGCACCTTCTGCAACTTCAAGACTTTATTTAGATGACATCTCAGTATCAGGAATAACTGCAATTACAACTGCACCGGTTGTATCCACTGCCTCACCTGCCGGAACTGTTGGAACAGCATTTTCATATAGCATTTCAGCAACTAATACACCTACATCCTATGCATTGGCGAGCGGAACTCTACCTGCCGGATTGACATTAAATACAACTACGGGCGTTATTACAGGTACTCCTACTGCAGCAGGCAGTTCTAGCGTAACAGTTACTGCAACCAATACAATAGGTATAAGTGTTCCTGCAACATTAAGTTTCAGTATTGCAAAAGGAAATCAAACTATTATATTTGGTGCATTGGATACAAAAACAAGTACAGATGTTCCATTCTCACTCACTGCAACAGTAAGTTCAGGATTAGCAGTTTCGTATGCAAGTTCAAACACAGCAGTTGCAACAGTATCTGGCTCAACAGTTACAATTGTGGGCATTGGCTCAACAACCATTACTGCTTCACAGCCGGGCGATTTGAATTACAACGCAGCTACTTCTGTTGATCAAAATCTGACAGTAAATCAATTTGTTGCTCCGACTATCACTGTAACTGAAGTTACTGTACCACAATTTACTACAAATGTTGGAAGTACAAGTACTCAAACTATACATGTAAGCGGTGTAAACCTAACAGCAAATGTTACATTGGCTTTATCGGGAACAAATGCCGACCAGTTCTCTTTATCTCAGTCAACAGTTGCTCAAACAACAGGTACTGCTCCTATTACTGTTGTAACAATTACATACACTCCGACAACTGCCGGAACACATACAGCCACATTAACTTCATCAAGCGCAGGCGCATATGATATCACTTTATCGTTGAGCGGAACAGCAACCTGGACTCCATTAGTAACTCCTGTAGCTACCAATGCCACAGAAATTTCAACTTCCGGATTTACAGCAAACTGGAATGCCGTAGAGGGAGCAACTGAATATCAATTGGTTGTTTACTCAGAAACAACCGGAGGAACTTCCTCTACAACAATCTTCTCTGAAAACTTCGATGGTTTTACAGCAGGGGCAACAGGTGCAGGTGCAAATGGAACTGATATTTCGACAACATCTATTGACACCTATGCACAAACAACAGGTTGGACAGGTTCAAAAGTATATCAGGCAGGAGGTTCAGCTAAAATGGGTACAAGTAGTGTATTGGGCTTCCTGACAACCCCTACTATTGATTTGTCAGCCAACTCGGGTAATTTCAATGTTTCATTTAAATCGATGGCATGGAGCACAGACTCAACAAGAGTAAAAATCTATCTGAACGATGTATTGGTAAAAACAGTCGGTGGTTTGACGAATGATTTAAATTACACATTAAATTCATTCTCTGCTGACCTAACTGGCGGTACAGCAACATCGAAAATTAAGTTTGAAGGTAATCAGGCTGCCAAAGGTCGTTTCTTCCTTGATGATTTGGTAATATCTAAAACAGGTCCCGGCATTGTTCAAACACCGGTTGTAGGCTCTCCATTCACAATTACCGATGGAACAAGCAAAATATTAACCGGGCTGATAAACGGAACAACTTATAAGTATGTAGTAACAGCTAAAAATGCACATGTTACTTCCGACAAATCAAATACTATTACAGTTGCAACAACACTCACGGGAATAAATAATTTGCAAATTTTGTCGAACATTACTGCTTCAAACGGAACTATCAAATTTCCTGCAACAGCGGGAGAAACAGTTGAGATCTACAACGCAGTAGGTCAAAAACTGACTCACAAACTTGCAACTGAAGGAGTAAACTCTATTCAACTTTCGGTTCATGGCGTAGTACTTGTGAAAGTTGGAAATCGTGTAGCTAAAGTGATTTTATAAGCAAACACAGAAAATAAAACAACCAAAAGGCCTCTGCACAAATGCAGGGGCCTTTTGTATTGTCACATGTTCTTCATACCATTTACACATAACTATAATTGTTTCGGAACATACTCTCCACAGAAATACACTTAAAATTCGTATTCTTTACGCCCTAGAAGAAAAAAGCTTTGAATATCAACAAACATGTATCAAGCAAACTTAGCTGCAGATTCTTATTTGTAATACATATTAAATTTTCACTCATTGGGTTATACTAAGTTATTTTTGAGGTAGTTTTGTATTTAAAATTCAAACAATACAATTATGCGTAAAACGATTATTCCAATAGTAATTCTTTTCTTTATTGTGCTAACCGTACCTGCCCAGGTTACAAAAATTATTCAAAGTGAAGGTCTCTTTTTTACAGATGCAACTCAAACAAAATTATACACAGGCGAATTCAAAGAGTATTTTGAAAACGGAGCAATAAAGCTGGAGATGAACATCAAAGATGGCAAACCCGAAGGTGCATATATCGTCTATTTTGCCAATGGCAAACCCAATGAGGTTCGGGCATACCGCAACGGAGAATTTCATGGATTGTGGCGCACCTACAATGAGGCCGGATTGTTGGTATCAGAAGCTCAATACCGCAACAATAAAAAGCATGGTACGTGGCATGTGTGGGACGATTCGGGAATTATGCGATACGAAATGCAGTATGATAATGGCCGTAAAACGGGCACATGGTATATGTGGGACGAAAAGGGCAAATTAATTTCGGAAAAGAAATACTAATCAGCTGTATGAATATTCACAGCATTGTATATTCTTTGTAACTTACCTGTAACCTGTCTGTAACAATTATACTATTACTTTGTAGCGTAAAAACAGAACAGCGCAAAACAAGAAATAAATTATACGATTATGAAAAGAATATTATTTATCGCAGCTATTGCAGCTATTGCAATTGGTTTAACCACATTGAATGTATCGGCAAAAGACAATGCTTCAACCGAAGTAAAAACAGAAGTGATTGAACAATCGAACGTACTAAAAGGCATAGTTTCGGACAAACTAACAAAGGAAACACTTGCAGGAGCCATTATCACAGCAAACGGTCAAAAAGTATATACCGACTTGGATGGTAATTTCAGTATTTCAAATCTTTGTGGTGGGAAATGCCAAATTAAAATAAGTTTGATATCATACAAAGATCAAATACTGGATATAAACACAAACAACCAACTATCGGTACAGGTAAACCTGGAACAACGATAAATATCTTCAGATAAAACATATAACAAGCGAGGCAAATCCAATAGGGTTTGCCTCGCTTGTTTTAGAGTCGACTATGCACTTCAAGTATTTGGTCATTGGTTCATTATAACATATTTGTCACATTGTTTACATAAGGCTGAAATATTTAATTGGTTATTTTGTAATACAAATATTTCAAAAATCAAACATGAATCAATATAAAATTTTAGTTGTCGATGACGAAGAGGATCTTTGCGAAATCCTGCAATTTAACCTTGAAAATGAAGGTTACAAAGTAGATGTGGCCTATTCGGCAGAAGACGCATTGAAACTTGACATTAAAAACTATAACCTGTTGTTGCTTGATGTAATGATGGGTGAAATATCAGGCTTCAGAATGGCTCGAATGCTACGTGAAGACAATAAAACGGCTAAAATACCCATAGTGTTTCTAACGGCTAAAGACACCGAAAACGACCGCCTGACAGGTTTTGCATTGGGAGCCGACGATTATATAAACAAACCATTCTCCATCCGTGAAGTAGCAGCCCGTATAAAAGCAATCTTCCGTCGTATTGAAACTTCCGAACCGATAGTCAATTCAGATATTGTATTCGAAAACCTTGAAATGAGTTTATCAAACAAAAAAGTATTGGTAGATAAGGTTGAAATCTCATTTACGAAAAAAGAGTTTGAAATATTAAGGCTGTTTCTCGAAAACAGAAACCGTGTATTCACCCGGGAAGAAATTCTTTCACGCGTTTGGTCAGATGAAGATGGTGTACTAAACAGAACCATAGATGTGAACATAACCCGTTTACGCAAGAAAATAGGTATGTATGAAAAACACCTCGTTACACGCCTTGGCTACGGCTATTGTTTTGAAAGCTAATAGCATTTACAAATCACTTATTCACAACCATGAATTAAAAAGAACCTGTTGGCTTTTTGTAATGAGTGTGTTTTTTTTTCAAATTTTATCGGCCCAAAAAATTGGACTGATACTTAGTGGCGGTGGTGCTCCGGGGATAGCGCATATTGGTATGATTAAGGCGTTGGAAGAAAATAATATTCCTATCGATTATATTACCGGAACATCGATTGGAGCCTTAATTGGAGGTTTATATGCTTCAGGATATTCACCCGATGAGATGATTCTATTTTTCAAATCATCTGAATTTAAAAAATGGAAAAAGCTTGAAATTAAATTCCCAAGAAAATATGTAATTCCCACACATATTATTCAACCTCAGAGAATTCAGAAAGGCTTAGAAAAATTAACCGAATTTGCCACGATACGTTCAGGCAATAATTTTGACAGCCTTTTTATACCTTTCAGATGTGTTGCATCGGATGTTTACAGAAAAGAATCCTACGTCTTTTCTCATGGCGATTTAGCCACGGCACTAAAGGCATCTATGACATTTCCTTTTATTTTTGAAGCAACAAGGGTGGATAACAGACTACTCTTCGATGGTGGCATTTATAATAACTTCCCTATAGACATCATGCAGCAAACATTCCATCCCGATTTTATGATAGGCTCAGTAGTAGCTTATAACCCACCCCAGGCCGATGTAAATGACATCCTAATGCAACTTCAAAATATGATTACAATTGATACAAACTACAGCATACCAGATTCATTGGGTATTGTTCTGAATTTTGAATTGAAAAAGCAGTCAATGTTTGATTTCTCTGACATTGATTCCCTGGTAAAATTTGGATATGAAGAGACTAAAAAACAAATAGAAATTCTCGATACAAAAATACAGCGCAGAAATTCGATTTACGAAATCAATCAGAAAAGACGTTTATTTCGTTCGAATCAGTTTACAGCGAAATAAGTAATCTAAACAAAAATAAATCAACCAATTGTTACAATAAAATAAATGCAGATCATGGGTAATTGTCTAATGATTCTCTGTTTTGAAGGATGTCATTCCTGTTGAATATCCCCCTTCAAAAGGGATTTAAAAACTGCCGTTACAATTAACCTATAAGCCTACATAAAGAAATCAATTCCAAATCTGTTTCTATAATACAATTCCCATATTAAATCTTATAGGGCATTTAGAGGATATAATAACACAAAAAACACGCATAAAGCAATTGCTCTATGCGTGTAATTAGTTAAGATTAGAAGTAATAGCTACCTATTATTTTCTGATCAACAATTTCTGAGTCAATTTCACATCGCCTTGTTTTGCAACAACTAAATAGATACCGTTAGAAAGATTAGAAACATTGATATTTTCTTTTTCTACTGATAGTGCTTGTTTACTGAAAACTTCACGACCGGTAATATCTACAATCTTGATGCTAACAGCACTTTTTTGTTCAAATGGAAGATTAACTATCAATTCATCTGAAGCAGGATTAGGATAAACAGTAAGGCTGCTTACATCTGCTTTTTGATTAACAACAGCTGAAAGAGTATTCCAATATGATTTAGTATTCAAAGTTGAACCTGCTGCAAGAACAAATTTAGGAGCAGTAAGTGTAAATGGATCTACTACATTTAAATCTGTATTGGCAGTAAATGTTTCGTTTTTGAATGCAGCAGTACTAAACCATGCTGTTTCAGCAGCGACATCCCAGGTTTGACTAGCAGGAACTCCAAAGTTTGCAACTGTCATACCTGCCAATACTGAATTGCGTACTTTCAAGTCACCTGCAACAGCATTAGCTTGTGTAGTAATACCATCGATATACAAACCAGTTTTCCAACCTGCAAATACTGAATTATAAACCTGTAATTTACTGTTTCTGCGGATATGCATAGCACGTCCAAAGTGATTTGAAATTGTAGTAGTTGAAGTAGCCAATGGACCGAATTCACTCACGTTACTCAAAATAGCTGAAGTATATGGGCTAACAGCATCACCGGCTGCATTATTATCAGATTCAAAACCGTTAGATGTTCCCGAAGCCGATTGATCGTCAATCAATGGGTGACGAAGTCCTACAGCATATTGAATCATTCCTGAATATCCAAAATCAGTATCAAAATCATCATCTACACCAGCAATTGCAACCAAGTGTTTACAGTTTACAGTTCCTCCAAACCACTCATAAGAGTCATCACCTGAATAAGAAACCTGAATATTATCAATAGTAGTTCCTGACCCAACACCACCAAATGTCAAACCATTGATTTCGTTGTCAGTAGCATAAGCAATACCAGGATATTCAATACGTACATACTTTAAACTTCCTGAATTATCAGCAGCATCAGTACCACCATAAACAGCTGAGAGACCAACACCACCTTCGATAGTAGCTGTTCCTCCAATAGGGTTAATAGGAGCTTTACCCAACAGGATAACACCACCCCAGTCACCAGCAGCACGACTACCAACTGGTTGATTTGAAGTGAATATAACAGGCTCTGTGGCAGTACCGTTAGCAACCAATTTACCACCCTGGCTTACAATAAGAGTAGCTTTACTGGTCTTATCACCCCGGATAATAGTTCCTGGTTTTACTGTAAGTGTTACGCCATCGTTTACAAACACGTATCCACTTAACAAATAAGATGGAGAAGTAGTAAAGTCAGGTGATGTTATAGTAAATGGATTTGCTACCAATAAATCAGTGTTATTAGCATAAGTTGTATTTCCAAAACCGGCAGTATTAAACCAGGCAGTTTCAGCAGCTACATCCCAAGTCTGACTTGCCGGAACGCCAAAGTTTGCTACAGTCATACCAGCTAACACACAGTTTTTAATTTTCAAATCACCGGCAACAGCATTAGCCTGAGTTGTAATACCATCAATATATAAACCAGTTTTCCAACCGGCAAATACTGAGTTAAATACTTTAAGTTTTGAGTTTCGGCGGATATGCATAGCACGTCCAAAGTGATTTGAAATAGTTGTAGTAGGAGTTGCCAAAGGACCAAACTCACTTACGTTACAGAATACAGCTGAAGTGTATGGGCTAACAGCATCGCCGGCTGCATTGTTATCCGATTCGAAACCATTTGAAGTTCCTGAAGCTGATTGATCATCAACCAATGGGTGACGAAGACCTACTGCAAACTGAACCATACCCGAATATCCGAAGTCAGTATCAAAATCATCATCTACACCTGCAATAGCAATTAAGTGTTTACAGTTCACTGTTCCACCAAACCATTCGTAAGAGTCATCTCCTGAATAAATAACTTCGATATTATCGATAGTAGTACCAGAACCAACACCACCAAGTGTCAGACCATTAATTTCGTTATCGGTAGCATAAGCAACACCCGGAAATTCTATACGAACATATTGTAAACTTCCTGAATTATCATTTGCATCTGTACCACCATAAACTGCAGAAAGACCTACTCCACCTTCGATAGTAGCTGTTCCTCCTATTGGATTGATTGGAGCTTTACCCAATAAAATTACTCCACCCCAGTCACCGGCAGCACGGCTACCAACAGGTTGATTCGAAGTAAATACAATTGGTTCGGCCACAGTTCCGTTTGCAACCAATTTACCTCCCTGGCTCACAATCAAGGTTGCCTTGCTTGTCTTATCACCACGAATAACTGTTCCCGGTTCAATTGTCAACGTAACGCCATCGTTTACAAAAACATATCCTGTCAACAAATAAATATGGTTTTTGGTCCAGGTTGTATTCGTTGTTATACTACCTGCAGGAATAGTAACATCTGTAGCAGCATAAACTTTATTTTGAGGATCAAAGTTTGACCAACCTGCTGTCCAATCAGTGGTTCCAAAAGCACCGATATAATCAACCGGTGTAAAGAATGGATTTGCCAATGAAGCATCAGCAAAAGAAGCTGCAGCTCTTAGAGGAGATCCTAACGTGGTATTTGTAGTAATGTTACCTGCTGCAATAGTTGCAGTTGTTGCAGGATACACTTTGTTTTGTGGGTCGTAATTCGCCCAACCGCTTGTCCAATCTGTGGTTCCAAAAGCGCCACGGAAGTTCACTTTGTCAAAAAAAGCATTGTCAATTGTGTTCTGCGCCATCAAAGATGAAGCTAACAACGCCAAACTTACAAAAAGTACATTTTTTTTCATTTTACCTTTTTTTTATAAATAATTTATTAATTGAAGATTTTTATTTTTAAAATACCATGTTTAGCCCAAATTTAAATTGCATGCCGGGCTTATATTGTTGTCTAATTTCAATTTTTGATTGTTGCACCTTACTGACAGGATCAATGTATTCATCTGTTTGCTGATAAGTAACCTTATCGTCGAGTAAATTTTTTACACCAAACTTCAGGCTCAACCATTTTGTAATACCTTTTTCAAGGGTCATATCAAGTGAGTTAAAAGGCATTTCATATACATGAGGTGTATTGGGATCTCCTACAAATGAAATTCGTTTACCCACTTTGTTATACATTACACTGAAATTCAATTTTGATTTTATATCGTTATAATAAGCACCCAAATTGATTATATAAGGAGATTGTCCTTGAAGCTCACGTTTACCCGAGCGTTCAGTAGTAGATGCTTCAACATTAATTTCAGATTTTATGAGAGAAGCATTTAGTACAAATGTCAGATTGCTTAAGAAAGATAATGTTCCTGCGTTCTCAAGTTCATGTAAACGCTTGCGGATATCAAGTTCTAAACCATATGATTTGGCACTTTCGGCATTGAAGAATGTGTAATTCCACGAAGCACCACCTACGTAGATAATATGTTGTTCGATAGGGTTCTTGAAATCTTTGTAGAATGCACCTAACGACACTATTTCCTCCGAAGTAGGATACCATTCAATTCGTGCATCCGCATTATTTACATAGCAGTTTTTCAATGTTTCATTTCCAAAAATGAAGGTATTTTCTTCAAAGCTATAAAATGCAAACGGGGATATCTCTCTAAACTCGGGACGATTAATTGTACGCCCACCGGACAACCGGAACAATAAATTCTTCGACATATTCAGCGTAGCATTTACCGAAGGGAAAATGTCCAATGTATCGTTGTGAATTGTGAAAGGTGTATTGCTTGAACCATCACGTTTATAGCTGCTCAAAGTCTGATTGTTTTTCTCCATTCTGACACCCAGATAGATATTTGCCAAGGTCGAAAATGGAATATTTGCGGCAAGATATGCAGCAACCAGCTCGTTCTGTGCGTTATAAGAATCGGCCTTATCGGTAGTTTCTTCCATAACCACACCCTGCGTGTAACCAATTTTATTTTCGAAGAAATTTTGTATTGAAGTCATCAAATTTGAGCTG
>Ga0302215_10002460_pt1 | contig 12706 bp, 10 predicted proteins | sample II_Fen_N3_1_FD_194580 | JGI IMG/M metagenome (GOLD analysis project Ga0302215, IMG submission 194580) | Peat permafrost microbial communities from Stordalen Mire near Abisko, Sweden - II_Fen_N3_1 | ecosystem: Environmental > Terrestrial > Soil > Wetlands > Permafrost | place: Sweden: Abisko... | reverse complement strand
AGGAGGTTTTTTATTGTTTCAAACAAAAAAAACTACACAAAAAGGATACGCTTCAATAATAATTTAGGATACAAAAAGGAAGCATTTTTGTCTATTATACTACTTTTTAATACTTTAGCTCATTTATTGGGCTGCTGTCATGGTCAGTGTGACTATTATTGTCACACCTGAATTCGCTCGAAGCGAGCTATAAGTAGCAGTGTTCGAGTCCAGTGCATAAGTGAACCTCAAGGGGAATCCATCACTGGCGGCTGTGCCTGAATAGCAAGTTCCGATGTTGGTGACGATGGATCTGTCCGTAGCATCCAAGGTTACCTCTGCTCCCAATGTCGTTGCCGAACCAACAAAACTGGCATTGGGTTGTCTTGCCACCAGTTTTAGCAGGGTGCCTGTTGGTACGGTTCCCGATGTTATTTTGGCGCTTAGCGTCCTGTTTGTTGTGCGGATGACGGATGTGACCAAAAGCCTGGTCGTGGAATCCGACTTGCTGGTTTCGATGGATTGGCCTGCATTCCGTTGGAGTAAAGAAAGGTTTATGACCCCAGCGCTGACTTTGAGGAGGGAAACCTCAGGAATGCCAAGTGACAACGTTGTAGTGGAAGTATTGGTGTCCACAGCTTTCACAGTTTGCACCGCGCTTGTAATAAGCGAAAGTGCAAGCACTGTTAATATACCGTTTCTTAAGGACATGTTTTTTCTCTTGTTAGTATCAGTTGGCGTCTGAAATCGTGAACGTCACTGTTTCCAGTGTTTGTTGATCGATATTGACGATTTCACCCTGTGCTATTGTCTTGATCTTATAGGTGTATTTAATTGTGTATCCATCGTTCTGATCGGTGCCCGACCAGCATGTGCCAATATTGTTGATGAGAACCTGGTCTTGGGTACTCAATGTGACCACGCCCGCATAAGACCCGCCATCACCTGTGAAATGTGTGGTAGAAGGTGGCAATGCCTGTACGGTCAATTCGGTCCCGCTAAGTGCTCTTGACATCTTCACTGAAACAAGTCTCACAATTCCGATCTCAGCAAGAGAGGTGATTCTTAATCTTGTATCTGAGTTCTCCGAGGTATTGGTCAATGCTGCCCCAGCCTCTGTTACACCTTTGATTTGTAATTCAATATCTCCGGTTGCAACGGCCAACAAAGCTGCTCCTTCTAAATAAAGGTTCAGCTTATTGTTGGCCGTTTCAGAATTTTGTCCGAAAACTCTTGTCGAGGTTGATGTAAACAGAAGGCTCGCAATGACTATTTTTCGAAATAGTGCCATGGCCTTCTATTATTTTTTATATTTCTTCGGAAAGTGTATAGGTTACCGTTACTTGTCTGCCGTTCGTAAAGGTTGCACCAGCAGGTTTATTCAACGTGTATTTGACCTGATATCCGCTGTCGACGTCTGTGCCTGACCAGCAAGTACCAATGGCGTTGATCAAAGTACCGGTTGTTTTGGTCAACCCGTCCAGTTCAACTTGAGCAAGAGGTGTGCCATAACCGTTGGGGTCGCCACTAAAACCAGCAGGTGCATAGGCTAGAACATAAATGCTACTACCTCCATCAATGTTTCCAGTGGAGATGCCGACATCCAATTTACGGGTTTTACCTGTAGATACAGAGGAGGAAATCCTGATTCTTGTGGCATCGTTGCTCGCTTCTGTGGCGATTGCTGCCCCGGCAACGGTTGCGCCTGCTAAATTCAAATTGATGTCTCCTGTTGTGATGGAGATCAATGCAGACTCTCCAAGATTCAAGGTAACCTTGTGGTTGGCTGTTTTAGCAGCATAAGATGTTAGCGAGGTTGCCAATCCTGCGATTAAAGCGATGGCGAAAATAACCAATGTCTTTTTCATTGTCGTGAGCGGTTTTGTGAATATTATTGTTGCTAATTCTGTTAAATACGATTTTATGCAAATATAGTAGGTTTATTGCTGTTACAAACAAAAAAGATTACACAAAAAGGATACGCTTCAGTAATAATTTAGGATACAAAAAGGAAACAGTTGAAGAAAGTCCTGTTATGGATTGTCGGAAAGTGTGAACGTGACTGTCAAACTGATCATGTAACTGGCGGCCGCACCGGTACTCAGCATCGTATAATAATAGGAATCGTTGGGTTGCCAGGTAAAGGTTAAATTGTAGCCATCGGTAGTGGCAGTCCCCGTATAGCAACTGCCGATGCCGTCCACTATGATTTGGTCTACATCTTTGATTAGTGTGATACCACTCAATACGGCATTTCCAAAATCGCCTTGAGTGGCTGGGTAGGAGCAATCGGCCGACACCACTTTAAGCAAGGTTCCGGTTGGGATTGTGCTGTTCGATACTTTTGCCGTGATTCGTCTGGATTTGCCGGGTAAAACAATCGAAGTAACTTTCAAATATAAATTTGAGTTTGAGGCGCTTGATATCTTGGCGCCTGCGCTGGAAGCATTTAGTGTCATGCTGACGGATGCAGGTGTCGTGGTCGCTTTGATGTAGGCGAATGCGGGTATGACTACACTGAAGTTGTCGTATACGATGGTGGCAGCAGTCGAATTGAAAATTGACAACCCCAAGCAAAAAGTAATTAAAAGTACATGGCTTATTCGCATATTTGTTCCTAATCCTTTCTTACTCGTTGGAAACTATGGTATAAATGACCCCTGCTTCAATTTTGAGTGAATCCAAAACAAAATCACTCGGATCGTACTCCGGATTCATTTCCCATGTAAATGAAAGCAAATGACCTTTATTGACCCCTAGACCGGTATAACAACTGCCAATGTTGGTGACGATCGGTTGGGGAGAAGTTGATAGAATGATGGAACCTGAAGGCTTTCCGACCATTCCGGCTCCTGCACCCACGTCGGGTCCAATTTTAAGCCGAATCAAGATTTCAGCAGGTAGAGTGTTCCTGCTCAAGCTGACACAAATGGCATTGGTGGAGTATCTTTCAACCAAGGAGGAATAGTTCAGCCAAAGTTTTCCGACCGATTTTGGAGTCAAAATTTGTTCGGTGCCTTTTCCGGGTACAAAACTAAATTTTAAATCGGATCCTGCCAGATAAATACTTGCTTTTGAGGGTATTGATAACTGAATCGGCAACGAAGCTGCATTCTCACCCGGCATTCTGTTTTGAGCAGATAAGAAGTAGGCGCCGATTATCAATAAAAAATATAGGCTGAAGTATTTTCTTTTACCTGGCAAAACCATGTCGTGGCTGTTTTTCAGAAAACTCCTATTGCAAATCAAAATGATCAATCAGTTCGAAAATAGAAAGGCTCATTCCAATACAAAAATAACGTAAAAATTAATGATTTGCAAATAATATTCCTCCTTTCACCCAATTTTGCTATAATTCACTTTTTGAAGTTGTTTTCCCAGTTAGCGCCTTGGTGAATGGGTTTGATGCCTAATAAAATGTTGTAGAACATACTTTTTTACCCATCGATTTCACATTCCTTTCGTATTTTTGTTCAGTATAGAACAGCATAGAACAGCATAGTTTAAAAAATCATAAGTGTATGGAAGTCAACTTCTTGTCAAATTCGACCAAAGTTAGGCAAATGGCGGAAGCCATTCGTATGGCCATCTCGCAGGGTGAATTCTCCGAAGGGGAAATGTTGCCGTCCATCAACCAGATCAGCTCCAAATACAACGTGGCGCGCGATACGGCGTTCAAGGCATTTCAGGAACTCAAACAGAAGGGTGTCATTGAATCGGCACCGACCAAGGGCTATTACGTATCGTCTTCAGTCAATAACATATTGGTGTTGTTGGACATCTTCAGCCCGTACAAGAACGACCTGTACAATGCCTTGACCCGCAACTTGGGCCCGCACAACCGGTTGGACCTGTATTTCCATCATTACAACGCCGAGCATTTCAACAATGTGATCATGAACAGTTTGGGAAAGTACAACCGCTATTTGATCATGAACCTTAAGAACGACGCCTATTCGACGGTGTTGGACAACATCGACAAGAGCCGCATCCTGTTGCTGGACTTCGGTAAGTTCAACAAGGACGGTTTCGCTTATGTTTGCCAAGGGTTCGACACCACCTTGTACGATTGCCTGCAATCCGGTGCCGAGCTATTTAAAAAATACAAAAAGCTGAACTTTATTTTTCCGGTGGATTCGGAGCATCCCAGAGGTGGCATTCAATATTACGAACAGTTCTGCAAGGAAAACCACCTTCAAAGCAATTTGGTGAAGCGGCATGTTCAGGAATCGGACCTGGTCAAGGGAGAAGCCAACCTCATCGTTTCGCACGGAGACCTCATTGAAGCGGTCAAAATCTGCAAGAACAAGGGGCTCAAGCTGGGTGAGGATATCGGAATCGTCACATTCAACGACGCACCCATGCTGGAGATTATCGAGAACGGCATCACGTCCATTTCGGTGGATTTCAAACAAATGGGCGTACTGGCTGCCCGGTTCATCAACAACAACGAACGCCTGCAGACGTATGTGCCCACCAAGCTCATCGTTCGCGGCTCCTTATAATTTTTTTCATGAACGCACAAAAATTGAAGGGAATCATTCCCCCCATGATCACGCCCTTGCTGGACAACGACCATCTGGATGTGGCGGGAGCCGAACGGTTGATCGAACACATGATCGCCGGGGGTGTTCACGGCCTTTTTATCCTCGGAACCACGGGCGAGGCGCCAAGCTTGAGCTACCACATCCGCTACCAGCTGGTGGAATTGGTCTGCAAGCAAGTGGCCGGCCGTATTCCCGTGCTGGTGGGCATTACGGACACGTCGCTTTACGAAAGTGTGAAGTTGGCCGAGCATTCCAAAGCCTGTGGCGCTTATGCCGTCGTTTCTGCCCCACCTTATTATTACGCGCCTTCCCAACAGGAGTTGATTGAGTATTACGAGAGCCTGGCCGATGCGCTGCCGTTGCCACTTTTTCTGTACAACATGCCTTCGCACGTCAAAGTTTCGTTTGAGCCCGCCACGGTGAGAGCCATCGCCCAGCATCCCAACGTGATTGGGCTGAAGGACAGTTCAGGCATCATGGTCTATTTTCATACATTGATACAAATCATGAAGGACCAACCTGATTTTTCATTGTTGGTTGGACCGGAGGAACTCACTGCCGAAGCGGTGCTGCTGGGTGCCGATGGGGGTGTGAACGGGGGGGCCAACATGTTCCCGAAACTCTATGTCGATCTGTACAACGCGGCCGTCAAACGGGATATCGACCGGGTGAACGAGCTCCAGGTGCAGGTGATGGACATCAGCAACACCATCTATAAGGTGGGTCGTTACGGTTCCAGCTATTTGAAAGGGGTGAAGTGTGCCTGCTCGCTCCTGGGTCTTTGTTCCGATTTCATGGCTGCGCCCTACCGAAAATTCCGTCAGGAAGAACGGGACAAGGTCAAAGCCGTTTTGGATCGCTTGGGGTACGAAACGGCTATCGAATAGCGATTTATCCCCTTTAAAAATCAATTTTTCCCATTACGGAAGGAGTTCCGCAGTTAACTTTACACCAATCCATTATCAGATGAAAAACATCAAAATCACATTAGTATCCCTTATTGCGCTTTGTGCCGCATCGTTCGCCCAGGCGCAGTATCCGACCATTCCGAAAGAAGTTCAGGCCGTTTCCGATTCCATGATGGACGGATTCCGTCTGGCATCCGATTCAGCATGGGCAGTCGCATTGCCCATCGTGCAGAAGGAAGCCCTCGAGGGCCGTCCCTACATTCCTTGGGCCAACCGCCCCTACGATCTGCCTCAGGCAGAAATTCCTTCTTTTCCAGGTGCTGAAGGCGGGGGCTCATTCTCCTTCGGTGGTCGTGGAGGCAAGGTTCTGATCGTTTCCAACCTGAACGATGCCGGACCCGGCTCGTTGCGTTGGGCCTGTGAACAAGGCGGCGCGCGCATCGTCGTATTCAACGTTGCAGGTACCATTCACCTGAAAACTCCCATTTCCGTCCGTGCGCCCTACATCACGATTGCCGGCCAAACGGCTCCCGGCGACGGCATTTGCGTGGCTAGTGAAAGCTTCTGGGTGGACACGCACGATGTGGTGGTTCGCCACATGCGTTTCCGCCGTGGCATCACGACCGTGGGTCGCCGCGACGACAGCTTTGGTGGTAATCCGGTGGGCAACATCATGTTGGACCACATCTCCGCCACTTGGGGTTGTGATGAGAACATTTCCTTCTACCGCCACATGTACAATGACGGCAACGGTGGCATCGACCAAAAGTTGGCCACCGTGAATGTGACCATACAGAACTCCATCTCGGCTGAAGGCTTGGATACGTGGAACCACGCGTTCGGCAGCACCCTGGGTGGAGAGAACACGAGCTTTTTGAGGAACCTCTATTCCTGCAACTCCGGCCGAAACCCATCGGTGGGTTGGTACGGCGTGTTCAACTTTGTGAACAACGTGGTTTTCAACTGGGTGCATCGCAGCATGGACGGCAGCGACTACCGCGGCATGTTCAACCTGATCAACAACTACTATAAGCCAGGGCCTTTGACCCCGAAAGAAGGACCGTTGTCCCACCGTTTTGTGAAACCCGAATCCGGCCGCAGCAATGTGAAACTTAAAACCTACGGCCGTGTGTATTGCAACGGCAACATCATGGAAGGCAACGAGAAGGTGACCAAGGACAACTGGGCCGGTGGCGTTCAGGTGGAAGAAATGGAAGATTGCGGTGAATTCACTCAGGCTATGAAAGTGACCAAACCCTTCCCCATGCCACAGACACCCATCATGACGGCTGCCAAGGCCTATGATTTCGTACTCGACAATTGTGGTGCCACCTATCCCAAACGCGACGTGGTGGACACCCGCATCGTCAAAAATGTCCGAACCGGCAAGATTCAAGTGCTAGCTGGAGTCAATACGGACAGCATTCCCAAGTTCAAATACCGCCGTTTGGCTGTGGATTCCTACAAGGACGGCATCATCACCGACATCAGTCAGGTAGGCGGATGGCCTTTGTTGCAGGGTTCGCCCCGTGCCGACCGTGATAAGGATGGCATGCCGGACAGCTGGGAAATCAAATACGGTCTGAACCCCGACAATGCGGCCGACGCCATTGCCGACTGCAACGGTGACGGATACACCAACATCGAGAAGTACATCAACGGCATGAACCCCAAAAAGAAAATCGACTGGACCAAAGCCAAAAACAACGTTGATACACTCGCCAAGAAAAAAGGAGACCTCGCCGAATGAAAAAATTACTGACAACCCTTGCTTTGTCGCTGCTGTTGCTGCCTGCCTTCGCGCAGCAGCCGCAGACGGCCGACGCTTACATGAAGGTGCTGAAGGGCCGTTCTGAAAAAATAGTTCAGACGCTGGGAATTACCGATTCAACCAAGTTCAAACGCGTGGCTGAAATCGTGGTCAACCAGTACGCCACGGTGGGCCGGATCCAGGATGTGGCCGACTCCACGGTGAAGGCGCTTAGGTTGCAGCGTTTGGACAAGGACGAGTTGGAAGGGCAGATCAAGGCGTTCCAAAACGAACGGGATGCCAAACTGTATGCCCAGCACGCCACTTTTTTGGCGCAGTTGCAGGGAGAGCTCACCCCCGAGCAAGTGGATAGCGTGAAGAACGGCTTGACCTACAATGTGCTGAACGTGACCTACAAGGCCACGCTGGAAATGATTCCGACCCTAAAAGAGGATGAAAAGATGCAAATCTGGATATGGTTGCTCGAAGCCCGTGAACGTGCCATCGATGCTTCCTCGTCCGATGCCAAGCACGGTTGGTTCGGCAAGTACAAGGGCCGCATCAACAACTACCTGGCCGCCAGGGGCTACGACTTGACCAAGGAACGCTCGGCCTGGGCTGAACGCATCAAACAACAACAAGCGAAATAAGATGAGAATACGGAGTTTGAGCTTGCTTTTGCTGAGCTCGCTGGCTGTCTTTGGACAGAAAGCGGCGGTACCGGTTCTTCCACTGAGTCTTGGCTCAGACGGAAAGCTGGTGTATGTGGCGGATGACAAGGGCAATCGGATTCCGGACTTTTCGTATTGTGGATTTGAAAAATCGGAGAAACCAATCCCGTTCGTACCCGTGAAGGTGGTGGTTTCTCCAACAACTGGTGATGCCACCGGCCGCATTCAGGCCGCACTGGACTATGTGGCGGGTTTGCCGGCGGACGCTCAGGGCATTCGTGGCGCCGTTTTGTTGCAAAAAGGCCGTTATGAGGTTGGCGGAAGTCTAAAGATAACCGCATCGGGTGTGGTCCTGCGCGGCTCCGGCATGGGCGATGGCGGTACGCTGCTGTTCGCCTCGGGAGACGACCGCGAGACGCTTATTCGCGTGTTCGGCAGCAACCGTACCACCAACAAAGGCGTCGCCGTTACGAACAACTATCTGCCTGTGAATGCGATGCGGCTCACCGTGGCTTCAGCCACATTCAAAGTTGGCGAACGAATCCGCATCCGTCGCCCGTCCACCTTGGCTTGGATCAAAGCCACCGGCACCGAAAGTTTCGGGGGTGCCGAATCGGCCATCGGTTGGAAGCCAGGGAATCAGGATATCTTTTGGGACCGCACCGTCAAGGGCGTTTCGGGCAATGAACTTCTTTTGGACGCGCCCCTCACTACCGACATGGACACTGCATTTGCCGTGGACATGGTCTATCCGATGTATTGGCCGGGTCGGATCCGATATTGCGGTGTTGAAAACTTGCAACTGGAATCGGCATGGAATTCAGCCAATATAAAAGATGAGAACCACCGCTGGATGGCCATCGTGCTGGAGAATATGGAAAATGGTTGGGTGCGACGGGTCGCGTTCCGGCATTTCGCAGGATCGGCCGTTTATACGCTGGAAACGGCCGCTCAGATTACGGTGGAGGACTGCAAATCGTTCGAGCCGGTGTCTGAAATCGGTGGGTATCGCCGCAACACATTTATGAACGACGGGCAACTCAATTTGTTTCAGCGTTGTTGGGCTGAGCAAGGTTTTCATGATTTCGCCCTCGGGCAATGCGCCGCAGGGCCCAACGCCTTTGTGCAATGCTTTTCGTCCTTGCCCTATAGTTTCAGCGGAACGCTTGGCTCCTGGGCATCGGGTGCCCTGTTCGACAACGTGCGGGTGGACGGTAACGCGCTGAATTTGAGCAACCGCCGTCAAGATGGGCAGGGAGCAGGCTGGTCGGCTGCGAACTCGATGATTTGGCAGTGCAAGGCCGCCGTGATGGATTGTCCTAAGCCGCCGATGGCGCAGAACTGGGCGTTCGGCAACTGGTGCCAATTCCAGGGGGACGGATTTTGGACGGCTTCGTCTGAAAGCGTGAATCCGCAGAGCCTGTTTTATGGGCAGTTGAAGGACCGCATCGGTTTCTTGCCCGCTTGGGCAGGGCTCATGCCCGAACAGGGCGAGGCGTCCAGCAGTCCTTCGTACGAAGTGGCCGCCGAATTGACGAAAGAAGCCAAACACCCGGGGCTCACCTACGACGCTTGGATCGATACGTTAATTGCCAGGCAACCTATTTCACTGTCAAGCGAAAACGCCAAGCCGCTGGAAACGCTCAAGTTGCCTGCTGAAAAGCAACATACATTAGCCGCACCAATGTCCGTCAAGAACGGTTGGATCGTGCGCGGGAATCTGCCCCTGCTGGGCATGCGCCGGGGCGTGAACTGGTGGAACGGCAACATCAAGAACAATTTCATCAACGGCACGGTCTGCATGCCACACCTCACACGCTGGGTTCCCGGCCGCACGGGCACGGGCCTGACTGATGACTTGCAGGAGCTCACCGACCAAATGCTTCAGGACGGATTCGTGGCCACCGACCACAACTATGCCCTCTGGTACGACCGCCGCCGCGACGACCACATCCACGAACGGCGCATGGACGGCGACGTCTGGGCTCCCCTCTACGAACTGCCGTTCGCCCGAAGCGGGCAGGGCAGGGCCTATGACGGCCTGAGCCAGTATGATCTGACAAAATGGAACAGCTGGTATTGGAGAAGGCTCAAGACGTACGCCGACCTGGCCGACCAAAAGGGCCTGGTGCTGTTCAACCAAGACTTCTTCCAACACAATATTATTGAGGCGGGCGCGCATTGGGCCGATTGCCCTTGGCGCACGGCCAACAACATCAACGGGACCGGCTTCCCCGAACCGGTGAACTTTGCCGGCGACAAGCGCATTTTCTTTGCCGAGCAATTTTATGATTTGACCAACGCAACACGCAAGGCCCTTTACAAAGGTTACATCCGCAAATGCCTGGACAATTTCAAGGACAACAACGGCGTGATCCAATTCATCGGCCATGAATATACGGGGCCGAAGTCGTTCGTGGAGTTCTGGTTGGACGTCATCGGCGAGTGGGAGCAGGAAACCGGCAAGAACGCCTTGGTATGCCTGAGCACCACCAAGGACGTGCAGGATTCTATTTTGGCTGAACCCAAGTACAGCCAGTTGGTGGAAATCATCGACACCAAATACTGGCGCTACGAAGCGCAAGGCAAACTCTATGCGCCTCCCGGCGGCGTGAGTCTGGCACCCCGTCAGCACTTGCGGCTCAAGCAGCAGAAGATATCGATTACTAAGGGAAATCCTCCCTCTGACCAAGCCGCCAAAGCGACGCAAAACGACGATGTACAGTACTGGACCGTGCGCGATTACCGCAACCTATATCCGGAAAAGGCGGTGATTTTCTCCTCCGATGTGGCCTCCGTGGGCTGGCCTGCCTTCATGGCCGGGGGTTCCGTCTGCAGCCTGCCCGGCAAGTTGCCCAACGCTTTCTTGGAAACGGCTGTGAAACTGCAACCAATGGATTCCGTGGATCCCACCCGTTTTTGGTTGCTGGGTCGAACGTCTGTGGGCTATATCTTGTTCGTTAAAACCAACGGTTCAGTCCAAATTGACCTGTCCGGCATCAACACCACCTTCAACGCCCAATGGATAAACGCAGGGGATGGAAGTACGATGGATAAGGTATTCAGAATTACGGGCGGCACGATCGTAAACCTGCCTGCCAAAGGTCAAACCATCTTATGGCTGTACAAATGAAAAAATTGCTTACGGGTTTGTTTTTGTTGCTGATTCCGCTCATGGCGGGTGCTGCAGGGAAACCCGTGTACTTTTTCACCTCGTTCAACGAGCCGGCCACGGATGGCTTGCGGCTGCTCTACAGTTACGACGCAAAGACCTGGACCGACTTGGGAGCGGTACTTTTAAAACCGCTTGTGGGCAACCAGAAGGTGTTGCGTGACCCATCCATCGTCCAGGGTCCCGACGGAACCTTCCACCTCGTCTGGACATCCAGTTGGAGGGGAGACCTCGGGTTCGGCTATGCCTCCTCCAAAGACTTGATTCACTGGTCGGAACAAAAACTCATTCCGGTGATGGCGCAGGACACCAGTACGGTAAACGTCTGGGCACCCGAGCTGTTTTATGACGCGCCGACCAAGAAATTCATCCTAGTTTGGTCTTCCACCGTGCCCTTCAAATTTGCCAAGGGCGCCGAGGAGGAACGAAACAACCACCGTTTGTATTGCACCACGACCAGCGATTTCAAGACCTTCTCGAAAACGAAGTTGTTCTTCGACCCGGGTTACAGCGTCATTGATGGGACGATACTGAACCGCGGCAAAAACGATTATGTGCTTGTTTTTAAGGATAATACCCGCAAGGAACGTGACATCAAGGTGGCGTTCGGCAAAACGGCACTGGGTCCCTGGACCAACGTTTCCAAGGCTCTGAGCGGTTTCTGCACCGAAGGCCCCACCACGGTCAAAGTGGGCGCGGACTGGCTCATCTATATGGACGCCTATCAGAAAAAAACCTACGAAGCCCTCAAAACCAGCGACTTCCAGACTTTCCAAGATGCCACTGCTGAAATCGCCATTCCCCAAGGCCACAAACACGGCACCATTTTCATGGGCGACGATGGCCTGCTTCAAAAACTGCTGGTGGCCACCGACCCTTCCAAACTGGTGCACTACACGGGAACCACGCTTTCGAACGTGGACTACCACCACGGCATGTTGGCTCCGGCGGTGGGCGTGCACAACATCCAGGTGATGCGCGCTTCTCGCGAGCACCCGGAACTGACCGACGGTCAAGGCTTTACCTACAACCACGCGCCGATGATGGCGTATTGGAACAACACCTTATATATAGAGTATCTGAGCGACCCCACGGGCGAGAACGTTCCTCCGGGTCAAACGCTGCTGCTGAAATCCTGCGATTTGGGCAAGACATGGTCGAAACCAGACCTGTTGTTCCCACCGTATAAGGTGCCCGACGGCTACCGCAAACCCGACAATGATACCGCTGCCAGCAACTTGATGGCGGTGATGCACCAACGCGTGGGCTTCTGCGTATCCAAATCGAACCGTTTGCTGGCCCTGGCCTTCTACGGCGTTTGCCTGAACCCCAAGGACGATCCCAACGACGGAAATGGCATCGGTAGGGTGGTGCGCGAGGTTTTGAAGGTCGGCGGCTACGGCCCCATCTACTTTTTGCGCTACAACCACGGATTCTCCGCTGCGAATACGAATTACCCCTTTTATACTGCCAGCAAGGACAAGGATTTCGTGCAAGCCTGCACGGACATCGTGAACAACCCGCTCTACATGATGCAGACCGTGGAGGAAGGCGACCGCAACGACCCTAAAATACCCTTGTTGAAGCAATACAAAGCGTTCAGCTATTATCATTTGCCCAACGGAAACGTGGTAGGGCTCTGGAAACATGCCCTGACCTCGGTGAGCACCGACGGTGGT
>Ga0302215_10002459_pt1 | contig 12711 bp, 10 predicted proteins | sample II_Fen_N3_1_FD_194580 | JGI IMG/M metagenome (GOLD analysis project Ga0302215, IMG submission 194580) | Peat permafrost microbial communities from Stordalen Mire near Abisko, Sweden - II_Fen_N3_1 | ecosystem: Environmental > Terrestrial > Soil > Wetlands > Permafrost | place: Sweden: Abisko... | reverse complement strand
TAAAAGCAAAATGGACAGGATCGAAAGTAGCACTTATTGAGCTTATCTATGCATTTAATACCTCGAAATGTATCAACAACGGAAAAAGTGATTTAAAAAGAATGACTTCTTATGTTGAAAATCTATTCGACATTGATTTAGGGGATGTCTATCGTACTTTTATCGAAATTCGTGGTCGCAAGGGTAGTCGTGTTCAGTGTTTGGACGACCTTCGTAAGAAATTAATTGCACGTATGGATGAGGTTGATAACGATTAATGTCCAAACATCCTATTTTTCAAATATGTTCTCTATTAATAAAAAACTCAGCCAACTCCCAAGTTAGCTGAGTTTTTCACTGAGTGGCACGAGACTCCAAGACTCACACAGTAAGCAAATTCCAGTTATTCTTTCAATTACTTTACCCAAGTTGTGAAATCCATATTTGCAATTAATAGACCTTTACAATCAAAAATTATCATTATGGATGTTATCACAATCGAATCAACAGCATTTTTAGAGTTAGAGGCAAAAATCAACTTAATTGCCAGGTTTGTAAACGATCAACAGCCTCCTTCGACTGAAAATCCAGACGAAACTTGGGTTGACAACTATGATGTTTGCACTTTCCTAAAAATTAGTGAACGCACTCTACAGCGTCTAAGATCAAAGGGGCTCGTCTCCTACTCCATTATCTCAGGCAAATCTTATTACACGCTTACCGAGCTAAAGAGAATGCTTACACAACATATCATTCGAAGTAATGAAGAATGTTTAAACGATTTAATTACGAATCACAAGCAAGCTGTAGAAAGAAGGCGGATGAATAAGGGAGTTAAATAGAATATTATAAAAATTTACATTCAATTAAATTTCATAGTTATCGTTATGGAAATCAATAAAGAAAACTTAGAAGCAGTAATTGCTCGGCTTTTTGAGAAACTTGAAGAGACTGATAAAAAAATGGATCGATTACTTAATCACGATGCTTGTCTTAAAGGGGATGAGCTGTTAGATAATCAGGATTTGATAGGAATGCTTAAAGTGAGTCATCGTACTTTACAACGATACCGTACAAATGGGAAATTACCCTATTGTAATATGAATGGTAAATCCTTTTACCGACTTACCGATGTCACAAAATTTATCGATGACCAATTTATGGGAGTCAAATAGTATTCAATTATCACACAATATTCAAATAAGAAAAGGGAAATGCATAATTACGTTTCCCTTTTCTTGTAAGCGCTATTTCTTCAATCGATAGTTGGGTTTAAATATTAAACATTTTCTCAATTCCTTGTAATTTTCCTGCTAATGTCTGCATATCATTACTGATTTTACTGTCGGTAATACGAGCATAAATCTGTGTAGTACGGATATTAGTATGACCAAGCATCTTGCTTACAGTCTCAATTGGGACACCTTTTGCCAACGTAATCGTGGTGGCAAAAGTATGACGCGCCAAATGAAATGTCAACTCTTTGTCTACTTCACACAAATCTCCAATTTCCTTTAGATACGCATTCATTTTCTGATTGCTAAGTATAGGAAGTAATTTGCCATTGGGTGAGACTCCTTTGTATTTTTCCAAAATCATTTTGGGAACATCCAATAGAAGTATGTTGGATTCAACTTTAGTTTTTTGCCGTTTGGTCATAATCCATAAATTTCCATCAAAAGAAGTACGTACATTCTTCTCAGTTAAATTCTTTACATCAATGTAGGCTAGTCCCGTGAAACAAGAAAATATAAAGATATCACGAACTAATTCCAATCGTTTTATAGAAAATTTCTTTTTCAATATCTTTTCTACATTTTCCTGAGTGAGGTAACCACGATCAACCTTTGCAATATGAATTTTGTAATTAGCATAGGGATCAATTGCAATTAATCCATTATTTCGTGCAATAAGAATGATACGTTTAAGAAGTTGCAAAAATTTTGCAGTTGTATTAACCCCACAACCTCCCTCAGTTAATAGATAAATCTCAAAGTCACAAAGAAATACATGTTTAATCTCTTTTAGAGAAATATCTTTAATCTGATATTTAAATTGAATAAATTTTTGAAGATGTTTACGAGTTACCTCGTATTTTTGAAAGGTTCCGGCAGATTTGCTGACTCCGACAAGACTCTTAACATCTTCATTATGTTTCTGAAAAAGGCTTAATAAGGTTTCATGATTCTCACTAATTCCTAAAAACTCATTTTTCACCTTTTCAGCTGTAACATAATTGTCTTTCCGTTGAAGTTCGTGATAAATAGCATGAAGGGAAGCCTTAATTTCATTCAATTGAGAATTATACTGCTTGCTGTCAGACGATTGTCCAATAACCTTACTTGTTTTTACACTCCAGTTGTTAGGCTGAACTTCTAACTTGGTATTAAATTGCGCAATAATGCCATCAACAGTGATGCGGGTGACAATTGGCATTCTACCATCTTTTCTAATAGCATTCCTTTTCAAGTAAAAAAGGACCTTAAATGTACTCTTCATAATTTCATTTTTTTAATCGTTACAAAACTAGTTGATTGATTGAAAATGAAATAATTACAGCCAAGAAAAAAAGCGTCAAATCTATGCCAAAAGAAGACTTTCTGTGACCTATTTTTGAATTTCAAAAAAGGTCACGATTTAGTCCTAAAAGTATGTCTATTTATGGCTATATTTTGTCTTATATAACAACAAAATTACAATGTAGAAAGATGAAAAAACCCTACAAAACGTTGATTTTGTAGGGTTTGTCATTTTGGCGTCGCTTTTTGGCTAGACCTTTTCGCGGAAGCTACGAGATTCGAACTCGTGGTACGGTTGCCCGTACGTCAGTTTAGCAAACTGGTGGTTTCAGCCACTCACCCAAACTTCCAAACTTCGCTTTAGCGGGTGCAAATATAGGAAGGAATTTTTAATTACACAAACCATTTCTTGAATTCACAATTCATAATTTTTAATTCGTCATTACTTATAACTGACAATCTGTTATTTATAAAATAAAAATCTATAATATTTTTTTGCTTTTCACTTTCCTTTTATATAATTCAAAACAAATCCGTATTTTTGTAGCTTAAATACAGCTTACAATTTATCTAAAAAGTATGACTACTAAAAAGAAAACAAAAAAGAAGGCAAAAACCTCCTACAAAGCAATTAAATGGGTTGGAACGATTGCCGCTGCAGCTATTCTTTACGTCGCTTACATTCTGTTTGCACCTAATATTTCGCCTATAGAAGGTAAAAAAGCCTTTCTGTGTATTCCTGACAGCAGCTCGTTAAATAATGTAACAATATTGTTGGAAAAAGATGCTAATGTATTCAACATGTCCTCGTTCAATCAAGTTGCCAGTCTCTTGCGTTATGGTTCAAAAATACATCCGGGTCGTTACGAGATTAAACCACACATGAACAATTTTCAATTGGTTCGCATATTACGCAGTGGTCGCCAAACGCCGGTAAAACTAACGTTCAATAACATACGCACCAAAGAGCAATTGGCAGCGCGTTTAGGAACTCAACTGATGGCCGATTCGGTGTCTATATTAAAATTAATGAACGATTCAGCATTTCTGACTCAATACGGATTAACACCCACAACATCCATTGCCCTGTTTATTCCTAACACCTACGAGGTTTTCTGGAATTTAAACGCTAAAGATTTGTTCGAGCGCATGAACAAAGAATATACTAAATTCTGGACTGACGAGCGTAAAGCACAGGCAGCTGCTATCCCAATGACACCGGTTGAAGTTAGCACATTGGCGTCGATTGTGGAAGAAGAGACAAATAATAAAACCGACCGTCCAAAGGTAGCTGGTTTATATATTAACCGGTTAAAAGCTGACATGCCCCTTCAGGCTGACCCTACACTTAAGTTTGCAGTAGGAGATTTTGGTCTAAAACGCCTCACACTAAGACAGATTTTGTTTATTTCACCATATAACACTTATCGCAACCATGGATTGCCTCCTGGTCCAATTCGCGTAGCTTCTGAAAGCGGGATTGATGCCGTCTTGAATTATGCTCACCACAATTACATTTACATGTGTGCATCAGAAACATTCAACGGCGAACATAAATTTGCAGCAAATTGGGATGAACACCAAGCAAATGCTAAAAAATACCAACAAAAACTCAACGAGTTAAATATACATTGAACTTTAGAGATAAAAAAATGCGATTCCGGTTGGAATCGCATTTTTTTATCTCTAAAGTTGGAGTCATCGTTTATTGAATCCATTCAAGCTCTTTCAAATTCAGCTTTTAGTCAAATATAAATCAATCAATGTTAATGCAGCCATAGCCTCTACAATGGGTACTGCACGGGGCAATACGCAAGGATCATGACGACCTTTCGCTTCCAGTTCCACTTCGTTAGTATGAATATCAAGTGTATCTTGCTTCTTTGAAATCGTTGCAACAGGTTTGAATAAAACCCGGAAATAAATATCCTGTCCGTTGCTTATTCCACCCTGAACACCGCCAGAATTATTGGTTTTAGTAGTTACCTTATCACCATCTTTCACAAAAGCGTCATTCATTTGGGAACCCTTAAGACTTACGCCGTCAAATCCACGACCATAATCAAAACCATGCGTAGCATTAATGCTCAACATAGATTGCGCCAAACGAGCTTGTAGCTTGTCAAAAATAGGTTCACCCAGCCCTACAGGAACTCCTTTTATAACGCAGGAAATAATTCCACCAATAGAATCACCTTCGCTTTTAAGCTCTTTAATATATTCTATCATTTTTTCAGCAACTGCAACCTCGGGACAACGAACCACATTACTTTCAATCAACGAAAGATCTGTTGTCTCAAAAGTCTGAGTCATGGCAATGTGCCCAACCTGCGAAGTGAAAGCTATTATCTCAATGCCTTGCTTTCTCAAAGCTAATTTAGCAATTGCACCGGCGACAACGCGCGAAGCTGTTTCACGAGCAGAACTCCGTCCACCACCGCGGTGATCGCGAATTCCATATTTCTGCTGATACGTATAATCGGCATGAGATGGTCGGTACACTTCTTTTAAATGGTCATAATCAGAGCTATGTTGATTCTCGTTCCAAATTACAAATGCAATAGGGGTACCGGTGCTTTTTCCTTCGAAAATACCCGACAAAAACTCAACTTTATCACCTTCTTTGCGAGGGGTGGAAATAGCTGATTGGCCTGGACGACGACGATTTAACTCGTTTTGAATAAACTCTTCATCAATATCAATTCCCGAAGGACAACCATCGACAATGCCGCCGATTCCTTTTCCATGCGACTCGCCAAATGAAGTGAAAGTAAACAATTTACCAATAGTGTTCGACATAACTATAAATTATGGATAATAAGTTCTTTGTTATGATTTATAAATCACAACTTTGCTACAAAGTTATTCAAAAAGTTTTAAACTCTCTATTTTTAAAATTTAAAACCAACTTAAGACATCAACATACAACAATGGATATCAAATGGTCACAAACCACTTAATATCCACTGTAAATATATTTAAAATCACTTATACAGATCAATGACAACCACAACCGCTTCCGCAGCCACCTGCTTCGTCATCTTCGCCAGTACCACAGCTACCATCGCCGCAACCACCACCTTCACCGCAACCGCTTCCACAGCCGCCACCGTTACCCATAAGAGCTGCTAATTCCTTTTCAGAAGCTTCGCGAACTTCAAGTACAGAACCTTTAAAGTGAAGAGTTTCACCAGCTAATGGGTGATTTAAATCTACAGTTACATGTGCATCGGTTACCGTAACAACCTGTGCATTAACACGATTTCCTTCATTATCCATTAATGGAACAACGTTTCCTTCGAATATAACTTCCTCATCAATTTTACCGTCAATTTCGAAAATTGCACGATCTAGATCAAGAACACTTGCATCGTCATATTCACCATAAGCATCTTCTGTATTGATTACGAAATCAAATTTATCACCAGCCTGCATTCCAAATATGTTTTCTTCAAATTTAGGCAACATCATGCCTACTCCATATACAAAACTCAATGGTTGTTCGGCAGTGGCCTTTTCCATTAATTCTAATTCTCCTTCAATTTCGCCATCAACAAATAACTCGTATTCGGCTGACACTGCTTTGTTTGCTGTAATTTTCATTTTTTTTATTATTTAGTTATAAATTTCTATTTCTATCCTTATTATTCTAATCTTTCTATAATTGTTTTTGAGGTCAAATTGTTCAGCCAAAGCTGTTCATTTCACAAACCTTATTCATTTAATACCAGGTAACATTGGTAGTTCCATAACCACTTCTCTTGTCATATTTCAGGTCTTGTAGCATACTGGCATTAACACCTATTCGGAAAGTATAGGATTTATAATATCCAAAAGGAACCACACTTGCTGTCATCTGCCAGCAGTGAAGATTTCGGGTTATACTTACACTGCTATACGTAAAGGTTTTAAAATCATAATTCAAGCTGGAACTGAATTTCCAATTTTTTGTCAACGACAAATTACCTGAAAGACCTACGTTATGAGTAAATCCCATATCAAATTCCATTTTTTTATAATTGAATACTGTAGGTCTATAGTTTACTGAATAATTCGCACTTATACCCCATTGAATACTAACATTCTCATATCCATCTGCTCCTATTTCAGCTTTTTTATCTTTATCACCGTCTTTCTGATCAGGAGGATTTTTGGTATTATCAGCTTCAGAATTTGACGTATTGTCCCCTTTATTTTTAGTATCGGTTTTCTTCCCAAAAAGCTTTGCAAAAGTATCATTACTTAACGAATAGCTAAAAGATGTACTGGTACCCTGAAAACGAGGAAAGCCACCATTATTCCACCGAAGCTTATTAATCCTAACATACTTTCCATTGTTATCAAGTCCAAACATGTATGGATCAAAAGCACCACTTAAACTCAGACTATAACTACCTAATTTTAGTCTGAGACTTGTATTAAACATAGACCATCGCATGGAATCAGCAGCCATATTGTACGACCCACTAACCGATAAATTATCAATCAGACTTATCTTTTTAGTTGGATTTGTTCCTGTAGTGTCTTTATCATTTCTGACTTTCATTTCCACATTATTTCCTAACGAAAAGTTTATACTTCCGGATTTCCCCTTGCCCGGCGCTCCATACAATGTTCCCACATAATGAGAATACTCAACCGTTTCGTCACGATACACATTAGCATCCTTACTATCAGCCACTTGTTTTACATAGGTACCATAATAGCCCCACATAGCATCCCCAAAATTCGGCATATAACTAAATCCAATTGATGGAGTCATTACATGGCGAATCTGACTCACTTTTGTACCAAAAATAGCGGGAATCGGTGTAAAGAAACCATAAATTTTTGTCGAAGCCGAAACCCCCACATTAAAATCAAAAACCCGATTAAAACCAGTTATGGTATCATTTATAACTTTTTTAGCCGTTTTATCCCACGATTGATTGTATGATTGCAAGTACCAACGTTCGTTATAATTTATAGACGGAGAAATATTGACATATTTCAAAAGGTTAAATGTAGCCCCAATCGGAATACTGTGTCTCATACCGTTTTTCCAATCTTGGGTAAAGGACGAACTTAGCAATTTATTTTCTTTTGTTTCAATACTGTTAGCAAAAGTTCCGGAATAAGACATGGTAATTTTTTCGTACCAACGCTCTTTCCCAATAGGATTTTTCCGTTTAAACGGATAAATACGACTCATCGAAATACTTAGATTTGGTAAAGTCATACTTATCGTCGAGTCACGGTTCCGTTGATTTAGCAACACACTACCAGACAAATTAAAAGAACTCTCAGGGAAACGCTGTGAAAAGGAGATACTCGAACTAGTTGTATTCTGGGAGGTTATCGCAGAGTTGGCATAATTAGTAATATCACTTCTACTATATCCACTCGTGGCAAAATTAACACTACCTGAAATAGTTCTGAACGGATTTGCTTTTTGATCTTGAGAATGCGACCATCGAATACTCATATTCGTAGATTTAACATAATCAGACATATCTTTCTCCCCTGTAACATCGGCCCTGTAACTAATATTCAAACTACCATTATATTTATAGCGTTTCCTGTAAGTAGAAGAGCCCGAAAGTGCCCAGGTACCTTTAGTATAAATATCACCACGTAACTCCAAATCCATATAATCACTAATGGCAAAGTAGTAACCTCCATTCATCAATCCAAAACCGCGGGTTGCCTCATCAACATAACTCGGCATTAAAATCCCTGAAGAATATTTATCAGTAAAAGGGAAAAAACCAAAAGGAATTGCAATTGGCAAAGGCACATCTTCAACAACTAAGTAAGCTGGACCGGCAACAATATAACTCCCTGGTTTTACCTTTCCTTTCGTTAGACTAAGATAAAAATCAGGATGATCATGGTTGTCACAAGTTGTATATTTTCCACCGGAGATGCAGAGCGTTTCCTCAGCAGTTTTCTTTGTTTTATCACTAATAATATACCCTTCACCCTGTTGGGTAACTGCCTGACGTATATATCCTTTTTTGGTAGTAAGATTATAAGTAAGCTCTCTGGACGTGTATTTTGATTCACCCTCACTAAATTCCGGCTCTCCTACCTTTGCTCCAACACTATCGCGCGTTCCTTTTGCAAAAATAAGACTACTATCCATTTTCACACGAATAAAATCAGCCTTCAATTCAATGTTTTTATACTTAATATCACTTTTTCCATGAAGAAATCCTGTTCCATTCCCAAGAAAAACGATGGAGTCTTGGGCTGTATAATTGATTTCAGCATCTATTTGGTTCGATTTTTGCTTCTTAGGCGACTGCAAATTAATCGTATCTGTTGCAACTTTTGAAATTGAATCGACAGGAAGTGTCTTATTTTCTTTAGATGCGGGTACAACTTTCTGTTGGCAGAACCCGGAGAAAGGTAAAGCTAACCACAAAAAAAAGAGCAAAAACAGTATTGATTTGCTGATATATAATTGGTTACAGATTTGCATCCAGTAAAGTTCTTATTTCTAAAATTAGGATGCAAATTTAGTCAAAAAATAGTAGTCTCATTTATGTATAACCTTTTTTTATGAATAATTTGAAAATTTACCCATTAACAATGCAGAATAAACTAGATAAAAAGATTACTTTTGCATCTAAATATAACACCAATTCCTTTTCAAACCCCGGAATTTACATGAAATCCAACCAAAAATACATCTCTGTTTATCAATGCTATATATTGATTATAGGATTATTTCTAACAATGCCGTTATTCGCTCAGGATACAAAATTCACGGTAGTGCTTGATGCAGGACATGGAGGCCACGATCCGGGAGCAATGGGTTCTATGTCTCGAGAAAAAGATATAAATTTGGCTATTACACTTGATCTGGGAGAGCTTATTGAACAGAAATTCAAAGATGTAAAAGTCGTATATTCACGTAAAACAGACAAATACCTCACACTTCAGGAAAGGGCCGATGTTGTTAATGATCATCATGCCGATTTATTCATTTGTGTACACACAAACTCTTCACCAAGTTCATCGGCTTATGGTGCAGAAAGTTTTACCCTTGGTTTGGCTAAAACAAAAGCTAATTTGGACGTAGCTATGCGTGAAAACTCTGTAATAACGCTCGAAGAGGACTACAAAACAAAGTATCAGGGCTTTGACCCTAAATCTGTAGATTCTTACATTATGTTTGAATTTATGCAAGATAAATACATTGATCGAAGTGTTGAATTTGCATCAACCATCCAAAAACAGTTCAGCCATTACTGCAACCGTACCGACCGCGGTGTGCGTCAGGCAGGTTTCTGGGTATTACACCGTTCAGCCTGCCCCAGCGTACTTGTTGAAGTTGGATTTATATCAAATTCCGCAGAAGAGCGCTATTTAACTTCTAATCAGGGACAAAAAGAAATGGCAGCAGGTATTTTCAACGCTTTTGTTGACTACAAACGTGGGCACGACAAGAAGTCGGGCAGACAAGTTTCAACTGTTTCAAAAATCGAACAATCACCGAGGCAAGAAGAGGTTCTAAAAGCACAAAACAAGCCGGAAAACCAAGACACCACTCAACCTGACCAAAAAACAAAAGCCCTTGCTCAACCATCAACAATTTCTCAAGTTCAGAACAATGTACAACCTGTAATTGAAGAAAAAAATAAGGAAGTAAATACAATTAAAAATTCTGAAACTGTAACAACAAAAGACAATAATCCCACAGTCCCAGTATTTAAAATTCAGATTATCGCGTCTGTAAAATCACTAAAACCAAATGCTCCTGATTTTAAAGGACTCAAAGACATTGATTCTTTCATAGAAGGTCGTGTAAACAAATACACAGTCGGAGCGGAAACGGATTATTCAAAAATAGTAAAAACACGTTCTGAAATCAGCTCAAAATTTCCGCAAGCATTTATAATTGCTTTTATAGACAATAAAAAAATATCGGTTAAAGAAGCACTAAAACTAAACAAATAAATAAGCGTTTATGTTAAACGTAAATATCAATTAAATAGAGAGAATGAAAATGAAAATTTTTACGCGTGAGGTAAGAGTAGGAATTATGGTGGTTGTCGCCATACTTGTTTTATATTTTGGATTGAATTTCCTAAAAGGGAAAGACTTTTTTTCTTCATCAAACTACTATTACGCTTCATACGAGAATGTAGGCGGATTAGTTGTATCATCGCCTGTATATGTCAAAGGATTTAAAGTTGGTCAGGTTGAATCCATTCATTACGATTTCACAAAGAAACAATCATTTTTAATTAAAATATCTGTTTCAAAAGACATCAAGTTACCTGTAGGAACAATCGTTCAACTCTACGACGAGGGATTAATGGGTGGAAAAGCCGTACAGCTTATTTATGCTCCCATTGTTTTAACCCAAACAATGCACGAACCAAACGACACCATTGCTTCGGAAGTAGGAATTGGGTTAATGGCGCAATTATCCGGTGATTTAGTACCCAAAATTGAGAGCATTGCTACTCAAGCCGACTCACTAATTCGCTCGGTTAGGGTATTGGTTCAGAACAAAGATTTGAACAAAAGCCTTTCATCCATTCAGCACACAACTGCCGATTTAGCTGTTACATCAGCGCAATTGAAGAAGGTAATGAATACAGATGTACCTCATATTCTTAGCGATGTGAATACAGTAACTGGTGACTTTAAACAAATCACAGGCAACCTCAAAAAAATTGATTACGCTGCCACTTTTGCAAGCATCGACCATACCATTGCAAACCTGAGTTTGATTACCGATAAAATGAACAGCAGCGAAGGTACAATAGGTCTATTATTAAACAATAAAGACCTGTATATCAACCTATCAAACACCGCCGCAAGCTCTGACAAATTGTTGATTGACATGAAACAAAACCCAAAAAGATACGTCCATTTTTCGCTATTTGGCAGTAAGACAAAATAGCATTTTATTTAAAATCATTCTAAATAGCCAGAGATAGTAAAAATAAGCATATTTAGAATTTATCTAAGCCGAAACCTTTTGTTAACAAGAGTTTCGGCTTTTTTACCCAAAAAATAAGCAAAATCCCTTACAAATCGTTAACCGCTTTAATATCAGACATATTTCAAATATATTACAGATAAACAGCTGTTAATCAATAAATTTATCTAAAGTTCTGATACTAAAACGGATGATACATCTATATAAGTTGCAAAAAAAAGACTGATTTTTTTATGTCAGAAAAGTTTTAGATTTTTGTAGTGCTGAAAGTAGCCCATTATAGAAACGGTTTTAGCGAATTAGAATTTATTGTTTGTACCAACTTAGTCTTTAATTTTTTTTTCTGGAGTCAAAACGAAATGTTGAAAAATCACGATCAATTATGGAGTCGCTGTTTAAGCGTTATTAAAGACAATATTAGCGAAGCATCTTTTAATACATGGTTTGCACCCATAGTTCCTTTAAAATATGAAAATAGTATATTTGTTTTGCAGGTACCCAGCCAGTTCTTTGTTGAGTACATAGAAGAGAAATACATTGATTTATTACGAATGACCCTATATCGTGAAGTAGGAGTCGGAACCCGCTTGGAATATCGTGTATTGATTGATAAGACCAGCGGAAAAGGCACACAGATACCTAGTGCCAGCGAACAGCCAAAGCCAAAAGCCAAAGCTGGATCAGCTTACATAAGTCCATACCATAAACCTCAATTGCCGGAGATTGATCCGCAGTTGAACCCTGCGTATAATTTCAACAATCTGATTGAAGGAAACAGCAACAAATTGGCTCGTACTGCCGGCATTAGCATTGGCAACGAACCAGGCAAAAACATATTCAACCCATTGTTCGTTTACGGACAGTCCGGAGTTGGTAAAACTCACCTTGCTAACGCAATTGGTGTAATGACGAAACAATTGCACCCTGAAAAACGTGTTTTATACGTTTCGGCTAACACATTTCAAATTCAATACACCGATGCTGTTAGAAGCAATACTGTAAATGACTTTTTAAATTTCTATCAAACCATTGATGTATTAATAGTGGATGATATTCAAGAATTTGCAGGAAAAACAGGAACTCAAAATACATTTTTTCATATTTTCAATCACCTGCATCAAACAGGTAAACAGTTGGTTCTGACTTCAGACCGCTCGCCTATTGTAATGGTTGGATTAGAACAACGCTTGCTTACTCGTTTCAAATGGGGCTTGTCAGCAGAAATTGAAAAACCGGATTTTGATTTGAGAAAATCGATACTTGAAAGCAAAATCT
>Ga0302215_10002455_pt1 | contig 12718 bp, 9 predicted proteins | sample II_Fen_N3_1_FD_194580 | JGI IMG/M metagenome (GOLD analysis project Ga0302215, IMG submission 194580) | Peat permafrost microbial communities from Stordalen Mire near Abisko, Sweden - II_Fen_N3_1 | ecosystem: Environmental > Terrestrial > Soil > Wetlands > Permafrost | place: Sweden: Abisko... | reverse complement strand
ATCATCACATTGGCCGAGACTTCGGGATCAGGACTTTCAATGCCTTTCCGATACGTTTCGTAAGTGGCATTAGGCGTTTTATGTTTTTCGGTAAGCTTAGCGTAATACGGATGATTTTTATCCCAGTAAGTAAGCTTATTTGTTCTCAGAAAATCTTTGTAATCAATCAACAGTTCCTCAAGCGAAGCCCGGGCAACATTGGTAAGTTTAATTTCCGTTTCCTTAGATGTCCCTGAAGCCATACTAGCCTCGACTATATTTTGTTTCCCCGAACGTGCCGCCTGCACCATCTGGTCAATCGTACGGTCGAATCGTTGAAAGTACTTTTTACAAAAGTACTGCGTACCATCATAAATAATTTCCGACTTCTGGTAAGTTATCAATCGCTCGTAACCACCATGCTTGGGTATAAAACCATCTTCATTGTACTGCTTGTCCATGGCTTAAGTTTTAATCGTTTATTTTTGTCCTGGTTTCTATCTATTCAGGCAACTTCGGGGACACTTTCGACTGCTCTACAGCGCGCAACACTTTCACAAAGTGTCGCCAATATCCCCCAAAAATACTAAATTATCTTTATCCCTATCTCTTTCAAGTACTCAAAAGTATATAATCCAATCCATGTACTGCTTGTCCATGGATTAATGTTTTTATTTTTGTATTAGTTTCATTCTTCCCAGGCGACTTTGGGGACACTTACGACCGCTGTGCATCGTGCTACTTTGTCGAAAAGGTCGCCAATGTCCCCAAAAAAACTACAACACTACAGCTTTCATCAATTCCGTCAGTGAAACGGCAAAAGGTAATGCCGAATTGCGCGCTCCTGAATATCCCTCAAGCTGTGTTATATCCCATCTTGTGTTCTCAAACTCCTTTTCTGTTTCAGGGGCAATATCATAAACAAGATAAAACTCCTGACTTGGATTAGGGTAAAACTTTGAAATCATATTTTCCTTCGAAAATATTCTTGGTCCTTTGAAATCAAGTTTGAATAATCTACCAGTTGTTGTTTCACCTGTTGTATGAAGTAAAATATATTTCGCACCGGTTTCCCTGGCGCTGAGTCTTAACGAACCTCTTGTTGAGCCTGTTCTGGCATTGTATAATTGTTTACTTGTAATCCATTTTAAATGTTCTGCATCTTTATAAAATCCAATCAAAACAAACGTTTCGTCAGGCAATAATCCTCTATTTTCACCATAGGTTTCAGGCAGCAAATCATTTACTTCGTTTATTTCATTTGTTTTATAGGTTTCAAAAGCTTTCAACGAAATCTTTTCCCGTTGTGAGGCTCTGTTCAGAAAATGCTCTGTTACCTCGCTTAAGAATTTCTTTAGCTCCCTGGAACCATCATTACTATCCGAAGGACTTATTGCAAAAGCTCCCAACCCCGGAATAATTTCATGAAACCCCTTTTTCTGATATTTCTCCGAACCCGGATAAAGGATGTAAGCCCCTCCGGTACGTCGGATAGCATCTTTATAGGAATGCATTTTCAATAAATCAACCCTTTTTACATTGCCTTTTATTATTTCTTTCTTTTCGGTGCTTAACTCTTCCTGCATTTCGTCTTCCGAAAGTTTCTTATCACTTATATCGCCGAATATCGTTGACAGATTATCAATCTTATACTTGGCATCAAAGTGAATATGCACAATCAGTTCTTCTTTTTCTGCCTGAGCCTGCAATATGCCAAATGGCCAGATTGACAAGGTATAATCCGGACGCATATCCATGGTCCAACTCCCTCCGTGTGGATACTCCTTCTTCCCCGAAAACGCCCGGTTATAACTGAATTCAACATGTAACTTTCTGTTTTTCGAAGTGTAAACTCCCTTTAGCGGGATATATTTCCCCTGCCGGAGTTGTAAGCCCAACCCATCGTCGGTTTCTTTTATCAAATCTTTAATTTCATCAGGTTCAATGTCAAACAACTCTTTCAATACGTCCAGCAACTTAAAGAACAACCAGTATTCGTACAATACAGCCACATCTTTTTTATCACTGCTATACACATCTTCACCGCCATGCCATACCAGTCTAGCAGCTAGGTCAAACATAAGCCACACACGCAAAATTTCCCGGTAACCTTCTTTCCGTTGTAGCACAGGACTGTTCAGTGGCAAGGTCGTTGGATTGGATATTTCCTTGAAAACAGAATGACTCAGATATTCTTCCAGTTTGCTTTCAAGCAGAGTGGCTTCAGTTTTCAGTCGGCTGTCGCCTTTTAGTTTTATTCTGAAATCGCCTATAAATGAACGGAAAGAATTCAGGGCATATTTCACAAAACGATTTTCGGGAGTATCTACCGTTTCTGTTTTAGAAGTAATATTAATTTTGGAAGGTACCGATGGAATCCTCGTTTTCAGTGGATGATTATCTGGTAAACTGATCCGGTTTGTAGCACTGGTAATTTGTCGCAGAGCAGAACTATCCATGCGTTTTACGGCACGAATATCTTTTATCGAATCGCAATCTTTCCACCGGGTAACGGGCGACGAAATAATTTTATACATCGAATCATTGAACTCGGCCGAATCGATTATGGATTTGATAAAAGCAAACCGCTGATACAGGGTTTTTGCATCGGCATTAAAATCAACTTCAACCAATTGAGAAACAGGAGAATTGTGTTGAAGCAAAAGTTCTGTACATTTATCGGTAATATCTACAAGCATTTGCCTGTAATCCTCCCGGTAACTGGTTTTTCTGGATTGTACTTCCAGTTTCAGATCTGTGCATTCAGCACCCGTAGCATCCTCTACAATCAGAGTAAGCGTTCCAACATAAACATTAGGCGAAATCCTTCCGGTAGAGGGATTTATTTTCGATTGGCTTACTATCTCCGAAGTTTTAAGACGGTAGCCATCAGTTATTTTATATTCGTAGAAAAAACCCTCCTGAATCTGAACCGGAGCTTCACCATTCTCCGCAGCGTCTACCGGTTCAAAAATGGAGGATTCATTGCCTTCGCCAAAAATTGTCAGTACAATCGTTTTATTGGCAAATTCCTTAGTTATAACTTTTGAGTTTTCCGACATAGTGGATTATGCTTCAGCATAACTGGTAAAACCATTATCAATCAATCCCCTGTACATGCGCTGAATCTTTTCCAGCGAAACCGGATAAAGCACCTTGGTAACATCCCCTTCGGGGTTGTAGGTAATATAATCTTCCGGTTTTGTTCCTTCTACCGTGCACAAACCTATCAGGGTTTTTAATACAGGTTCCAGCTTCCGGCGTGAACCATGCAATTTCGGCAACAGTTTCTGCATAATGGCTGCATCGGTTATAGCTTCAGTTGTCCATTCGGGGGCTGTTTTTTCTACCACAGCCGCAAAGCGTTTTATCTCCGAAGCACTCCGGTAACCAAATTCTGCTCCTGCCTTTTTAAGCTCCGTAAAGAATTTCAACAATACATCTGCGATTTGAACCCCTTTTTCTGATGCCAGTTCTTTGTCCAAAGCCAGTTCCAGAAAGCCCGCACCCATAGCTGCACCCTGTCCTTTCAGTTCATCCATTTTCAGCGGTTTCGAGTTTTTCAGGTACTCAGCCATCTCTGCTTCCGTTACACTGAACTCAATTACATTAGCACGGTCAAGCACTTTCGGGCTGAACATATAAGTAGTTTCATCAATATTTACCGTTCCCACTATAAACAGATTTTTAGGCAAACAGATTTTTGGTGGTACGCCATCCCACCCTTCATCACCAGCATGCAACAGCACTTCTTCGCCCGATTCCATCGTACTCAGAAAATCGGCAAAATACCGTTCCACATGACTCAGGTTCATTTCGTCCAAAATCAGGAAATAAGGCTTTTCCGAATGTTCATTGGCTGCAAGTATCAAATCCAGAACGCCACTATCCGGACGGACATAATCCTTTTTAAGCAATGCATTCGGATAACCCAGTAAAGGTTCACGGTTGGTCCAGTCTGCACCTACAGGCACTATTTTATATTGAGTCTCATTTTCACTTATCCACATTGCAAATGCCTGAGCCAATTTGGTTTTTCCTGAGCCGGATAAGCCCGTTAGAATAACAAAGGGTTTGGTGAGAAGGGAAGATACAAATCTATTAGTTAATGATAATGATGATTTTATACCCACAATCGTAATTGCCTTATGAAAATCACTATTAAATTCATTTGAGATTTCAACTTTAGTTCTCAATAGTTGAAATCTGTTATCTTTATCAACAACTTTATAATCTTTAAAAAATTCCTCAAAATGCTTCTTTAGAGCTTTGAAAGACAACCCATTCTCATCAACAGCATTCCATTGAGTTGTAAAATAATAATTTTTATCACCTTCTGTATATATGGGCTCATCAAAATATCTTTGAGTATTTGATGTAATCAAATCTTGTTTTAATAATTTTCTGTCAAATTGAGCTATTAATCTTTTAAATAGTGAAAAATCAAGTGAAGTATATTCATTAGTTCCAAGTGTTGCAGGCTTCTGAACAGTCTCAGATATCACTTTGGGCCAATTCTTATCATAAAAATACTTGAAAACAGATAAAGCAAAATCTCTAATAGTATTTGATTCTAAAACTATTATCTCTTTACCATAGTTAGGTTTTGGTTTTGATACAGGAGTAACATTATATAATTTTTCTAGTTCGCTAATTTTAATAATTGCTTTTTCAAGATAAACTTTTTCAATCGGACAATATTGATCCGTATTTATATCTTCAAGAGAAGGATAATTTGCCCATGCAATTATTTTAGATATTGTTGAAAATAATGGTTTTGTTTGCACAGTTGACATTGCATTAGCAGGTGCATCTTGATAATACTCACTACCAAGGTCTCTCCATGGTTTTTCATCATAATCTTTTACCGTTGAAAACTCTACTATATTTGAGTTAATGTCCTGAAGAATATTAGAAAATGATCTTAATCCTAAAGAAAAAGATTTTACAGTCCCACGCTTGCCTGAATTACTAAAAGTAATTGTACCTCCAACAGCATCCTGCATTGCTTGGAATGAAGAATTCTTATTCTTATTATCTAGATAAGTGCTTAGTTCCATAATATTCTATATTAATTGATTTATAATTTCTTTGGCAACCGCTTTAACGACAGGTACAGAAACACTATTCCCAAATTGTTTATAAGCTTGTGCATCTGATACCACTATTTGGAAACTCTTATCAATAGGATATCCTTGAAGTAAACCAGCTTCTTTAGGATGTAATTTTCTTGGATTTTTACCTTCCTGCTGAATCAGAATTTCACTTCCATCTTTATAATATCGAGCTGAAATAGTATTAGTATATGGACTTTCTGAATTAAATAAAGAAAACCCAAAACCATTTCCTTTTTCTCGATGTTCTTTTAATCTTCTTAAATGTCCAGCGTGCAATCTATCTGATATAGTATATTTTTCTTCAACTTCAGATAGCAAAATATCACCTAGTTTTACGACTTTAGCTTTTTTAATCAAATCTGTTTCTTCAAAAATTGGGTTGTTATCTTTATCAATTCCAATTGGATAATTAAATTTATCTGGAACATTCGGACCTTTAAGCCATGCAATAATAAATAACCTCTCACGGTTTTGAGGTACTCCAAAATATTTAGAATTCAAAACTCTTGTATTAACATTATACCCAAGTCCATCTAATACTTCTAAAATAGTTTTTAAGGTTCTTCCTTTATCATGACCTTTAAGACCTTTTACATTCTCAAGTACTAAAGCTTTTGGCGGGCAACCTTTTTTTATTTTTGTATTTATTATATCAGCAATATTAAAAAATAATGTACCTCGTGTATCTTCAAATCCCATTTTTAACCCGGCATTGGAAAAAGGTTGACAAGGAAAACCCGCACATAGAACATCAAAATCAGGAATTTTTTTTGGATCTGCGTCTTTTATGTCCCAATTAAAATTTTCCTTTTCAAATAATTCGGGTGAAATACCTTTAAAATTATGCTCATAAGTTGTTCTAGCGAATTTATCCCATTCACTTGCAAAAACACATTCACCACCTACTTCATGCATCGCAATATGAAAGCCTCCAATTCCGGCAAATAAATCAATAAAACGAAACTCCCCTTTTTTATCCTTTTTTGATATCATCAATTATTGTATTATAAAATCCTTTGTTCTTTATTTCACACTCCCAGACAATTAGCACTTTATACCCAAGTTCAACCAACTGCGAATGCTTTCTTAAATCATTTTCTTTATTTTTTTCTATTTTATTCTTCCACCACTCAGTTCGTGTCCTCGGTAGTTTAAAATATTTACAGTTTTCGTGTCCATGCCAAAAACAGCCATTAACGAAAATCACAGTTTTGTATTTTGGTAATACTATATCCGGTTTCCCGGGAAGTTTCTTATCATTTATCCTGTATCTGAAACCATTAGCAAACAAAAATTTCCGTACCAACATTTCCGGTTTGGTATTTTTGTTTTTTATCCGGCTCATGTTATAGCTTCGTGTCGCTTTATCATGTACATCAGCCATTTCAATATAATGGATTATGATTCTTTAATTTCAATGAAACTTTCATCCTCAAAAAACTCCTTCAAACTCACCTTAAGCGCATTGGCTATCTTCTCAATATTTACGATTGAAATATTCCGTTGCCCATTTTCCACACTGGCTATATAGCTTCTGTCCAGGTCGGCATCATACGCAAGGTCTTTTTGCGATTGGTTTTTGGTTTCTCTTATCGCTCTTATTCTCTGTCCTATCGTTACTTTTATATCCATTTTTTTTAATTGAAATTGAACATTACAAATGTCTTAATTTGTAGACTATAAATCAAAGACTATACGTCACACTATGTTATTTCTCTAAAATATTTTTTCTAGAGTTTCCGCTACATCACTTATAATCAACTATTCATACTTTATTCCGAAACTTCAGCTACAGATTTTGTCTAGAAATTTGCACAGCAATAAAAAAATAGTCCTCTGGAACGATTAAATTCATTAATCAAACCACAATGCAGCATAAGTCCTTACAATTTTATAACTTTGCAGCCCAAAACATTAGGTATTTACCCAACGTTATAAGGGCGCTTAATGTAAGATGAAGCATAAATTATCAAAGCCTGATAAGTACAAAAATAAAACAGGTTACTTTTCGCAAGGCCTTGCTAACGACCGACCTTGTTCGGTGAGCCAAAAAACAAGTGAAGACGACGTAGAAATCTTTTCTGTTTGAGACTCTGCCACAGGCGAGTCGAGTTTAAAAGATTTCAGTCGTCAAGCGTAAGTTTTTTGAGCAAAGCGAACACAGTCTTGACTTTTTTTGCATACTTTTTTGCGTCAAGACAAAAAAGTATTGGGGTTTGGGGCAAAGCCCCGGAGAACAATAAACAAAATTGAAACTAAAAAATAATGGATTTTAAGTACGATGTAATCGTTATCGGTGCAGGCCATGCCGGAAATGAAGCCGCCTGTGCAGCAGCCAAGATGGGTTCAAAAACCCTTCTCATCACCATGGACATGAACAAAATCGGTCAGATGAGTTGCAACCCCGCCGTGGGCGGAATAGCCAAAGGACAAATTGTGCGCGAAATTGATGCGCTCGGTGGTCAGATGGGTATCATTACCGACCGCTCCGCCATACAATTTCGGATGCTCAATCGTTCCAAAGGACCCGCCATGTGGAGTCCCCGCTCGCAGAGCGACCGCCATCAGTTCATCCAACACTGGATTAGCACCATCACCAACACCCCCAATCTCTTCGTTTGGCAGGACACTGTCAAAGAACTGGTGATTGAAAACGGCGAAGTCACCGGACTAATTTCGGCACTCGGGGTTCATTTCCGTGCCAAATCCGTAGTGCTTACCGCCGGCACATTCTTGGGCGGACTTATGCATTTTGGCAAAAACCAACTTGTCGGGGGTCGAATTTCCGAACCGGCATCGTTCGGAATCACCGAACAACTCAAATCCATCGGTTTCACCACCGACCGTATGAAGACCGGAACCCCCTGCCGTATCGATGGACGCAGTATAGATTTCTCTAAGATGACCGAACAAAAGGGAGAAAATGACTTCCACAAGTTCTCTTTTTTGGAAGAAGCCAAACGGGAATTGAAGCAGGAAAGTTGTTGGATTACCAACACCAACCAAACCACCCACGACGAACTACGCAAGGGCTTGGCTGATTCTCCCCTGTTCAACGGACAAATTCAGAGCATCGGACCACGTTATTGCCCCAGCATCGAGACAAAAATTGTGACCTTTGCCGATAAGATTTCGCACCAGTTATTTCTTGAACCCGAGGGAGTCGATTCACAGGAATACTATTTGAATGGTTTTTCCTCTTCTCTCCCACTCCGCGTTCAGATCGATGCCATACATACCATACAGGGTTTGGAAAATGCACAACTCTTCCGCCCGGGCTACGCCATCGAATACGATTTCTTCGACCCTACCCAACTAAAACATACGCTGGAAACGAAACGAATCAAGAATCTTTTCTTTGCCGGACAAGTAAACGGAACCACCGGATACGAGGAAGCAGGCGGACAAGGACTCATTGCAGGTATCAATGCACACATTAATTGTGTCGGCGGAAAAGAATTTACCCTCGCCCGGAACGAAGCATACATTGGCGTTCTCATCGACGATTTGGTTACCAAAGGAGTGGATGAGCCTTACCGCATGTTTACTTCGCGCGCCGAATATCGTTTGATTCTTCGTCAGGACGATGCCGATGTTCGCCTCACCGGCAAAGGATACGAAATAGGATTGGCAAAAAATAACCGATTCCAACAGCTGAATACCAAAATTGAGAAGCAAAACATCCTTACCGATTTCATCAAAAACTACTCCATCAAGCCCGCTTTCATCAACGAATTTCTTGCTTCGCGCAATTCGTCCGAATTAAAGCACGGGTGCAAACTGAGCGATTTGGTTCTTCGTCCGCAACTATCCATCGAAGATTTGTCCGAAGCCATCCCAGCGTTGAAAGAAAAAATCGAGGCGATTGGAAGCCACAAAGAAGAAATTGTCGAAGCCACCGAGGTTTTGCTCAAGTACGAAGGCTACATCGAACGCGAGAAATTAATTGCCGACAAGCTCCAACGATTGGAACATATCAACATTCGCGGACGCATCGACTACAATACTATTCAGTCCCTTTCCACTGAAGCGCGCCAGAAACTTTCGAAGATAGATCCCGAAACCATCGGACAGGCTAGCCGTATTCCAGGCATTTCACCGAGCGATGTAAACATATTATTGGTGTTGCTTGGACGATAAAAACAACAAATTGTTTCACGTGGAACAAATCAAATCAACCCAAAGTACAAAGAAACGAAACAACAAAGAAACTTGTTCCACGTGGAACAAACCATAAATAAACCGCATGAAATCGAATAATACATTAAAAGAACAGGTAAATGCACTGCCGGACAAACCGGGAGTGTACCAATATTTTAATGTCAACGACGAAATCATATATGTTGGTAAAGCAAAGAATCTGAAAAAGCGCGTTACCTCCTACTTCAACAAAATACACGAACAGGGTAAAACCAATGTACTCGTAAAAAACATAGTCTCGCTTAAGTACATCGTCGTTGAAACCGAAGAAGACGCGCTGTTACTGGAGAATAATCTGATAAAACAATATCAGCCCCGCTACAATGTTTTGCTCAAAGACGGAAAAACCTACCCAAGCATTTGCATTACCAACGAACCTTTTCCCCGAATATTCAAAACAAGAAATATCTACAAAAACGGCGGACAGTATTTTGGTCCGTACAGTTCTACATTTACCATAAACTCCTTGTTGGAAATCGTACACAACCTCTTCCCTATCCGCACCTGCAAATTGATACTAACAAAAGAAAATATTCGGGCAGGAAAATTCAAAGTCTGCTTGCAATATCATATTCATAAATGCAAAGGTCCGTGCGAAGGAAAAGAAACGGAAGCGGAGTATAAAATGAACATTGAACAAATCCGACAGATTATTCAGGGAGATGCCAACGAAATAAGCAAAATGCTGTTGGAGCAAATGCAGGGGTTAGCTTCCGAATATAAATTTGAAGAAGCGCACCAACTAAAACTAAAATACGATTTAATAGAAGGCTATAAATCGAAATCCATTATTGCCAACACGGTGGTAGAAAATACCGATGTGTTTGCTTATGACGAAAATGAAAATTCCGCCTATGTAAATATCTTGCGTATTGCTAAAGGATCGATCATCCAGGGCTACACCATCGAATACAAAAAACGGCTCGATGAGCAAAAAGAGGATTTGCTCTTAATGGCCATCGTAGAATTACGCGAACGCTTTAAAAGCAAGTCAAAAGAAATAATCGTGCCGTTCAAAATGGATATACCGATAGCCGGAATAACTGTTACAGTTCCGCAACGCGGCGACAGAAAAAAACTGTTAGACCTTTCTCTGCAGAATGTTCGTCAGTACAAACTTGACAAACTCAAGCAAGCCGAAAAACTAAATCCAGATCAGCGTGCAATTCAATTGCTGAAAACAATTCAGGAAGCTCTGCACCTCGACAAACCTCCGTTAACAATTGAGTGCTTTGACAATTCCAATATTTCCGGATTGGATGCTGTAGCTGCCTGTGTCGTTTTTAAGAAAGCTAAACCTTCGAAAAAAGATTACAGAAAATATAACATAAAGACAGTGGTTGGTCCGGACGATTATGCATCGATGAAAGAAGTGGTTCGTCGGAGATACAGCAGAATGTTAAACGAAGAATCCCCTCTACCCGACCTTATCATTGCCGATGGTGGTGTAGGACAAATGGAAGTGATAAGACAGGTAATTGAAGATGAGTTAAAAATTTCTATCCCAATAGCAGGGCTTGCCAAAGATAGCAAGCACCATACCCGCGAACTTCTTTTCGGATTTCCGGCAAAAGCCATCGGTTTAAAAATTAACGACCCTCTTTTTAAACTGTTGGCATCGATGCAGGACGAGGTGCACCGGTTTGCCATCAGCTTCCACCGCGACAAGCGCAGCAAGTCACAAACGGCTTCCGAGCTCGATACGATAACGGGAATTGGAGAAAAAACAAAAAATGAACTGATAAAGCATTTCAAAAGCGTAAAACGCATTAAAAGCGCCGGTTTGGATGAGCTTACGGAAGTGATTGGAAAAAGCAGGGCTTCAATAGTTTATAGCCATTTTAAGCCCAACGAAAGCCTCTGAGAATCGAATATTTGATTTTTACCGTATCTTTGCACATAAATAATGCATCCTAAAACATGAATTATAAGTAGAAAAAAAGGATAAAATGTCAATGAGTGAAAAAATAAAAAAAACAGAACTGGAAATTCAGTCGCTGAATACAATACACAAAACCGCACAAGAATTTATTGAGCTGATAGGCGAAAACACAGTTTTTGCATTTAACGGAAAAATGGGTGCCGGAAAAACAACATTTATAAAAGCTGTATGCGAAATGTTGGGCGTTAAAGAAACGGTGAACTCCCCAACATTCTCTATTGTTAATGAATACGAGGGAACCAATGGCCGGATAATATTTCACTTCGATTGTTACCGGATAAATAAAGTACAGGAAGCACTCGATTTCGGCGCAGAAGAATATCTTTACAGCGGAAACCTTTGCTTTATCGAATGGTCGGAAAACATAGCCCCTATCCTACCCGAGTCAATAGTAAATGTGGATATTGAAGAAACTGAAAACGGAAAAAGAAAAATAACGTTGACCTCCTGAATTTACAACGAGGGGAAAACAAAATAATAATTGATATGAAAAAGAAACTCTCTAAAAAAGCGCTGACCGGTAAGCGGCAAAGTGCCGGACTTGGGGTACTGGAACAGGTTAAAGCAGCCCGCAAGCAAAGCCGTGAAGAAGAAATTCGAACGTACGGAAAATTGATAAACTATCGAAAGGTTATGACTAGCAAGAAGCAGTATAACCGCAAAAAAAATAAGGCAGACGATGAGGTTCTGCCTTATTTGTTATATGACCTTATCACTACAGTGAAAAGGCTGTTTGAAGGGTTGTCTTACCAGATAGAAACTCGCTTTTCTACAGGCACAAACATAGGATCTCCGGCTTTGATACCAAATGCCTTATACCATGCTGAAATTTGTGGAAGAGCGCCGTTTACACGCCACTTTCCCAATGAGTGTGGATCTGATTTAGTGCGTTTCAAAATCTCTTCAGGACGTACATTTCCAGCCCAAACATTAGAATAAGCCAGGAAGAAACGTTGTTCAGGTGTGAAACCTTTTACCTTTTTCAGTGGCGAAAGCGCAGTTGCTTTCTTAAATGCCTGATAAGAAATTTGTAATCCACCGTGATCGGCTATGTTTTCGCCCAAGGTAAATTTACCGTTTCCGTGCACTCCCGGTGCTACATAAATAGAATCAAAAAAGTCAGACATTACCTTAGCGCGTAAATCAAATTTCTTACCATCTTCGGCTGTCCACCAGTCCTTTAAATTACCATCTTTATCATACTGGCGGCCCTGATCATCAAATCCGTGAGTCATTTCATGACCAATAACCACGCCGATAGCTCCATAGTTGAATGCATCATCTGCTTTCATGTCAAAGAAAGGATATTGAAGAATTCCGGCAGGGAAACAAATTTCGTTGGTAGAAGGATCATAATATGCATTCACCGTTTGAGGAGTCATTTGCCATTCGGTTTTATCAACCGGTTTGTCTGCTTTGGCAAATCTGTATGCATGCTCAAACTTGTTGGCTTTTTGTATGTTAGCGTAATAAGATTCCT
>Ga0302215_10002453_pt1 | contig 12724 bp, 9 predicted proteins | sample II_Fen_N3_1_FD_194580 | JGI IMG/M metagenome (GOLD analysis project Ga0302215, IMG submission 194580) | Peat permafrost microbial communities from Stordalen Mire near Abisko, Sweden - II_Fen_N3_1 | ecosystem: Environmental > Terrestrial > Soil > Wetlands > Permafrost | place: Sweden: Abisko... | reverse complement strand
AAATAAAGACAACGGTCATTGCAGAAAAATCTGCGACTTTACCCGAACAGAAAGTAAACAATATTGCCGCTGGACGTATGGCGAAATTTTTCAAAGAATATACCCTTGTAGAACAAAAGTACGAAGGTGGCGGTGAAGAAGCCGGAAAAATAACAGTAAAAGAACTGCTTGCAAAAAAGCATTTAACCTGCATCGCTTTTAAACGTGTAACTTTGAATCAGGAATAATATTAAATTGACAATTTTACTATTGACAATTTACAATTTATAAATAAAAAACCTCTCGATTTAAGTCGGGAGGTTTTTTATTTGTGTAATGAGGAGGATGAAAGCCTTATTATGTAAGTAAAATTTGTTATTTTTGCACTTAGAATCAAATGAATTGATTTGGTCACTGAAAAGTGATTTACAACAACATAAAACATTTTCATGAGAAAAGTCAGGGTGCGTTTCGCACCAAGCCCAACAGGCCCATTGCATATTGGCGGAGTCCGCACAGCATTGTATAATTATTTATTTGCAAAACAACACGGAGGAGACATGCTGCTCCGTATAGAAGATACCGATACAGCCCGTTATGTCCCCGGAGCAGAAGATTATATTGTTGAATCACTGAACTGGTTAGGGATAACCATTGATGAGGGTATTGGCTCGAAAAGCGGCATTCAGGGACCTCATGCACCTTATCGTCAGAGTGAACGGAAGGCAATTTACAGGAAGTATGTTGACCAACTGTTGGAAGCTGGTTTGGCGTATGTCGCTTTTGATACTCCTGCCGAACTGGAAGAAAAACGTAAGGAGATAGCAAATTTCCAATACGATGCAAAAGTACGTGAACAAATGACTAATTCATTGACTTTATCGGATGATGAAGTGAAACAACGGATTGAAAATGGCGAACAATACGTGGTTCGTATAAAAATTGAACCTAACGAAGAGATTAAAGTCCAGGATTTAATTCGTGGGGAAGTGATCATAAATTCTTCGGTACTGGATGATAAAGTGTTATTCAAATCATCGGATGAACTGCCAACTTACCATATGGCAAATGTGGTTGATGATTATTTAATGGAAATTTCGCACGTGATACGTGGAGAAGAATGGTTGCCTTCGGCTCCATTGCACGTATTGCTGTACCGCTACCTGGGATGGACAGATGTCATGCCGGAATTTGCGCATCTTCCTTTGCTGCTTAAACCGGACGGAAATGGAAAGCTTAGCAAGCGTGATGGCGACCGGCTGGGTTTCCCTGTATTCCCATTAAACTGGAAAGACCCAAAGACAGGTGAAACTTCTTCAGGATATCGTGAAGCTGGTTATTTCCCCGAAGCAGTTATTAATTTCCTTTCGCTATTGGGTTGGAACCCGGGTACAGAACAGGAGATTCTATCCATGCAGGAACTGATTGAATTGTTCTCACTGGATCGTGTGAGTAAGAGTGGTGCCAAGTTTGATTATGAAAAAGGTAAATGGTTTAATACAAAATACCTTCAGTTAAAATCGAATGAAGAGATTACTGCTCTCTTTCAAGAGATTTTAGTTGAAAAAGGGATTGTTGAAGAAACTGACAAAGTACTGAAAATAGTATCGATGGTGAAGGAACGGGTTGGATTTGTTCATGACCTATGGGAACAATCAGGATTCTTCTTTGTTGCCCCCACTGAATATGATGCCAAATCCGTTCAGAAACGCTGGAAAGCAGAGACACCTGCCCAGTTGACTGAATTATGCGGTGTCCTGGCAGCACTTGATGACTTCTCATCAGAAAAGGCAGAAGAAGTGGTGATGGCATGGATTGCATCAAAGGAATACAATGTAGGCGGAATCATGAATGCGTTCAGGATATCGGTTGTGGGAGCTGCCAAAGGTCCTCATATGTTTGACATTACAGCATTGATTGGCAAACAGGAGACTATCGAACGCATCGAACGTGCTATTAAAACTATCAATATTTAATAGTATATGCAAAAGCGCCATGTAGATCCCCTGCAATATATTAATGAACAGATATTCACTACTCAAAAATATATTATCCCGTTTATTCAGCAGGTTAAGAAAATTGATTCAACGGTACAGGTACTGGAAATTGGTTGCGGAGAAGCCGGAAATTTAAAACCTTTCCTGGATCTGGGTTGCTTGTGCACAGGTGTAGATTTTAGTGCCCCCAAGATTGAGAAAGGCAAAGAGTACTATGCCACACATGCATTTGCAAAGAACATTCGGCTGATCAGTGAGGATATTTATAAAACAACCGAGTTTCATGCCCAGTTTGATATCATCATTGTCCGGGACGTGATAGAACATATTCATGATCAGGATAGATTCCTGGCACTATTAAAGGATTTATTGGCTCCTGAGGGGGTTGTATTCTTTGCCTTCCCTCCCTGGCAGAATCCTTTTGGAGGACATCAACAAATATGCGAGAGCAAAGTCCTGTCAGCACTTCCCTATTACCACTTATTACCGATGCCTCTTTACAAAAGTGTTTTGCAACTATTTGGTGAGAGTACAGCAAAAATTACCAGCCTGCTGGAAATTAAAGAAACAGGGATAAGCCTGGAACGATTCGAAAGGCTTGTGGTGAAAAACGGGTACATTCAATTATTAAAAACATTGTATTTCATCAATCCGAACTATGAAGTGAAGTTCGGGTTAAAACCACGAACCCTTACAACGTTTTTAGGCAAGATTCCATACGTACGGAATTATTTCTCGACCTGTGGATATTATCTGATTAAGCAAAAGTAAAATAGCAGAACTGAATGAAGAAAGTACTGATAGTGACCTATTATTGGATTCCAAGCGGTGGTGCCGGTGTGCAGCGCTGGGTGAAATTTACCAAATACCTTCGGGATTTTGGGTGGGAACCTATCATCTATACTCCTGCGAATCCGGAATTTCCCTCTGTTGATCGTTCATTTGAAAAAGATATTCCATCGGATATCACCGTACTGAAAACACCTATATGGGAACCCTATAATGTATACCGGAACCTGACAGGCAAGAAAAATGAAGCCATCAATGCAGGATTTATTTCAGAAAACAAAAAACAAGGCTGGAAAGATAAATTATCGATCTGGGTACGGGGTAACTTCTTGATTCCCGACCCCCGCAGGTTCTGGATTAAACCTTCCGTAAACTATCTGACTGATTATTTACAGAAGAATCCTGTGGATGCTCTGATTACAACAGGACCGCCTCATTCGATGCATATGATCGGACTGGGATTGAAAACGAATATCCCTGAATTGCATTGGGTTGCCGATTTTCGCGATCCCTGGACGAATATCGATTTTTACAAAGACCTGAACCTGACAGGGATTGCAGATAAAATTCATCACAGGTTAGAGGCTAAAATCGTGCGTTCGGCCGATCAGGTTGTAGTGGTGTCGAACGATATGAAACAGGAATATGAACTGTTGAAGCCACAGAAGATTGACGTCATTTCGAACGGGTATGACGATGAAGATAATCAGAAGGGGATTATTCAGTTGGATGAAAAATTCACTATATCACATATTGGAACCCTGAATGTAGCACGTAATCCAAAAACCCTCTGGAAAGTATTGAGCGAACTCTGCGATGAAACGCCGGGATTTAAAAATGATTTACAGATTCAATTGGTCGGGAAAGTTGATTTTTCGGTATTGGAAGCAATCCGCATGAATGGGTTACAGGATCAGTTATTGAAAATTGATTATCTGTCCCACAGTGAGGCTATCACCAAACAACGGTCTTCACAGGTATTGTTGTTGTTGATAAATAATTCCGAGAATGCAAAAGGAATCCTTACAGGAAAATTTTATGAATACCTGGCAGCAAAACGTCCTATCTTAGGGGTTGGTCCAACGGATGGCGATGCGGCAGCAGTACTTCATGAAACAGGGGGAGGAGTGATGGTTGATTTTCAGGATGAAAAAGCAACGAAACAAAGCATTTTAGATTTTTACAAACGATACAAGACCAGTACCCTGAATGTTCAAACAGGATCGGTTGAGAAATACTCCCGTCGATCACTTACCGGACAGTTAGCCAAATTATTAAATACTTTATGAAAAAGATCATCACAGTTGTAGGTGCCCGCCCGCAGTTCATTAAAGCTGCCACGTTGAGCCGTCAATTCAAGTTAATAGGAGTAGAGGAATTGATTATTCATACCGGACAACATTTTGACGCCAATATGTCGGATGTCTTTTTCGAAGAAATGGAAATACCCAAGCCTGCATACCAACTCGATATTCATGGGTTGACCCATGGAGCCATGACCGGACGAATGCTCGAAGGCATAGAAGAAATCCTGATAAAAGAGAACCCCGATGGTCTGATGGTATACGGTGATACTAATTCAACTTTAGCAGGCGCCCTGGCTGCTTCTAAGCTTCATATTCCGGTGATTCATGTCGAGGCGGGTCTACGCTCATATAACATGGAAATGCCCGAGGAAATCAACCGTATTTTGACGGATCGTATTTCAACCATCCTGTTTTGCCCAACCGATACGGCTGTTCAGAATTTGAAACGTGAAGGCTATGATACGATGCCTATCAAAATCATCAAAAACGGGGATGTCATGCAGGATGCTGCCATGTACTATGCCGCCAAAGCTGAACAGAAATCGGATATCATCAAGAAAACAGGATTGAATCAGTTTGTACTGGCAACCATCCACCGACAGGAAAATACCGATTCACCAACGAACCTAAAGTCCATCATAGCGGGATTGAATGAAATTAACCGGCAAATACCCGTTGTCGTGCCTATTCATCCCCGTACCCGAAACATACTTGCCCAGCTGAATATCGTTCCTGAGTTCAAATTAATTGATCCGGTAGGCTATTTTGATATGATCATGCTCTTAAAAAACTGCGAGTTGGTTATTACCGATAGCGGTGGCGTACAGAAAGAAGCCTTCTTTTTCGGAAAACATTGCATTACACTGCGCGAACAAACCGAATGGGTGGAATTAGTTGACCTTGGATATAATTTATTAGCCGGCAGTGATTCCCAAAAATTGAAAGAAGCCTTTGAATTCTTCAAAACAAAACATTCCGACTTTACGGTTGATATGTATGGTAAAGGACAGGCGGCAGAGAGAGCAGCGAAAGAAATATTAAGTTTGTAAACTACTAAATACTTATAGACATGAATAGCAGTATAAATGCTGATAAAGTAGAATATCAAAACAATCCGCGTTTGGATATGAAAAAATATATCCCGGAAAATGCGATGAGAATACTTGATATTGGTTGCTGTGATGGAGCATTTTGTGCTTTATTGAAAAAACCCGGACGGGAACTGTGGGGAGTTGAAATGAATGAACAAACGGCTCAAAAAGCGAAGTCGGTTTTCGATAAAGTACTAATTGGTGATTTGAATGCCGTATTTGACGAGATACCTGCAAATTATTTTGACTGTGTAGTATTTAACGATGTTCTTGAACATATTTATTCACCATGGAATACGTTGGAAATGATAAAAACAGTTCTAAAGGATGAAGGTATTGTAGTTTCATCGATTCCAAATTTTAGATATCTGACCAATATGATTGAAGTGATTCTGCACGGTGAATTCCGTTATCGACCTGAAGGAGGAATTCTTGATGATACACATATCCGTTTTTTTACTACCAAAAGTATCCGTGAGATGTATGAAAAATTAAATTATCAGATACTCATACATGATGGAATTAACAGCCGGAATGACTGGAAAATGAAATTGGTGCGCTTGATTTCATTTGGAAAAATGAGCGATATGACCCATAGCCAGTTTGCTACTGTTGCCCGGGTGAATAAGAAAAATCAATTGTAACCAGTTGAAATAAATGTTTTTATTCAATACTCACGACTGAATATCCGGTTGAAACTTTAATCTTTTAATAAGCCATGCTTAGATTATTCTTTTAATCCACTTTTGAGAAAAATTCAGAAACTCTTAAAACTTACAATTCAATAAAATTAGAATGGAAATCGGTCGCAAAGATGTTATATGGAATTTCGCAGCAACATTTATGCGTGTAGCTTCCGGAATAATTGTTTTGCCATTGGTACTTCGGATGTTGCCAACTCAGGAATACGGACTCTGGACAATTTATGCAACCATTGGTGGATTGGCTATTTTACTGGATTTTGGCTTTACTAATTCATTTACCCGAAATGTTACTTATATTTTTAGTGGAGTAAAAGAGTTAAAAATAAAAGGTTATACGCCTGTAGATGCAGATGATAAAACAGTGGATTATGGCCTGCTGAAAAGCGTAATTGGAGCTATGAAGCGTTATTACGGTATTATGGCCATAGTTTTTCTGATTGTTTTTATGGTAGTAAGTCCTTTTTATCTGACGAGTATTTTAAAAGATTATCACGGAAACAAAAATGAAATATGGGTTTCATGGTTTGCTTACGGCGTTTTGGTCGCTTATCAGTTATATACATTTTATTATAGCTCCATTTTATCGGGTAGAGGGAAAGTAAAACGGGTTCAACAAATAATCATTATAGGACAGGTAAGCCGAATAGGAACAGCAGTAATTTTTCTATTGATGGGATATGGGATAATTTCATTGGTAATATCTCAATTTGTAAGTGATATAGTAAACAGGACTTTGTGTTATTATTCTTTCTATGACAAAGAATTGAAATTGAATTTACAGACTTCAGCGAATATAAAAGTGGGTGAAGTAATGAAAATTATGACTCCAAACGCTCTTAAAATCGGGCTTACTACTATGGGAGGCTTATTTAATAGCAGGATGATTATTTTGATAGCACCACTTTATCTGACGCTTGATGATATTGCCAGTTATGGCACCACAAAGCAAATGCTCGATTTAATCATTTCCCTGGGACTTTTATGGTTTGGAACATATTACCCTAAAATTACCCTGCACAGAGTAAATAATGAAATGGAGCAGATTAAACGAATGTATCTTAAAGCCAAATTCAGCATGGTGATGATTTTTCTGGTTTGCGGTGCGGGATTAATATTTATTGGACCGGGCATATTGACCTTGATACATAGTAAAACTCATTTATTGCCATCGTTCATGACATTTGTGTTCCTGATTGTGGCTTTTTTGGAGACGAATCACGGACTGGCAGCTCAAATGATTTTAACAAAGAATGAAGTTCCTTTTGTCAAAGCGTCAATAATTTCAGGCACTGCTACGATAGTTTTATTGTTCTTAAGTTTGAAGTTTACAACAATAGGAATTTGGGGCATGATTTTAGCTCCGGGGATAACACAAATTGTTTATCAGAACTGGAAATGGCCACTTCAGGTAATTCGGGATCTGGATATTAAATTTAAGGATTATATTAACTCTGTTTCAACAACAATCAGACATTTGTAATAAATGATGAAAATTTTAGGTGTTATTACTTCATTTTATCCGGAAATTGATGAATTAGAACGAAATATAAATTCGTTTCTACCCTATATCGATTATTTGATTATTTGGGAAAATACTCCAAAAGAAGCGAGTGAGATATCTAAATTGGTGACCAAATTGAACAATATAAAGGTCGAAGTAAATACAACCGGTAATAACGAATATCTTTCGAAACCTTTTAATATCTGCTTTCAATGGGCAAAAGAACAAGGATATACGCATGTGTTGACCATGGATCAGGACAGTTCTTTTGAACCGGATGACTTTCCAGTCTATTTAAAATATATCAGCAGTAATAGCGATGATTCAATTGCAGTATTTGCTCCGAATGCTGAAGATTTTAATCAATCGCAAGAAATACTCGAACTAAATGGTGCAGTTACTTCAGGTTCGGTTTATGTCCTGAAAGCATTTGGTGATACCCTGATGTTTAACGAAGATTTTCTTATCTACATGGTTGATGCAGAATATTGTATACGAGCCAGGCAAAAAGGGTATAAAATTATTTGTTTTACTAAAATCCACTTAATTCATAAAATGGGATATGCTGAAAAATCTAAATTAGGTTTGGTGATTAACAATTATTCAGCTCAAAGTACCTATTATATTATTCGAAATGTCATTCTTACATGGAAAATGTATCCTGATTATATGACAAGAAAAGATAAATGTGGATTTTATAAATACAAGGTGTTTTACCGTTTAGGGAAAATTATTTTTGAGAAAAATGCCATTCTCAAATGCAAAGCTATACTTTTAGCATTAGTTCACGGACATTTATCTAAAGGAGGCAGATTTGATTTGGTGAAATAAAGCTAAGCAAATAAGAACAGGATTTATACTTCCTTTTCCATCCATTCTTTCATGTTTAATTAAAAGAAAATGTTTTCACCTTGCCGAATTATATAACCAGAGAAAGAAATAATAATATTATGATTTCAATAATTATATCAACACATAAGCCCGAGTTATTTGATGAGGTTAAAGTGAGTATTGAAAAAACTATCGGAGTGATATATGAGATCATCGGAGTCGAGAATCATGCCCGTTATTCAATCTGTGAAGCATATAATATTGGTGAAAGTAAAGCTAAATATCCATATTTGTGTTTTGTACACGAAGATGTTTTGTTTAAAACACAAGATTGGGGAAAAAGCTTAATCTCAATCATGGAAGCAGATAAATCCATAGGGCTTATAGGAATTGCAGGAACAAAATTCAAGTCTACATATCCTACAGGGAGCTGGGGACAAAGTTCTTTCCTGACAAAATTCAAAAGAGGACATGTATTTATTTATTCTAAAGACATTATTGAACAACATATAGAATACGATGTTTCAAAAAATCCTGAATTGTTAGAAGAAGTTGTTTGTGTTGATGGGATATTCATGTTTACAAAAAAAGATATTTATAAATCATGCAGATATGATGATACTATTTTTACAAATTTCCATGGATATGATCTGGATTTTTCCTTGCAAGTGCTTTTTCAATCTTACAAGGTTTTAGTTTACAGAGGTATAGAACTGATTCACTTGTCAAAAGGTAATTATACTCCCTATTTTACGATAGCAAACAGGCTTATACAGAAGAAATGGAAATCAAAACTGCCTGTAGCAAGTAATGACCTAGGGTTAAATAATTTCAGGTTGCACTACTATAATACGGTTAATAATTTTATTTCCTACAAAGATACATTGATGCGTAAAATAAGAAAATATTTATGATTCGTGAAAAACCTTTAGTCTCTATCATAACTCCAACTTATAATCACGAAAAGTATATAACTGAGTGTATTCAGTCGGCTCAAGCTCAAACTTATGTCAACTGGGAAATGATTATTGTTGATGATGGGAGTATGGATAATACTTACTCAATAGCCAAAGAATCAGCTGCTATTGATCCGCGGGTACATGTTTTCACTCAAAAGAATATAGGAATATTCAGGCTTAGCGAGACTTATAATTTTGCGTTATCCCAGGCAAAAGGGAAATATATTGCGGTATTGGAAGGGGACGATGTCTGGTTGCCGGAGAAACTGGAACTACAGGTGGAAGAACTGGAAACGGATGAACAAATTGCAATGTCATTTGGTCAGGCTTTTTCTTCAACAACCGACCTTTCATCAAATTACGGGTTAACAGACTACTCAACAAAATCATTAGAGGTATTACACAACAATCCGATTGGTTCAGCAACAAAGGAGTTATTGTTTTCAAACCATATCGTTGCACTGACTGTATTGATTCGACGAAGTACATTGGATAGGATAGGAGGTTTTAAGCAAAGTCATCAATTACCTTTAGTTGATGTGACGACCTGGATTGAACTGTCACTTTGTGGGAAATTTTCATACATACAAAAGCCTTTAGGTAAATGGCGTTTCTATCCGAATCAAATTACCAAGACTTATACTGCAGAAATAAGTGAAGGGTTTTATCAGTTCGCATTGTATTTTTATGAACGTGAATCCGCTTTCTTTCAGAATACAGTAATAACCAAGAGTCATATTAATAAGCATTTTCACAAGCTATTAGTTGAGGCACATTCTCGTTCCGGTCGTTATAAATTAATGCGGAAAGATTTTTCAGGAGCACGAAAGAATTATATGAAATCCATTTTTTGTTATGGATTTAATGGAATTGTTTGGAAACTACGATCTATTATTGGTTTTAGCTTCAGTTTATTTAATACAGATATCGAGTCGTTTGCAAAATACTTCGGAAGGGTGAGCTATAAATAATTTCAAAAAACAAATAATACCCGAAAGAGCTAATTGAATTACATTCAATTAGCTCTTTCGGGTATTATTTTTAATTTTTATAAAGTTGTTTCTAATTTTTAATACATCTTACACTAAATCCAAAAGATTTTGATTGGTAGCTGAAATCTGTATTTGTTGTGTAGTTTTCAATTACATAACGTCCTCCTAATTCATTTGATTCGCTCGAAGACCACAACATAGCTCTGGTGCCAAAATTAATAAAGTCACCTGAAGCAATACTTCTATAACCACCAGGAAGAGCTGTAAAGCCGGTAGTATTTGTTGCGCTTAGATTTGGAGAATACCAATGCACGGTTCCGGTTTCCTTAAGGATTGAACCCGCTGCTGAAGAGCCACCGGAATAGGCCGTTAAAACAGACCAATCAGATTCGGTAGGTACATGCCAACCTACTGGAGCAAGCATATTTGTATTCACTGCATAGAAGTTATACATTCCCCCATATAAATCTTTGTTATTAGAATCATTATTCGCCCAGCAGTACCCCGGAGTTGTCATACTTGTCCATTGATAACCATCACTTATCACTGGAATAGAAGTCCCATCGTTGTATTTGGTTGTTTTCAGGTTCTCAACCATCCAGGTTTGTGTCCCAATTGTCACTGTATGGTAAACATTGCCATCTATATCGGTTACGGTTATTGGATCAAATGCTGGAGTTTTAAAGCTCATCTGTTCTCCATATGCTGTTCCAAGACTATTCGTTGCATAAGCTCTCATATAATAAGTTGAACCAGGAACTAAACCTGTGATTGATCCTGTAAATGTACCCGTTATACTTCCAAAAGATTTGTGAGAGTCAGCAATTGTAGGCGATTCCTGAGTATTCCAGCAAATTCCGGATTCACTAATGGACTCACCTCCATCAGTTGATATATTTCCTCCACAGGATAACGATGTTGATAAAATAGAAGAAGGAGATGATGTTGAAATTGTTGGAAGAGAATTTTTTATACACCGAACTGAAAAACCATAATTCTTATTAAGATTATTCGAGCCTAGTTTGACAACATTATACCCACACCCCCAAGAGCATGCCAATGTCGATGAATTTTCAGTTGAGGTCCAGATATCTGTGCCATTTCCAAACAGATAATAATATCCGTCAAAACCACGGTATCCACCCGGAACCATTGAAAATCCCGTGCTGTTATTTTGTGACGGTTCTAAACCTGCGGTTCCGATATACGTGCTGGCGTTCCAACCTGTGATTGAAGACAATGACTTAGCAATTTTATTATCAACGGTTGTTTTGTCATAATTGTATCCATTTTGAATTAAGAAATTTTGCAAAGTCGTCCATTCAACATCAGCGGCTACATGCCAGCCTGCAGGCGCAATGTTTCGACTGTCGGCAACTGTATGCCATGTATATAACCTTCCATAGACAGGTACATTACTTTCCGTCCCATTATAAGCCCACTGGTATTTAGGAGAAGTTGCATATGTCAAATCCATATTTAAGGCACTGGTAGTTCCAATAACATCACCATTTCGATATTTGGATGTTTTTAAATTTTCCAGCATCCACGTTTGAGATCCAATCGTAATTGAATGATAAAGATTCCCATCGGCATCTGTTACTGTTGGAGGATCGAATTCCAATGTCTTAATACTTATTTGTTCGCCATAAGCTGTCCCAATACTATTGATGGCATAGATTCTTAAATAATAAGTTGTATTTGGCTCTAATCCCGTTATTGAACTTGTAAATGAACCTGTTCCGCTTCCGGCTATCTTTTTTGAACTCGTGATTGTTGGTGATACCGTTTTACTCCAACAAACTCCATATTCAGTGACCAACTCACCTCCATCTGAAGTTATTACCCCCCTGCTACTTAAAGAGGTTGTCAATATAGAAGACGGTGAAAAAGTTGTAATTTCAGGAACCGTATTTTTTAAGCAGCGAACAGACAAACCATAATTTTTATTTGAATTCGTAATACCTAAAAGGCTTGTATTGTATCCAACGGCCCGTAAAATTGCAAAATCAGTAGAATATGAAGTTGAAGTCCACATATCAGCACCACTTCCCAAAAGATAGAAATAACCATCAAATCCACGATATCCCGCCGGAACCATAGAAAATCCTGTAGCATTATTTTGATTTGCATCACAACTGGGAGATCCGGCAGTTGTGCCTGTCATCCAAAGTGAAGTGGAACTTAGAGATTTTGCAGTTTTATTTTCAGTTGTTTTATCATAATTATATCCATTCGAAATCAGGTAGTTTTGCAATACCGACCATTCTGAATCCGAAGCAACATGCCAGCCCGTGGGGGCAATGTTTCTGCTATCTGCTACTGCATGCCATGTATATAATCTGCCATAAATTGATGCATTACTTTCCTGTCCATTATAGGCCCATTGGTATTTCGGGGTAACTGCATACGTCAGATCCATATTGATGGTGCCGGTAGTTCCAATGACATCCCCATTTCTATATTTGGTTGTTTTTAAATTTTCCACCATCCATTTTTGACTGCCAATAGTCACCGTATGATATGAATTCCCATCAGCATCGGTAACAATAAGTGAATCGTAAGGTAGAGAAT
>Ga0302215_10002452_pt1 | contig 12726 bp, 10 predicted proteins | sample II_Fen_N3_1_FD_194580 | JGI IMG/M metagenome (GOLD analysis project Ga0302215, IMG submission 194580) | Peat permafrost microbial communities from Stordalen Mire near Abisko, Sweden - II_Fen_N3_1 | ecosystem: Environmental > Terrestrial > Soil > Wetlands > Permafrost | place: Sweden: Abisko... | reverse complement strand
AGTCAGCAAGGGCGTGCCTCCCATTGCATAAATGTCGCTCAGAGCATTTGTTGCCGCAATCTGACCGAATGTAAAGGCGTCAGAACAAACTGGCGGAAAGAAGTCGGTAGTTACAATTAGGGCAGTTTCATCATTGAGCTTGTACACCCCTGCATCATCATGAGTTTCGATATCCACCATAATACGAGCATCTTTTATCAGCGGAATAGATGACAATAAATCGCTTAGAGCTGCCGGATCGAGCTTTGCTGAACAACCACCGGTAGCACAAGTACTTAACAAATCAAAGGAAGTTGTAGTCATAAAATGCATTTTCAATATTCATAGGAAATTATTCCTTTATCGATTTAAGTGGCAAACCATATAAATACATAAATATCAGGGATATATGACATGACCGGCTTCGGTCATGTACTTTGTGATTGTATACATATTGCTGACCATACCAACTGCCATTAGATTTTCAATTTTATAATACTCCAAACATTTTCCACAAGCGTATATGGGTATGCCTTTATTCTCAAGTTTCTCTAAAGAAATAGCCGTCTCAGTTCCTTTCACGGCAACTTTCACACCACTGTTATAAAGAAGGATGGCGGTTGGTTGTTTGTCTGCTTCGTTGAGTGAATTAACAAATGCTTGCATGAGAAATTGACCTAATTCATCAACTCCACTGCCCATAAATTCCGATTTTATGACAACCACATAGTTGGAAGCTTTTGGCGCACAAGGAGAATCAGCAGAAGAGAAATCTGATAATATTTCAGGTTTGACAACTGTAAGAATATTAACGTCTCCTTCTTTTCTTATCTGAGGTGTAAGTTTTAATTCCTTAAGGTAAGTCTGTAAGTTCAAGAAAGCCGTGTCGTTGTTCGTAAGTATTTCAATTGTTTCTCCGTCAGCAGCCTCCATAATTCCCTTTTTTACTAGAATTAATGGTGTAGGGCAAAGTTGTCCTTTAGTGTCAATAATTTTCATTTTTCTTTACTGATTGTTTTATAAAATTCAAGTAAACCAAGTGCGTTGGTTGCGGTATTATTTGTATTTGTTTTGTAAGTATTTATAAGAGACCACGATTTTTGGATAGATTTTTCATAACTTTTGTCATAATACCGTAAAGCAATTTCTATGGCTTCTCTGAGTTCTCCCGCTCCAATATGTTGAATGGCAAGAACTGTTGCTTCGCCTCCTAAGCGTTTTTCCAGTTTTTGAAAAGAAGTAATAAGTTCTTCAGCAGAAAACTGCCCGTATTCTTTTAATATGTGTTTAACTCTAAAAGGTTTATCTTGCTCGTATTGTATAAACAAGCCAGACAACATTTTTGCATAAAACTCATTGGGGATAAAGACTTTACCGATACTGATACTTTCACCTTCGCACCAAACCGGTTTTTGGGGATTCAAGTTTCGCATAAAGTGGAGTAGATTATTACCAAATTGCTCGGTTGTTGGTTGTTCTGTTTCGCCCAAATAACCGAAAACCGACCCTTTATGATGTGCCAATCCTTCCAAATCAATAACTTGTTGACCGGTCTTTTGTAAATAATGCAGTATTTCTGTTTTTCCACAACCTGTTGGTCCGCCTAAAATTATCAGTTTCCAAGAATAATCCTCAAGTAATTGCTGGAAAGACTGACGGTAAGCTTTGTATCCACCTTCCAGCAAAAATGTTCTTATACCGGCTGTACGAAACAACCAAGCCATACTTGCACTGCGCATTCCACCTCTCCAACAATACAGAAACAATGGTTTACCATCCGATAGTTTTCTGGCTTGCGCAACGAAAGAAGCCCATTTTGGACCTACTATTTCCAATCCTTTTTCAATAGCTCGTTCTTTGCATTCTTTTACAAACAAAGTACCTACTTCAGCTCGTTCTTCGTCTGTAAACAATGGAAGATTAAATGCTCCGGGAATATGCCCCTGCCTAAATTCCGAAGGTGTACGAACATCTATCAGAACGCCTTCAAGACATTGTTCCAAGAAAACAACAGTTAAAAGTACATCTTCCATTTTATATTAAATTCAAATGCCAAAGATAACAATAATAAGAAATAGCCACTAAATAAATGACTTATTTTAATGCGAAAAGGAGATTTTGGTCTAACAAAATCTCCTTTTTCTTCTTTTGAACAGCGTGCAATATATCTCCTAAGTCTTTATTTTTATTTCAATGTTATAAATCCCTGATACAACGTACTGAGAAACCATTAATTTTAGGGCTGGTTGAGCTTGTAACATCAGGGTTATTGTAGTTTACACTCCTTATCCAAATTGAAGTGTCATCAGATTTACTTGAACTCCACCAGTAACTGTTTTGACCTAAACTAGTAAATGTACCGGCATTTTGACCTCTGTTACCACTTGGGAGTGCAGAGAAATTAGTTTCATTCGTAGCAGCGGTGTTTGGACTATACCAGTATAGATAGCCGGTTACTTTCAGTTTTCCACCATCCGAATTGACAAAGTTTGTAAGTGTAGCCCACTCTGAATCTGATGGTACGTGCCAACCTGTTGGAGCTAACTTTCCGGTAGAAACTGCGTACCAATTGTACAATGCGCCATATCCACTATTTTTATAGTTGGCGTCATTATTATACCAGCAATAACCCGGTGTTGCTAATCCAGCCCATGCTGTTTGATCTGTCACTAATGGAATTGCTGTACCATCATTGAATTTAGTAGTTTTTAAATTTTCTACTAACCATACTTGAGTTCCTATTGTAAGCGTATGATATACATTTCCATCGATATCACTAATTGTTGGAGGAGGTCCACTCGCAAATAGTACATCGTTTCCATAAGCTGTTCCAGCTATGCTAGTGGCATAAGCTCTTACATGGTACTTAGTGCTTGCGTCTAATCCAGTCAAGTTGCAGCTAAAGCTTCCAAGACCATTCCCTAGTAAATCAACAGACTTGTTGTCTTTGATTGTAGGTTTTAAAGTCGTACTCCAACAAATTCCTCTTTCGGTGATTATTTCTCCACCATCTGTAATAACATTACCTCCCGCAGTTGCAGACGAAAATGATATATTCGTTATGCTGATAACAGAAGTGACAATTGGTAATTTGCTTGTCACAAAGCCTATCGCATCGCCATAAACTGTTCCTATACTATCAGTTGCAAAAGCACGTATAAAGTAAGTGGTGTTTGGTAAAAGATTTCTTAATTTACCAACAAACTTACCTCCACCCTTGCCGCTGATGGTTATACTATCCTTTATTGTAGGATTGATCCTTGTACTCCAACAAATACCTCTTGTTGTTACCGAATCACTCTTGTTTTGTATTACAAATCCTCCCGATATGGCTGATGTTGCGGTTATACTATCTACAACCAATTCTGTGGAAACTGTTGAGCATTCATTTGTTTTAAAACGAACCGACCTGCCATAATAAAAGTTACCTTCTGAACTAGCAGCATAAGCTCTAACATAATATGTTGTACTTGGAGTTAGTGACCTTAATTTACTTGTAAACGATCCAATGCCTGTACCATCTCTCGAAATACTATCTTCAATTGTAGGGTCGACTTTTGTGCTCCAGCAAACGCCTTTTAGAGATATTTGAGTACCACCATCATCAGTTACATTACCCCCGCTCATGGCACTGGTTTCTTTAATTGACGCAACTGTTAAATCAGTAATTACATTTGGTAAATTTTCGGGTTCACTTAGATAATAATTACAACCACTTAATGCCAAAGTTACAATTCCAAGTATGAATATTGGAAATTTGCAAAATTGGTTTTTTTTGCTCAAGTTCATTTTCATTTTCATATAATTATAAATTGAGATTAATTGGTAGATATAATTTTTTCAATAAAGCATAATCCCTTCTATGATAAACCAGTGCTAAACGATTGTCCACTATTTTGAAACAACTAAGATATAAAAATCTATGTTTCCTTTCAATAGTGATATCTATATTTATTATTCTGATAATCTTATTTTTATATGATTTTTTGTTCTGGGTTCGATGAAATAGAACACATTTTCTGTAAGCAATATAAAATATGCAAATATACAATTAAATTTAAAAAAATAGTTCGCGAGGCTTAGGAATTTATCAACAGTGCGTAAATTAGTCACCAATACAATACTTTTAGAAATATTTCGTATCTATATCTGATTTTGTATAATGAGTGAAATGAGAGACACGCATTGAGAATTGAATCTAAATGCGTGTCTAAAAAACATACAAAATGCCTTATTTATAACAATTTATCAAGCTCTAGTTTTAAGTTATCGGAAATTCCGGTTAAAGGAAGTCGAAGTTCATCGCTACTTATCAATCCTTTTCTTGACAAATAATATTTAATAGGTGCCGGATTTGGTTCTTTAAATAGCAATGGAATAAATTTTTCAATAGTCTTCCAGATCGCTAAAGCCGCTTTTTGGTCATTTTTATCAATGGAATCTATCATTGAAACAAATTTCTCGGTTTCAAGATGCGCAGATGCCAGAATTCCACCATCACCGCCGAGAGCCAGATTCAGATAAAACAAAATGTCTTCGCCGGTAAGCACCGAAAAATTTTCGGGGCGGTTAAATATTAAATCCATAGTCTGATTTATGTTTCCGCACGAATCTTTAACTCCAACAATATTATCCAGTTTGGCGAGCTTAAACAACGTATCATTCTCCATATTTCTTCCTGTGCGATATGGAATATTATACATGATTATTTTCAAATCAGTAGACTCTGAAATGGCTTTAAAATGTTCATATATACCATTCTGATCAGGTCTGCTGTAGTAGGGTGAAACAGAAAGAATACCTTCAACGTTATATTTTTCAACAATTTTGAGCTCCTTCAGTACTTTATTCGTATTATTCCCGCCCAATCCAAAATAAATGGGCAATCTATTGTTGTTGAATTCAACTGTTTTATCGAGCAATTCCTCAAGTTCATAATCTTCCACAGTTGGACATTCTCCAGTGGTACCATTTGGAATCAAACCGGTTATCCCTTTTGGTGTGTAAAAATCAATTAATCTTTTATATGATTCATAATCAATTTTATTTTCAGAAAACGGGGTTATAATTGGTAACAGAACTCCTTTTAGTCTATTCATATTCGAAAACGTATCAGTTTTATTATTTCAAACTCTTTTTATATTCTATAATTTTCAGAATATCAGCTATTTGGTCTTTGGAATTTATTTGAATTCCCAACGGAATCAACTTGCCAATATGTTTATTCCGACTAAAGTTTTCCTTGATACTTTCTGCAATTTCAAGACCTGTAATTCCGGCAGAATTTTTTTCAGTAAAGTAGAATCCGGTTCTGAAGAATCCGTCCCATACTGATAACCAAAAAACTGTCTTTTTTTTGAAAGTGACTTTACATAACCATGCTTTTCCATCTTTGTAATAATTCCATTGTGGAACTAGTCCATAGGATTCACTAGCAATAATTTCCATCAGTTTTTCAAATGCCGGGTAACTTACTTCCAGAGCATTTTTCAATACTTCGCTGGTTGGAAATATGTCTGGATTTTTCAACGAAGGTGTTTCCATAATTTGAAAAATGTAAACGTAAGTACAAGAATATCTGCTAATCAAAAAAAGTTTATAAAGTTTAGATAAATGTCAAAGGCTAGATAATTTATTCTATTTGAATGAAATATCAAATTAAGATTAGAAAGTCAGCTTCAATCCAAATTTCCCATTATTGAGTAATCCTACCTGATAGTTCACCTGTTCCGGGTTGAGTTTAAAAGCTGAATTTTTGGTTTCATTGTATTTGTTAATCGAACGATTGATTTTTATTCTTCCGATGATATTACATGCAATACCGCCATCAAGCATTAACCCGCCAATTATGGAAACTCCATATCCCAAATAATAATTTGCGTCCATTAGGTTGTCGTTCGGATTACTATATTTATCGTTGTATATATTGTTTACACTTTTTATCATGCCATCAACACATAATACAATACCTCCAACTGTAGAAACTATACCTCCTGCAACAAGTAAACCTCCAGCACTTCTAAGACTTTTACCGGTTTGGTATTGTGACGCTAAATCGGGATATGAGCTCAGAATACTCAATACTTCGTTTTTACTAAGCATCGTATTCCCGTTATAAACTTTTGTATTGTTGGTTTCCAGAATAGGTTGGTCTTTTTTGCTTTTTATAGAATCGTTTGAACCAGCAAAATTATCTGAAGCTCCAAAAATTAAAAATTGTGTAAAAACACACAGGACCGTAGTTAATACTGTTTTTCTCATACTAATTAATTGCTTATAACGTTAAATTAAACACATATATTCTAAAATACTTTCGACAAATGTAGTGATTTTAGTTTAAATTATTGATTTTTCTGACCGAAGCTCAGATTTTATTTCAATTTTCTTTCCCCAAAAGTGCTCTAATACAATAATCTGTTTTTCAATTGAGTTAATTTCTGATTTGATTAGTGGTTTAAAGGTGTCTATCTCTACCAATACTTTATCTTTTTTAATTGTTCGTTTCCAGACGCCTGCAACTTGTCCGTCTATAACAATTGTCGGTCTGAAAATACCATTTTGATAAATAGCCTTAATTTGATCTTCACTGGAAATCGATGCTTTTCGGTCGGTATAACTGATTAGAAATTCATCAAAGGCAGGCAATAAGTAGACCGAATTACCTTTGTTTGAAGGGTCTGTAAATGAATTAATAAGCCAATAAGTTTCTGAGCCAATAGTCTCAGAAACTAAATCGTGTTTAATCATTTCTAATGCTTTTCTTGCATCGGAGACCGACAATCCCGACCACCAAACAAAATCCTTAAGTGTAGCCGGACAATGGCTATTGAAATACTTCCGAGCAAGTTTTTCCAACGCTTCCTCTCGGGTGAAATTAGTTCTTTTAGGAACTCTTTCACTTAGTAGAGCAAAGGTTTGCTTATTATCTTTGATGGAGCCACTGCATACTAAACCATCTAATTCGGCTGTCATCAGAATATGATACGCTCTGTTATTGTCAATGGAAATTTTAGCTTCTACAAATTTCAAAATTAACTCTTCTCTTGTTAAATGTTTATTGCCCCTCAACACCTTTTCTATAATTGAATATATTGACTTAAGAACAGGTTCGGAAAGTTCCAATTCTTTGTGTCTGGAATTCAAAGAAGCTTTAATTCGGGGAGCTGTCAGCTCAAGCAACCAATAAATATCATCAGCTGAAACAATATGCCAGGTTGGTCTTAATAAATGCGTTCGAATAATATCTCCATTATCAATAGCAGTTTCGACAAGACTTTCTGTTGAATTCGCAAGTCTCGACCCTACTGCTAATTTTACCATTGCGTAATCTTGTGCCTGTATAGCGCCCATGTACCCAACAATATCTTTAACTGTAGTAAATTCCTTTTTAGCAACGTGTTGACTTTCTAACCTGATATTCGAAATGTCTAATGAAATCATATATATAGGTCTTTTTATCTTTTATTCAATGTCAATTAACTTTTTTGCCATACACACACTATTTTTATTACTATGATACTGTCCAAAATTATCTACTTTTTGGTAACCTTGTTTCTGGTAAAATCGTATGGCATCCGGTTGCTTAATACCAGTTTCTAAAATTACATTTTGAATACCCGATTCTAAGACCCACAGTTCTAATTCTTTTAAAATCATCTTTGAAATTCCACTCCCTCGTAAATCTGATATTACAAACATTCGTTTTATCTCAACTGTATCAACATCATAACTTTTAAAACAACCACAACCCACAGGTTTTGAATCATAGTAACCGACTACAATATTGTTAATAGATCCTGTAGAATTGAACTTATCATATTGTGCCTGAATTAGTCCATACCTTGAATTAAGCTCTAAATCCAACAATGTTACTAATGATTTGAAGTCATTATTTTCTCTATTTGTTCTGACTAAATCTATCATTCAATTAATTCGGTTATTATTGTGTTTTTTTTTATCAAGACTGAAATATCCAACGGTAGCTGAAAGCTTTATCTATTTGAATTTCCGGAATTTGAACTTCTTGAGAAAGTATGCGATCCGGAACCAACATTTTTGATAAATATATAGTTTCCTTCTTCGATGCCTTTAGTTTCGATGCCATCTACAATTATTGAAGACCCTGAAATTCCACATTTTGGCACATAAACTTTTGCATTTATATTATCCGGTAAAGTAATTGACATTAAATAACCTGAGTTGTTTCTATTCCAATTAACAAAAATATCGCCTTTATCGGTTGGATATAAGCCTTTTGCATAGCAAAGTTTATTTTCAAATTCTAAGGGTTTTATTTGAATTAACTCGTGTTGGGGCTTTAATGGAGTTATGCCCAAAATGTATTGTTGTATGGCAAGTAACCCGACAGCTCCCCACGGGTGCGACATACTTTCGTTAGTGACATTGGCATCCCACGATTCCCATGTTACAGTTCCGCCCAGAGCTACAGTTTTGGCCCAACCATCCCAATCGGTGTTGGTATATAAATCTAATAAATGAGGCCCTTGATCTGCTTTTCCAAGTGCTTCGGGTAGCCAGCGCAAACAAACCATTCCTACATTCATCTTTCTATCTTTTACTTCAGCAACTACCTTCTCGATGTTTTTTTCGGGCACAATACCCATTGCCAATGGAAATGCATTTGCATGTTGCGAAACATGCAAACTTTGCGTTTTATTGTGGTTTAATCCATCAATATAAACGCCTTTTTTATTTATTAGTTTTGAATTAATGGCTGTTTTAATATCTGTTGCTCTGGATTTATAAGAAATGCTGTCCAAAGTATTTCCAACTAATCCAGCCATTTGCGAAATTAACTCAAAATCGAGATAAGCATAAGCGTCAATAACGGTTCGTGATTCTACAGATAGATCGTAGCCGTATCTCATATTCACTGGCCAATCGATAATTCCATATTGATATGGACCTTTGCCACCAGCTAAGTTATGTATTAACCCGGTTGTGTCATTTTTGTAGGTGTAAACATAATCGGCAATTTTTTTCAACTTCAAATAATTGGTTTTGATAAAATCAATATTGCCTGTTTGCATATAATAGTCCCAAACCCAAACTAAATATGATTGTGTATAGTCAGGAATATCTCTGCCCCCATCCACGTTTGGGTAAACAGCGTTTAATCGACCATCGGACCAATATTGATCTTGCGAATCAAGAAATTCCTGTAAAACCCGTAAACTCATGGTTCTGTCGCCCATTACACTCATAGCCGGTACAGATTGCGACCAACCATCTCCTAAAAACGAACCCTTTTCGCGGGTTGGAGTATCCACAAAACCTTCTTGAGAACCATTTATAAGCGAATGACACATTAAGTTCCAAACACTGTTAAGCATGAGGTTCGACGAATTAAAGTCTGACCGGGAAGGATCTAATTCGAAATGTCGGCAAATAAAGCTTACATTGTTGATATTTAAAGTATTGGGAGAATTATTTACTTGGAGATAGCGTAACCCTAAATATACATAAGGATTAAAAACCGATGTATTTCCATTATGTATGAAATAGAAATTTAAGTTGGTTTGTTGGTCTAATTTGGTTGAAACAGTACCATTGTTGTTTAATACAAAACCACCCAACATTTTAATGGTATCACCGACATTGCCACCTGTAAAGGTTATTTTAAAAGATCCCGGATATATTTTGCCCAAATCAATTACATATTTTCCATTTCCAAGATTGGCAATTGAAACAGGTTTTATTTCTTCTTCAATAACTCGTGTTAGATCTGTTCGAAGAGTACCTGTCCACGGTTTAACCGGATGATTTCCAATTTCTGTAGCAAATTTCCATTTTGAATCATCGAAAATTATAGCATTCCAATCGGTTATTACTTTTCGACTGTCAAATTTTTCAACACGTCCAATTCCTTCGCCATTTCGTTGTGGTTGCGCGGTAATCCATTGTTCAGCTTGTGTTTGTTTCCATGTGCTATCGGTTCCAATAATCGTTTTTGTATTATCGGAATATTCAATAATTGTTTTCATAAGTAGCCCACGTGCACCTGTGGCTCGCCCTTGTCCTCCTCCGTACCAATGAGTTAAACAGGCTATTGCATTTTCTGAGCCTGAGATTAATGTAGAACTAATGTCCCATGCATTGTAATAGCTGTATTGAGGATAGTGATTATCGAACCCTTTACCTATGAATTTGCCATTTACATATAGTTCGTAACTATGACAAGCTGCTATGAAAATAGTAGCACGTTCTATCGTTTTTTTTGGAAGTACGGTTTTCTTTCGAAAATAAGTATAATCGTCGGGAGCATTCGAATTGCGTTTAATCCACTTTGCACCTTCCCAGTCACTATTTGTGAGTAGACCGGTTTCAAAAGTTGCAATAGATGAGTATGGGCTTACATTTCCATCTTTATCCCAAGTCCGAACTTTCCAGTAATATCGCGTTGCCGGTAGGAGAGTTTTTCCTTCTGCAAATATGTAGTTTTGCTTTCTCGAATCAATCTTTTTGCTATCCCAGATATCTCCTTGACCGGCATTCAGATTCGAAAGCGAAGTAGCAATCAGAATTTGATACGCCGATTGTATTTCGTTATCATCAGGGTCGTTTACGTACCATCCAAAATAGGGTTTATTATTTGTTCCAATGGGATTGTATTTATCAAAACTTCTCAGATTATCCGGCGCATAAGGTGACGTTGCCATTAATTGAATAGGCATGATAATAATCCAGACCAATAACAAACAAGTTTTTAATTTCATTTTTTTCTAATTGATAAGTACATATACAGATATATATTGCCAAAGAAATCAGTATTTTTTTGGCAATATACATGCAAATATGCAAAAAATATTTTTATAATGCAAAAAACATTATTTGATAATATAGATAGAATTGAACGTAAAATACTTACAAATAGTGGTATAAGTGCCAGAGTTTACTGAATAAACTGCTGGTAAAGCCATGAAGGGCAAAGAAAAAATAGATCTTTTCTTTGCCCTTCATGTCGTGTGGTGTTCTCGGTTCACAAAATACTGTTTTGCCGTAAATTTGCAAATCAGCTTTATTTTTTTGCGAACTTCATAATTCCCTGCACACCTTCGCTAACCACTTTTACAAAGTAGATACCTTGTGGGAGGCTTAGTTCGTCTAAGTGAATTGTTTCATTTTGCAGTCCGGTATTGACAAAGTTTCTTTCTGATTTGTACAATACAATACCCGAAAGGTTACACAGTACAATTTGTCCTTTACCTGCTTTAGAAAGGCTGAATGTGAGCTGCAATTCATCGATTGCCGGATTAGGCGCTAATGTTAGTTGCAGGTTATCTGTCCGCATCGGATTATTTATCCCTGTTGTTACACTTGGTGGAGTGAGGTACTTATTGAAGAAAGTATAAACTGTTGATAATGGAGCACTTGTTTGGGGAACCGCATGACCGGTACCGTAATTTGTTATTGTAGAAGTAGGAACGCCCAGTGCGTCTAATTTGGACTTGAATTGCGCAATCTGATCCTGATAATAAGACGCATCATCGGTGTTGTAGAAAAAAATCACAGGTGCAGTGGCAGAAGTTTGAGCCAAATAAGCTGCCCCTTGAGATTGCCAAAGTGCTAAATTACTTGCCATAGCTCCCCATGCTAATGGACAATTGGTAGTGAGAGTACCAATGTCACTTTCTGCAGTATTAAAAATTTGTGTGTAATCGAAAACACCCGATCCGAGAGCTGCTACCTGCACATCATCGGAAGTGCCAATGTATAAACCGGCATTTTCAAAGTTAGCCACTGTTCTGTCGCCAACAGCCAACGATCCGGCAGTAGATCCACGTGAAAACCCAAAGATCCCAATTTTGCCGGACAAGCCTAAACCAGTACCCAATGCACGCAGGGTACGGACTGCTGACTTTACCTTTTGTGCCGCATCTGGGTTTGTTTCGTACGATGCATACGATTTATTTGCTCCTCCGGTGTATTTACCATTTCCCCAGTTGCAATATTTGGGATGATCTGCAATTGCCCAAGCTATGCCATTGGCCGGTGCACCTTCCAGAAATGAATCGTTAAAACCTGCTAAGGTGTATGCAAGATTCATTCGTTGGTCTTTGTATACATCGGTGAGTTTTAATGCTGTACCATCATAGTTTGGATAACTATTGCTATATGAGAAAGACAAAACAACAGGAACAGTTACAGAAGTATTTGCAGGATAAATTATATCCATGTGTAAAGAATCGCCATCAGTGTAATGAGTATCTACATTGTATACTGTCGGATCATCTTTGAAGTAGGACACGTCACGTAAAATACGGTATCCCTCAAACAAAACATAAGATTTGTATAGTGAACAAGTTGTTAATCCACAGAATGATCCTGCACCAATGGCATCGTTAATGGCGATAATATCAGCATTGATTGTAGGAGTAACAGCCTTATTATTGTTGGCGTAATTGAGTTCGATAACCCGATAACCCTTAGAAAGTAACCAGTTTACATCAGTAGTATTAGAATTTTGACCAATTTTTTTACAACCAAGATTCTCCAGATAAACAACTGTTAGATATTTGCCTGCAAAATCCTTGACAGGTGTTGATGGATCAGTTGTTGTGTAAACGATACTACCTCCTGTAACAGTGCTTGTCCAGTTGCCAGTTGTTGCTTTTAAAGTAAAACACAGTGTGAGCAGGAGCAATCCTATTACTGATCGTAAAGGTAAACCGAATATTTTTATTAAAGCGTGTCCCATTTTTTCTTATTAATATGTGATGTTTTATT
>Ga0302215_10002451_pt1 | contig 12727 bp, 5 predicted proteins | sample II_Fen_N3_1_FD_194580 | JGI IMG/M metagenome (GOLD analysis project Ga0302215, IMG submission 194580) | Peat permafrost microbial communities from Stordalen Mire near Abisko, Sweden - II_Fen_N3_1 | ecosystem: Environmental > Terrestrial > Soil > Wetlands > Permafrost | place: Sweden: Abisko... | reverse complement strand
AGTAGGTAGGTAGGTAGGTAGGTAGGTAGGTAGGTAGGTAGCTAAAGGGTAATAATTCGTTTTAAATCGACCGATTAAAAATTCACAGATATGCAAACAGAATATTTAATAGCCATTGATGAGTTTTGTGTTAAACATGATATTGAGGTATCTTTTATCAATTCGTTGCAGGAAACAGGATTGATTGAGATTACAACGATTGATGAAGCCGGATTTATTCAGATGGATCAGATCAGGCAACTTGAAAAATTTATTCGATTCTATTATGAACTGGACATTAACATCGAAGGTATTGAAACAATATCGCATTTATTACAACGTGTAAATGAATTGCAGGATGAAATTGTTGCACTCAGAAATAGGGTAGGACTTTATGAATAGAGGTGAGAGGTGAGAGGTGAGGAATGAGGAAAGAGGAGTGAGGGGTAAAACTGTCATGTCGAACGATTTCCTCTTTTTAGATAAACCAACTTTAACTTAAAAATGAGTTAAGTTTTCACTTGGTGACATAACAGACACTGATTACAAGTATATAAAGATAAAATTATGTACTTTTGTATTCACATGAAAAAGAAGCACTGACTAAATTAACATAAGTAGAAATTAATAATTGATTGCACGAAGTGTGATGTTTGAATTTGTATTTTAAAACATTCAAACGGACTTTTTGAAGTATAAAAAGATGGCTTGTAATCAGATAAAGAATCAACATACTCATTCAGGGTAGATCAATATAGACGATATAAACTTGTTATATATAAATATAGTTAGTATTTGTTTCAATCAGTAATATAATTCCTACGTTGGGTCCTGATTCAATTCACCCGACACATGTTTACCAAATCCGGATTTAATTCCAGATTTTTAATTCCATTTCTGTCAATATAAAATTTAGAATGATTAATGTAAAATCCCTTTTAAAGAAAACTTTAAAAGCTATCTTATGGGTGGTTGGTATCTTTGTACTTTTATTCATCATTCTCGCTGTACTGATACAAATTCCAACCATACAAACAAAAATAGTTCAAACTGCAACAACATTCGTAAGTGAGAAAACTCATACCCGGGTTGAAATAAAAAATATAAGCATATCATTCCCTAAAACGGTTGTACTGAAAGGACTCTTCCTGGATGATTTAAAAAAAGATACGCTTATTTATGCAGGCCGGGCAGATATAAACATTGCTTTGTATGATTTGCTATTCAGTAAAATCAATGTGAGTAAATTTGCATTAAACGACGTCACTATCAACCTGAACCGCACCTCCAATGATTCCTTATTTAACTTTAATTTTCTGTTGACGGCATTTGCCGATACCACCAAAAAAGTCAACCCGGTAGCAAAAACACCTTCCAAATGGAAATTCTCTGTCGATAATGTTAGTCTTAAAAATATCAGGATTCGTTTTGATGATCAATACGGGGGGATTCTGGCCAATACTTCTTTCAATAATTTAAATTTGAAGATGGATAAGATTGATCTTGAAAAATCGAACTATGCCGTTGATGACTTGCTGCTGGACGGCTGTCAGGCAACAGTAAGAATGAAAGAATCAAAGAATTTAAAACCAAAAAATTCCAATAGCGTTCCACTTAATATAAGTGCCAATAAAATACGGATTATTAATACGGCATTAAATTATACTGATTTAGTAGGAAAACAAATTATAAATGCTACCATCAATGAGTTTGAATTAAAAGCAGGTTCGGTGGACCTAAATAAACAATTGGTTTCACTTGATCGGATCAATTTATTAAAAAGTAAGATTGAATATTCTACCGATAAGACCGCAGTAACTGTCAATAAAGACGAAGCAGGAACTGCAACTACCAAAAGCGACTGGAAAGTATCGGTTCAAAATGTTGAAATGAAAGATAATTCATTGAGTTATCAGGTTAATAACACCCCGGTTTTAAAAAATGCTTTTGATGCAAATCATTTGTATTTTAAATACTTTTCATTGGAGGCGAAGGATATTAAGTATTCGGCAGTGAATACCGAGGCTACCATTCTAAAATTCAACGCGATTGATAAAAATAATTTCATTATTACCAAATTTGAAACCGGTTTTAGCATGGACAAGCATTCCATTACTGCCAGGAAGCTTAAAGTGAAAACCTCTAACTCAACGGTGGATGCTGATGTTAATCTGCAATTCACATCTTTAAATTCAATATCAGAATCGATCCCCACTCTGTTTCTCAATGTGATAATGAGAAATGTGAGTGTCAAAAATGCTGATATCCTTTATTTTAATCCACTGCTTATCAAGCAACCTTTCTTTCAAAACAAAAAGAATATTACTTCGATGACAGGGTCACTTACCGGCAAGGTGAATCAACTGAAAGGAAAGAACCTGGTTATAAAAACCGGAACAAAAACAATTATAAAAACGAATTTCACTATCACCGGATTACCAAAAGCCGAAACAGCCACCTATATTTTTCCGGATCTGAATTTATCAACCGGCAAAGGCGACATTATTATGATGGCAGGACCGTCCATTCCAAAAAATATAGATATCCCGGAAGATATAAGCATACAAGTATCATTTAATGGGAAGATAAAGTCGTTTAAAACCGATGTAGGCCTCACCAGCAGTTTTGGAGATGCAATTCTTTCGGCAAGTATCGATCAGCAGGAAAACTTTAGCAGTCGAATGAACATTACGGACTTTGATCTTGGCAAATTAATGAAAGATAAAGTGATGTATGGTCCTGTCACATTAAAAGCCGAAATCACCGGTCATGGGTTAGATAAAAAAACCATTAGTGCCAGCCTGAAAGCAGAAGTGCCGCAGATTTACCTCAACAAGTATACCTATCATAATCTGAATATTGACGGTAAAGTTACAGGGCAGGAATTCGAAGGAAAAGTAAATCTGAATGACAAAAATGCGGTACTTGATTTTGATGGACTCGTAAATTTAAATCCTACAAAAGAAAGTTATAAATTTAATCTGATAGTCCAGGGGGTTGACCTGCAAAAACTAAACCTGACAAAGGATGATTTACGGATCAGTATGAATGCTTCTGCTGATTTAAAAGGCGGAAATGTAACAAGTCTGAACGGAAAAGCCGGAATATCGAAAATCATCATTGCGCATGGGTTGAAAAAATATAAACTCGATTCGTTATTGATTGCTTCGATTAATGAGCCAAAAAGGAGTGAAATAAATATTAAAAGTTCTCTTATAGGTATAAAATACAATGGAAAGGTTTCACCGGCAGCACTTCCGGCGTTCTTCAGCAGTTTTATAGATCACTATTTCATGTTCTCGGATGCTAAACAGTTAAAAGGGAAAACTGAAATGTCGGATTTTAATTTTGAAATACAGCTACACAATCATCCTATCCTGTCGGAGGTCTTCTTTCCTGAGATGAAAGAATTTATTCCGGGACCCATACTGGGGAGTTACGATAGTTTGAAGAACAACCTTAAACTGTCGGCCAGTATTCCTAAAATTGTATATGGAACCACTGAAATGAATGACCTGTTGCTGGAAGTTAATACGGATTCTACGGCATTGAATTATAAGATGTCCAGTAGCAGCATTACCAACTCGCAGATAGCGCTCGACAACTTTATCTTTGACGGGAAACTCTCAGGGAATAAAATTCTTGCCAATATCTCATCAATTGATGATGACCAGAATAAGAAAATATTGGTGCATTCACAAATTTCCAGGGACAAAGGGAATTATGTCCTTTCGCTCGATCCGAAAGAATTCTATCTGATGAACAATCAATGGACTATTGCCGATGATAATTATATTAAATTCGGACCTCAGGGATTTTTAATTCATCACATGTTCTTTAATAATGGAGATAATCAGATTAATGTTGCCTCAGTAAATGATAAGTTTAACGATGACCTGAACATTGCCATAAAGAATTTTAATCTGAATGATATTTCTCAAATTGTTGAAAAAGATACCAGTCTGGTGGCAGGAACTGTTGATGGGAATGTACTGCTGAAAAGAGTCAATAAATCATATGGAATTATAGCTGATGCTCAAATAAGAAATCTGGCAGTGCATGATGTGCCGATTGGAAATGTGACTTTAAAAGCAGATAATGCAACTACTCAAAAATTTGATATCGATTTGAAATTATCAGGTGATGAAAATAACCTGACAGCAAGTGGAACATTTATTCCCAATGGTGGTGATAACTCCATAAATATCAAAGGGGATATCCAATCGCTTTCCATGAAGACAGTCGAAGCCTTCTCAATGGGACAAATCAGCGAAGCATCCGGAAAAGTGACTGGCAGTTTTTCAATTAAAGGGAAAACAAATGCGCCGGATATAACAGGGGAAATGGTTTTCGAGAATGCCTTTATGAAGCCGGCTGCATTAAATAACCGGTTGGAGTTAAAACATGAAACGATACAATTGAAATCAGAAGGACTTTATTTCAATAACTTCACCATGTTGGATGCCACTCAGCATTCCGCGGTGATCAATGGATCAGTTCAAATGAAACAGTTTAAAAATTTCATATTCGCTTTACAGGTCAATACAAAAAACTTTATGTTGTTTAATACCACTTCAAAACAGAATAAAGAATTCTTTGGTCGTATGATTATCGACAGCAACATTGATATAAAAGGACCAATGTCACTTCCGGTTGTGAATGCAAAATTAAAAATGAAAAAAGGTTCCAATTTTACATTTGCAGTTCCGGAGGATAAACTTACGACAGATAGGGGTGAGGATGTAATTGAGTTTAATGATTCATTGAAATTCAATCCGATATTAAACAGAAAAGAAATAAAGGTTATCGAAAAAACCGGTTTTTCAGGATTTGATCTTTCCTCTATTATTGAAGTTGACAAAGAGGCAACGTTGCGGTTGTTGATGGATCCGGCTTCAACCGATTCACTGGTAGTTAAGGGCGAAGCAGCATTAAGTTTTACCATGGACAGAAGTGGCAAGATGAGCCTGACAGGAGCATACAATCTGAATGACGGAAGTTATCTGGTATCGCTTCAATCTGTCGTCAAAAAGAAATTTGAGATCGTGCCCGGAAGTACCATTATCTGGAACGGCGATCCGGTTGATGCAGAGATAAATATCAATGCAACCTATACCCAACGGGCTGCCCCTATTGATTTGGTGGCCGATCAGATGTCAGGACTAAGTGAGACGGATAAAGGAGGATATAAACAACCTTATCCTTTTTTGGTGGTGCTGAAACTCCGTGGCGCCATTCTACGCCCTGTAATCAGTTTTGAGATACAATTGCGCCCGGAGGATAAAGGGATCTTAGGCGGGGCTGTAAATCAAAAACTGACGTTGTTGAATGCTGACGAATCGGCTTTGAATAAACAGGTATTCGCTCTATTGGTATTGGGTCGTTTTGTACAGGAAAATCCATTACAAACAGAAACGGGAGGAACAGAGTCATTGTTAAGATCGACGGTAGGTAACTTTTTATCTGCCGAATTAAATAAATTAAGTTCTAAAATAGTGCCGGGAGTGGAGTTGAATTTTGATATCCAATCGTATGAAGATTACCAGACCGGGCAGGCACAAGGTAGAACACAGGTAGGGATAGGATTAAAAAAACAGCTTTTCAATGAAAGGCTTTCAGTACAAATAGGCGGTAATATAGATGTAGAAGGAGCAAAAGCTCAACAAAACTCAGCAAGTGACTTTACAAGTGATATTACCATAGAATACAAATTGACTGAAGATGGCCGTTATCGCTTTAAAGCATTCAGGCATAACCAGTACGAAGGCGCCATCGATGGACAGTTAGTGGAGACCGGTGCAGGCGTTGTGTATGTACGCGATTTCAACAAATGGAAAGATTTCTTTTTGTCGCCGGTAAAAAGAAAAGAGAAAACTAAATCAGAAAACAAGAATGATACAATCAAGGTTAAATAGATATATTCTGATTTGCATATGCATTCTTTTAGTTGCATGCAGTGGTACCAGGCATTTGCCAAAAGGGGAAAAGCTGTATACGGGTGCTGAAATAAAACTGATACCGACAGATAAAACCTCCGCAGGTATTAATAAAGGTCTGATTAAAACATTGGCAAAATCATCAGTCCGTCCGTTACCAAATTCAAGTTATTTTGGGATGCGTCCTCAATTGATGTTGTATATGTCGGCAGGTGAAAATCCTAAAAGCAAATTCAAAAAGTGGTTGCGTAAGATCGGTCAGGCTCCTGTGTTAATGAGTGCTGTAAAACCACAGGTAACCACGGCGGTCATTGACTCCAAACTTTTCAATATAGGAATTTTCAATAGCTTGACTGAATTCAGTGTTGTTGAAAAAAAGCATACTGCCTCCTTAATATACACAAGCTATGTCCATGCACGGTATAAGGTGAAAGCTGTAGAATATTCAATTCCGGATGATAGTCTGAGTAAAGTCATTCATTCGGGTATGAATATGACAGTTATACAGGAGGGTGATGAATACAATCTCGATTTGCTAAAACTTGAAAGGGTCAGAATCGATGCTGTATTAAAAGACAGAGGGTACTTTTATTTTAACCCCGATTATTTATTGTTTAAGGCAGACACTTCGGATATAAGCCATACTGTTTCTTTAAAGTTAACCCTTAAAGACAGCATACCTGAAAATGCCCTGACTGTGTACAGGATAAGAAATGTGTTTATCAATCAAAATTATTCATTATCCGAAGTGCCGAAAGACAGTACCATTGATACAGTTATGTACCGGCGGACAGTCTTTCTGGGTAAACCAGAAGAACAGAATATAAGTCCGAGGGTTATTTCAAGATCGGTATATCTCCGTAAAAAACAAGTTTATTCCAGAGAGAATCATACCATCACCCTGAACCGTCTGATGTCGATGGGTAATTTTAAATTCGTTCAGGTGAAATTCTCGGATAGTGATACAACCGCCAACGGATATTTAGATGTCACCATTTTGATGACTCCAATGCCTAAATATACATTTAGAACCGAGCTGGATCTTATCTCAAAATCAAATAATTATACCGGACCCCAATTGAATTTAAGTGTGTTGAACAGGAATACATTTAAAGGTGCTGAACTTTTGAACCTGACCATGGCAGGATCATTTGAAGCTCAATTGGGACAAAATAACAATTTGTTTTCCTATTCCCTGAATCCTCAGGCAGAGTTGACTTTTCCACGTTTTCTGGTACCCTTTAATATTAAATCGCATAGCAGGTATAATCCCAAAACACGGTTGTTGCTTTCCTATAATTTTTTAAAACGGGTCAATTATTTTGATATGAATACTTTTCAATTCATTTATGGTTTTAAATGGAAAGAAAGTATCCGTGTTGATCAAGAATTTAATCCGGTGAATATAAGTTATTCGACCATTGGGAATCGATCGACAACTTTTGATTCTTTGTTAATTAAAAATACTTTTTTGGCGAAAAGCTATGAAGAACAATTTATTGCAGGTGGAAGCTATTCGTTTACCTATAATGAGCAGATGCTTCCGGCAAAGAAGATTCAGTTTTATTTCCATTTAGCAGCAGAGACTGCAGGGAATCTCTTTTCATTGGCACACTTAGTTGGTGGTAATAAAATATCTTCCGATCAACCATCAAAAGTGGTTGGTTCTATCTATTCTCAATTTGCCAAATTGAGTGTTGAGGGACGTGCATTCTATAATTTTCCCGATAATAACAAAATTGCTTTGAGGTTATTTGCAGGAGTGGCCGATCCTTATGGAAATTCAAATACATTACCTTACAGCAAACAATTTTTCAGTGGCGGACCTAACAGTATCAGGGCATTTCAGATTAATTCTGTAGGACCAGGAACCTATTTGCAAAATACCACCACGAATGAATTTCTACAATTGGGAGGCGATATAAAGCTGGAAATGAATGCCGAATACAGGTTTGGCATTTACCGGTTTTTAAAAGGCGCACTATTTATTGATGCCGGTAATGTGTGGTTACAAAAATCAAATCCATCTACTGTCGGTACACCGTTTCAATTTTCTTCTTTTATGAATGAACTGGCAGTGGGAGCAGGGGCTGGATTACGGTTAGATGTTTCCTTCTTTATCTTACGATTTGATCTTGCCATGCCACTCAGAAAACCCTGGTTGCCGGTTAATCAACGTTGGGTAACCAATCAGATAGACTTCGGAAGTTCTACCTGGAGAAGCCAGAACTTGTTGCTGAATATAGCCATAGGATACCCATTCTGATTCTTGATTTCCAACTTGAAATCATCTTTAAATTATTTATTCTGTTTGATTTGTGTACTCTATCAACTTTAGTGTCTTAAAAACTGCAATCAAATGATAGAATTTTTTATCAAATGTATGAATTAACGGAGAAATCAGGTATCTGAATTTTCTGTTTTATTTAGCTATGTGGTTATTCTCTTCTAAAATTCATACATATTACCACTCAAATCTTTAATTTCAAATGTAAACCTCACACTTACAAGTCGCAATTCAAATGAATCCTGTTTGAAAAACCTGTTGTTAAATTCTACAAGTTGTAGAAATAAACCACGGTTTTGAATTTGTTTTTAATAAAGTTGAATTGTAAAGTGTATACATTCAGACATTTGAGATTTTTTATAGGACTGGTACGAAGCTTGACTATATAAGAACAGACATATAAGTGTCCAACTCATTTAAAAATATAAGAGTATGAAAAAAGTAATGTTTATTGCATTAAGCGTCATGATGATGACTGGTGCGTCGGCTTTCGCTCAGGATGTGGTTAAAACTGCTAAAGATTCTACAGCTACTACTGTAACAACAACAACAACTAAAGTAGAACCTGTTAAAACAGATATTAAAACAGCGGAACTTCCAAAACCTGTAACTGATTTGATCACAAGTTTCAAAGCTCAGGGATGGGAAGCTGCCGAAACTTCTTCTTCTGTAAAACAAGGATCAACTGAAATTGCATTTTATGAAGTAACTTTCAAAAAAACCAGTTCAGGAGAAACTAAAAGCATTTATATCGATGCTCAGGGGAAAATTGTTAAACAATAAGCCGGAATGAAGAAAGTGTTTAATTAATACAGTAGTTATTATTTAAAGAAACAGGAGCTGAAAACATTCAGGTCCTGTTTTTTTTTTAGTACTTTTGTAGCTAATTAAATAAATATATATGGCAAACATTCTCCTGGTTGAAGACGATAAAACCTTTATACAGATATTACAAGGTTTTCTGATTAAAAAGGGATTTGAGGTGGATGCCATAAATTGTATTAAAGATGCCATTACTTTAATTGACAAAAATGATTATCAGCTGATACTGCTTGATTATCGGTTGCCGGATGGAATTGGGCTTGATTTAATAAAATTACTTCGATCTAAAAACAATAAAACTCCAATTATTGTCATAACAAGTTTTCTGGATATAAGAACAGCGGTAAATGCTGTCAAAATGGGTGCATTCGATTACATTACAAAACCGATTATGCCCGACGAATTACTTATGATCATTCACGAAGCATTGAGTAAGAAGGATCTTAAACAAGCAATTCCACTCACTGTTTCCACACCGTTTATCGATGGTGACAGTGAAAAATCGGTGCAATTGAATGAATATGTAAAACTTGTTGCTCCCACTGATGTCTCGGTCATTATACAAGGCGAAAGTGGCACCGGTAAAGAACATGTTGCCCGTAGTATCCATTCACTGAGTAAACGATCAGAAGCTCCTTTTGTAGCTATTGACTGTGGCACACTCTCGTCCGAGTTAGCTGCGAGTGAATTATTCGGACATTCCAAAGGTTCTTTTACCGGAGCCATGCAGGATAAAAAGGGCCAGTTTGAGATGGCCAATAAAGGTACATTCTTTCTGGATGAGGTTGGAAATCTGAGTTATGAAGTGCAGGTGAAATTGTTGCGTACTCTTCAGGAAAAAGTCATTCAGCCGGTTGGAAGTACACGGACAGTGAAAATTGATGTACGTATTATTGCTGCATCGAATGAGGACTTATTGTTGAAAGTCAAAAACGGTTCTTTCAGGGAAGATTTATATCACCGGTTAAATGAATTTAAAATTCTTGTACCGGCATTACGCCATAGAAAAGAAGACCTGGCACAATTTATTCAACATTTCATATCACTCTCCAATACCGAACTTGGAAAAAATGTTAAGTCAGTATCTTCCGAAGTCATGCATATCTTTAGTCAATATGAATGGCCGGGTAATTTGCGTGAGCTTAAAAATATTATTAAACGTGCTGTACTTCTTTCAAAGGGCAACACCATTGAAAAAGAGGTTTTACCGGAAGAAATGTTAATGGAAACACTTGACAATCACTTTCAGCAATCGGAGTTTGATTTAAAAGCCTTACAGGAAACCAATGAACGTGAAATGATTATTAAAACCCTCCAGGAAGTAAAATATAACAAATCTAAAGCTGCCCGTTTACTAAATATTGACCGAAAAACACTTTATATGAAAATGGAAAAGTACAATATCAATTATTAAGAATCCTATTCCTGATTAATAACAGGAATTTCTATTTCCAATTTTACCGCTTCAATCAGTTCATTTATTTCTTCCATAACTTTATTTAAATCAGTTGTTTCTTTTGCGAAATCAACCGGTTGTTTGAGATTCATTTCTATTTTTCGAAGTTTGAACGATAATGGCATATCACCAATCTGGCCAATTCTACCGGCTAGCTTATGAAACACTTCCATGAGTCCGGTTTTATCTTGTTGGTCTAAACAATGTTGAAGAATAACCATGTCATTTGACGTCTCTGAGATAAATGAATGAAGGCTTTTTTGTAGTAATTCCCGATCATCCATACACATGGTCAGCAAAGACGTCAGGTCGAGTCTTTTCAATTTTTCGGTATTCTCATTTAAGCAGGATAATAAATCTGCCTCTTTAAAAGGTTTTGTAATTAAACCATCAAAGCCCTGTTCCAAAATATCGGATTGTTCGTTTTGTAATACATTGGCAGTGAGGGCAATGATTTTAACATTTTTGTTAATTCTTCCACGAAGATATTTGCAAAGTTCGATTCCATTCATACCGGGCATTCTAATATCCGTTAAAATAAGGCTTATTTCCTTGTCCCACTCTTGTTTCACAAGTTCAACTGATGAAACCTGACAAGTATGTTTTACACTGTATTTTTCGAAAATATTCGAACATAGTTTAAGAATAAAAGGATCATCATCAATAATTAATACTTTCCCGGAAAAGAATATCTTTTTAGATTGTTTTTTTTGAAGACTTTGCTTTTCTTTTATTTCAGCATTCCCGAATGTAAGTGTGACTATAAATGCAGAACCTTTATTTATGGTGCTTTCTGCGGTAAGTGTTCCTCCCTGTTCTTCAACTAAACTTTTTACAATGTTTAACCCTAGACCGGTACCACCTGTTGGATTCTGAGATGTTGAGTCGGCTTGTTCAAATTCATTGAAGATACGTCTCAAATCATTTTTTGAAATTCCAATTCCCGAATCAATAATCTGGAATGAAAATTCAGTGCAGGTATCTATTATTTTTGATTCAACTATCAGTTTTATATTTCCACCTTTGTTCGTAAATTTTATTGCATTTCCAATCAGATTGTATAATATTTGTTTCAATCTGAATGCATCTCCTAGATAAAGTATTGTACTGGATTGTGTATGAATGAATTCAAGCTGGATGTCTTTTTTTACAGCCTGTAAATTCATGGTTGCGGTTACTTCAGATAACAAATTATTCATGTCGAATGACTTTTTTTCAAAGGTAAATTTGCCGGATACAATGCGACTATAATCCAGTACTTCATTTACTATTTGAAGTAAATGTTCCGATGAATAATGAATGGCTTCAATAGAAGCTTTCGAAGGTTTATCCTCTTGCAATATTTGTTCGGAAAAACCAATGATAGTCTGCAGTGGAGTGCGTATTTCGTGGCTCATGTTCGAAACGAAACGTTGTTTCACTGTACTCAGATATTCAGCTTCTTCTTTTGCTTCCAGCAGTTGTTTTCTATGTAGTTTGCTGAGTTTTATATCACTGAATAGCATATAAACCAAAACAGAAGTGATAATAATAAACAAAATCAGAATGATGATAATACGTGTCATACTCGATTTAACATTCTGAATTAAAATAGTGTCATTTGATTTTATCCTGGCAATTTCAACTTCTTCCATTGATCTTAATAACCCACGTATACGGTTTACAAATCCATTGGCGTCACGAATTAAATTCAATTCACTATTTGCAAGTGTTATACTTCGTGAACGTTGATATTTATCGATGTTTTGTACCGATTCATCAATGGCACGTTTCAGGCTGTCGCGTTGAGAGACCACCAACGTGTCAATATGAACACTGTGCTCATTTTGAATTATTTGTTGAACAGGATTCTTTTCATAATTACGTATCTCATTTCCAAAAAGCTGAAAGAATCTTTTTAGAAATGATGCGCGTTGTTTTGGAGTTGGCATTTGTTGAGGAGCAACATAAGTTGTGGTTGTTATTCCGTTTTTCTCAGTTGTTATAATACTGCTATCCATTTTCATGGCATTGGCATATATAAGGTTTGAAAGTGTTTTGAATTTACCTGTTAATGGCTTATCACTAAAAAGGCTCTCATAAAGTTTAAGATAATTTATTACTAAATTATTGTATTGGGTTACGATTCGTTCAATTGAATCAATTTGAAGTAATTGGGAATTATTTCCTGAACAAAGCGTACGCAATGTATCCAGTTTGATAAGAAGTTTTTTGGTTTCAGGGACAACGATCGGATTTGATACAGTT
>Ga0302215_10002448_pt1 | contig 12738 bp, 9 predicted proteins | sample II_Fen_N3_1_FD_194580 | JGI IMG/M metagenome (GOLD analysis project Ga0302215, IMG submission 194580) | Peat permafrost microbial communities from Stordalen Mire near Abisko, Sweden - II_Fen_N3_1 | ecosystem: Environmental > Terrestrial > Soil > Wetlands > Permafrost | place: Sweden: Abisko... | reverse complement strand
AGGAAACTGACCATTTGGTTCACAATAAAGTTTCTCAACTTTAGTAACTCCAAGAGCTTCAAGTAAAGCAGGTATAACTATTCCGCCTACCGAGTTTACACAATCAATTGCAACTTTAAAATCAGCGTCTTTTATTGCCTGTATATCCACTAAATCAAGTGATAATACGCTGTCAATATGCTTTTGAGTATAAGTAGAGTCTTCAGTAAGCTTTCCTATTTCATCAACCTGCGAAAATATGAAACTTTCGTCAGCTGCTATCTTCAACACATTTTCACCTTCATTAGAATTAAAAAATTCTCCTTTTTCATTCAGCAATTTTAATGCATTCCATTGTTTCGGATTATGACTTGCTGTGAGAATAATTCCTCCGGCTGCTTTTTCCATGGTCACGGCCAATTCCGTTGTTGGGGTAGTAGCCAGACCAATATTTACTACATCAAAACCCATTCCTAAGAGAGTTCCTACAACAAGTTGATTCACCATTTCACCTGAAATACGTGCATCTCTTCCAACTACTATTTTGACAGATCCTGTATTGTTTTTTTTAATCTGAGTAGCATAAGCCGCTGTAAACCTGACTATATCCAATGGATTTAAGCCATCACCTACCGGTCCGCCCATAGTTCCACGGATGCCGGAAATAGATTTAATTAATGTCATAATTAAAAAAATTATACTGACGTTTTATGAATTTGAATTAAATTAGAGTTGATAATTTCAAATAAGTCATCGTAGATATTTAATGTTACTTTTGTAAATCTACAAAAGCTTACATTAAAGTGTCACGGCAATTATTAATTACTTAGTTTCCTATTTTTGAAATTTAATTTTCAGATCATAACCATAAGGAGTAACACTCATCATATCAGAATTGAATCCGAGTTTTGATGGAACAATTAGTACTGCTTCAGTATTATTCCTTTTGAGATAAGATACAGCTTCCTGGAAAGCTTTACACGATTGAGTCGCGTCTCCGTAAACAAAATCGGAAGGATATGGAAAATCAATAGTAGACCAGTTACTGATTGTATCTGATGGAACTCCCAGAGTGTATTGTTTAAAGCGGGGTACAATAGTATTTTTTAACACTAGAGTATCCTGGCTGGTTAAATCTCCCTGGTTAACCATGTGAAAATATAAACCTGATGGAGTCAATACATAAACATTTTTGCCGTTTTCAACCCAAACTGTATTTTCTGCCGGTGTGCCGTTTTTTACAAGAATATTATTTCGTTTAATAAATCCATCTATCAAATCTTTTTCATCATTCAACAATTGTGAATAAGTCTTTGTTTTACTACAAGATGAAGCCAAAATAGAAGTAAGAAAAATCAGAAAAAACAAATAAGAAATTCGTTTCATATCACTATTTTATTTTTATACAAATATCCGATTAAATACTGAGAATTAAAAGTTAAGAAAATAAATAAAGTTATAAGATTTGTACTTGTCAATATTTATATATTTTCAATAAAAGCCTAAATTTCAAAAAATTAATTGTGAACTTTTATCTCAAATATAATTGAAGTATAAGGTGGAATTGATGGTTCATCCCCTTTCATTCCATACCCCAGGTACCATGGAATTATGAATGTGGCACTATCGCCTTTATTCATCAATTTAAGTCCTTCTTCTAATCCAACAACAACTTGCTTTTTACCGATAATAATTTTTTTTACCTCTTTTTGAAGTACTTTTCCTTTTAGTGACAATAGCCGGCAAGAAATTTCACAATTTACCGAATCTTTTATTTTTGATCCGTTTCCTGTTTGTACTATTTTATACCAAAATCCCATTTCACTCCGTTTGAAAGCTTTATCTTTTTGAAGAGCAAACTTTTTAAGGAATACATCTTCTTTTTTAGCTAAATTCTGATTGATAGCCAGCAATGAGACTGCATTATTATCTACTACATTGCCCTTGTTTGATGGAAGTTGAGGTGAATGTTTTATGCAAGAAATTAACAAAAGACAAAGAAATAACGGGACAATTATTTTGAGGATTTTGCTCATGATTTTTTACCGTATATTAGCAATGCTCATAATATCTGAGAATACACCCGCTGCTGTGACACCTGCTCCTGCACCATACCCTTTAATCATCATCGGGAATTCATTGTATCTTTCAGTAGTAATTAATATGATATTATTGCTTCCCTGCAAATCGTAGAAAGGATGTAAGTTGTCTACTTCATGTAGTCCTACTTCACAAATACCGTGCTCCATTGTTGCAACAAATCTCCATCGTTTCCCTTGTGCAGCAAGAGTCTTGCGTTTAAGTTCAAAATCAGCATCCAATTCAGGAACCGTTTTCCAGAAATCATCTAAGCTACCTGTAAAATATTTATCCGGAATAAAAAGATTTTTAATTACATCCTTTTGTTCCACTTTATATCCTGCTTCCCGGGCAAGAATTACTAATTTGCGTATCACATCTTTTCCACTCAGGTCAATACGTGGATCAGGTTCTGCAAACCGGGCTTCTTTAGCCATCAGTATTGCTTTACTTAATGGGATCTCTTCGCTAATGGTATTGAAAATAAAATTAAGTGTGCCTGATAATACAGCTTCCATTTTCTGAATATGATCTCCGCTGTTTATCAGATTGTTCATAGTATTTATAATCGGCAAACCTGCACCAACATTCGTCTCGAACAAAAATTTAACTCCACGGCGACGGGCTGTGTCTTTCAGATTTATATAATTATCGTACGATGAAGAAGCTGCAATTTTATTCGCTGCAACTACTGAGATATTATTTTGAAGAAGTGTGTGATATAAATCGGATATTTGAGAGTTTGCCGTACAATCTACAAATACCGGATTGAATATATTCATGTTCAGAATTTCATTGCAAATTAACTCCGGAGAAGCAACAATCCCGTTATTTTTCAATTCATCAGCATAATTATCCAGATCAATACCTTCACGTGAAAACAACATCTTCTTACTTGAAGCAATTCCTACTACATTCAGTTTTAGTCCGTTTTGCAACATAAGCAATTGTTGCTGTTTTTTAATTTGATTCAGCAGACTCCCTCCTACTGTACCAATGCCTGCAATAAAAATATTGAGCACCTGATATTCTGACAGGAAAAATGAATCGTGAATAACGTTTAAAGCCTTACGCAGTGAATTCCGGTCAGTTACAAAGGAAATATTTGTTTCAGAGGCTCCCTGAGCACAAGCTACCACATTTATTCCATTCCGACCCAGCGTTCCGAAAAGTTTTCCCGCAATGCCCGGAGTACGTTTCATATTGTCGCCTACAATAGCTACTGTTGCAAGATCATCCTCAGAGAAAATCTCATTGATCTCACCCTGACCGATTTCATAAGCAAATTCTTTCCGTAACACTTCTACAGCGAGAGCACTATCAACATTTCGTACTCCAATGGAAGTTGTATTTTCAGATGAAGCCTGAGAAACCATAAATACACTAATTCCACTTTTGGCCAACATCCTGAATATTCTGTAATTTACACCAATCACTCCCACCATTCCCAGACCTTGAACTGTAATGAGTGAAGTATCATTGATCGACGAAATGCCTTTAATTGCTTTGCCTGCCTCTCCGGTCTTTTCGCGGGAGATATACGTACCTTCAGCTTCCGGATTAAATGTATTTTTTATTCTCACCGGTATGTTTTGATGGAAAACCGGGAAAATGGTAGGTGGATAAATTACTTTTGCACCAAAATTGCAAAGTTCCATTGCTTCAATAAAACTCAGTTTTTCGATTACATACGCATTATTAATAATCCGGGGATCGGCTGTCATAAAACCATCAACATCACTCCAAATTTCAAGAATTGATGCATTCAATGAAGCAGCAATGATCGCAGCTGTATAATCTGAGCCTCCGCGACCTAAATTAGTTATAAAACTGGTATTGGTATCGGTAGAAATAAACCCGCCACAAACACATATCCCGGGTGCATTTGCAAAAGTTTTACGAATCAATGCATTCGTTTTTTCAAAATCTACAATATGTTTATCGAATTGATTTTCAGTTTTAATAAATACTTTCGAATCGAAATGAACGGAATCTTTAATTGCAGCACTGACAATTATGGAAGATATAGATTCGCCGTAGCTTACTATAGTATCGATGATTTTTGTTGAAATATCTTTTATTAATGATACCCCTCTGAAAAGATTCGATAAATCATTAAATTGCAACTGTACCTGATTTAGAATCAATTCCTTTTTATCTGTTGAAATCACGCCTTCTATCACTTCTAAATGACGGGCTAACATGCTTTCATAATCAGCAAGATAAGATTTATCGCCATCACAGGCAAGTTTGGTGATATTATAAAGTTGATCAGTTATTCCTGAGAGTGCCGACACTACAACAATAACCGGTTCATCCTGTTCTTCAACAATCTTTTTTACACTTAATATGCCATTGACTGAACCTACGGATGTTCCGCCGAATTTTAATACCTTCATCGTTATGAGTAATGTTTAATTAATCTTATTTTACTATTTGCAAAATTAGCATTTTTTCCCCAAATAATCAGTGCTTTTCGCCATTTTTAGGTAAAAGTGTTGTATCATCCCAAAATTAGAACTACTTTTGCAGCTCAATTTTAATAATTCATACCGGTAAATGAACGCTTAAATGGTTTTTATTACCCTTTATTGGATTAAAGTATTATTTGGTCTGGTAGCTCAGCTGGATAGAGCAACGCCCTTCTAAGGCGAAGGTCAAGGGTTCGAATCCCTTCCGGATCACAGAAACCGAAAACATGTCAACATGTTTTCGGTTTTTTTGTGTGATATTTCAATTGTCGATTTAAATATTTAAAGTCTTAATTCTATTTTAGAAATTTTCAATTTAACAGATCCAGGCTTCATTGAAATATATAACAGACTTAAATTCAATAAAGTTTAACATTTACTTAATCAGTCATATTTAGATTAAAACAGCTTCGCATTTCTATTCAAATTACAATTAAACCGATTATTCCTTCACATTTTGATTATTCATTTTATTTGAAAATACGCATAAACTACAATTTTCCAATTAATAAAGTAGAATTAAATCATTTTGCATTTGCTTACTGATTTTGGTTTATACTTATTAATTTAATATGATTATCCTTAAAGACTCTAATCAAATGGACTATAGAACTAAATAAAGTCAATTAATTTTTAGACTTCAGGTTTTTTTGTAATTTAATTCTAAAGAGGATATCGCAGAATCCTTTTCGTCATTATTTTTCTAATGGTTTTGAAATGGTTTTACATTGGTTTTGGTAACTATATTTCAATCATTTGTTTGCAAAATAAATGCCATATACCTTTTAAGATATATGGCTATTATATTGGGAATAATTGAATGTTAAATGACTGATATATCAGAATACCGACCAATCCAAAACCAATCCAAAAGCGTTTCAAAACCTTTCAAATTATTTTATGGATTAAGATAACAAATATATAAATATAAATTTGATAATCTCCAATTAATCTAAAATAAATCCGGTAATCAAAATCTGAAAGATTGAAATTTGAATAAATTGGAAAGTCTGAAAATCATGAGTATTATTCGCTTTCAATTTCTTTGGAATAATAAGACTATAATAACAGAATTAATTCTTTGAAACATTCGTAGTTTTTTGCGGATAATCATTTAATTTAATGGATTTAAGAAGAACAGCTTTTGAACTTTTCATTCTTCATTTTGTTAAGAATACAATTTACCTGGTATTCATTTTAAACATTCAAAACAATGAAAATTAAAAAAATAATATCCTGTTTAATCATTCTGATGATGGCTCCTGTAAGTAGTGGTTTTGCTAAAAGTACTGTACCTTCAAAGATCAAAGAAGAAAATGTAACGTATACTGTTGGTAATAGGAATTATAAGGGTTTTGTAGCCTATGATGAAAACCTGAAAGGGAAAAGACCCGGAGCACTGGTAGTTCATGAATGGTGGGGGTTGACTGATTATCCTAAAATGAGAGCCCGGCAACTGGCTGAACTTGGATATGTAGCCTTTGCTGTTGATATGTTCGGGGATGGCAAAATTGCAACAAATCCTACTGAAGCACAAGCTTATACTGCACCAATTTATAGCGATCCTCAAAAATCCAAATTGATGTTGGATGTTGCTTTAAGTAAAATCAAAGAATTTAAACAAACTGATCCGGGGAATATCGTTGCTATCGGATATTGCTTTGGTGGGTCAGTGGTGTTGAATTATGCCAATCTTGGCGGGGATGTAAAGGCAGTAGTGAGTTTTCATGGAGGTCTCAAAGGAGTGGCAGTAAATAAGAATTTATTAAAAGCAAAAATTCTTGTTTGCCAGGGAGGCAGTGATAAATTCGTGCCGGAAGCTGACAGAACAATGTTTAAACACCAAATGGATTCAATTGGAGCATCATATACTTTTATAACTTATCCGGATGCAATGCATGCTTTCAGCAATCCTGAAGCAACAGAATTAGGCAAGAAATTTAGTCTGCCATTAGGATATAATAAATCTGCGGATCTGAATTCATGGAACGACATGAAAAGGTTTTTCAAATCATTAGAATTGAAATAACAACTCTAAAAAAATGTTCAATAATCATTTCAACGTAATAAATATGTAATTGCAGATATTTAATGATCTATTTTTTTAATCCACAATAGATTACATTTCAGAATCCTGGCAATTGTTAATTATTAATTATTAATTATTTTTATCCTTATGACTGAAGAAAACGGAACGAAAGAAAATCCATGGAAACTTAAGACACCACCTTTGTCATCAGAGTATATGATGCACAAAGATGTTAAAGATGGTAAGGATGTATTAGTTTGTACTGTGGGTTCAACTATCCTGTTTTATGATTACAGGTGCCTGAATGACTTGCATATAATGCTTATAAAACATGGTGATTGGATGGAACTGGGAAGTGCTGATGAGCAAAAAGAAGCTAAAGAAGGAACAGTTGAAGCCTGGGGACGTTCAGAAAAAAACCCCGTTGGTGGATGGTATGGCTTAAAGAAAGGACTGCGTGGTCGTTTTGGAATGTATGTTCCGCCGTTGATGGAAAAACTTGGTCTTGCCGAACTAACGCACGAAGCGAAAGGAAATAAAATGAAAGCCATTTAAATAATAAGATTAAACTTTATCAAAGGTATATTTAAGCGAATTTGAACTACCTGTATATTAGTTTATTTTAATTTGTAGTGAATTACATTTAAAAAAAATATTTTAAATAATTTTTAATTCGAAGTAAAATGGAGACTAAATCAATTAGACAGACAGTAAAATTTGATGCTCCTGCCCTTAACGTATATGAACTGATTATGGATCAAAAGAAACATGCTGCTTTTACCGGTGCAAAAGTTATGATGAGTAAAAAGGTTAAAGGTAAATTTGATGTATTTGAAGGGTATGCCCGAGGATATAATATTGAGTTGATTGAAGGTGAAAAAATTATACAAGCCTGGCATTTTCAGGAAGATGGGTGGCCGGATAAACATTATTCAATCTGCACTTTTCATTTTAAACGTGTAGGCCCCAAAACACAACTTACATTCACTCAACAGGGTGTACCTGAGCATAAGGTAGAAGATCTCAAGAGTGGGTGGAAAAAATTTTACTGGAATCCAATGAAAGAATACTTAAAAACAGGCGTTCGGAAAGTTGCTCCACAAATGCAGGTAATGCATACCTGATATTCTTTAATATTTGAAAATTTAATAATTCCAACCTGAATAACGGGGACCGGGATATACCAGGCTTTGTTATTTGGATAAAAAAAATATTTTGCTAATTAAAATAGTTTCCGTACTTTTGCAACGTAATAAATGTGGAGAGATTTGGACAGCTTGCAACCACAGAAAAAAATGCTAAATCGCAATCCTTTTCTGCATCTTTTAAAGTCCACCAAACATTCCTGCCACGTGTTTACATTCAATTGTAAATTTAAAATTCATGTAATCTGATTTTACAAGTGAATTTACATTTTGCTATTTTAGCAATTGTAAATTATAAATTGTAAAATTGCAAATCAAAAAATTATGGGATATTTATTTTCATCCGAATCGGTATCGGAAGGTCATCCTGACAAAGTTGCCGATCAAATATCTGATGCCTTGTTGGACAACTTTCTGGCACAGGATCCAAACTCAAAAGTAGCGTGTGAAACATTGGTAACAACCGGCCAGGTAGTACTGGCAGGTGAAGTAAAAACGTCGGCATATGTTGATGTTCAATCAGTAGCTCGTGAGGTTATAAACGAAATAGGCTACACGAAAGGTGAATATATGTTTAGTGGTGATGCCTGTGGTATTTTTTCATCCATTCACGAACAATCAGCAGATATTAACCAGGGCGTTGAACGTTCGGAACCAATGGAACAAGGTGCGGGTGATCAGGGAATGATGTTTGGGTATGCATGTAACGAAACAAAAAACCTAATGCCCGTTGCACTTGATTTATCACATGCATTGGTACAGGAACTTGCAGCCATTCGAAAAGAAGGGAAAGAAATGAAATACCTTCGTCCGGATTCAAAATCTCAGGTAACCATCGAGTATGATGACAACAATCAACCGGTAAAAGTTCATACTATTGTTGTTTCAACTCAACATGACGATATGGTTCATCCGGCTCATAATGCAAAACCAACAGCGAAAGACGACCGTGAAATGCTGGCAATCATCAAAGAAGATGTAAGAACAATATTGATACCACGTGTAAAAGCATTGGACGAACAATTTGCTCAACTTATTAAAGACGACTATATTTTACATGTAAATCCAACCGGAAAATTTGTAATTGGTGGTCCTCACGGCGATACAGGATTAACAGGACGTAAGATTATTGTCGATACCTATGGTGGAAAAGGTGCTCACGGTGGTGGTGCATTCTCCGGAAAAGATCCTTCCAAAGTGGATCGTTCAGCAGCCTATGCAGCCCGTCACATAGCTAAAAACATAGTAGCAGCAGGACTGGCCAATGAAGTACTTGTACAGGTTGCTTATGCCATTGGCGTTGCGAAACCAATGAATTTATATGTAAATACATATGGTACCTCAAAAGTTAAACTTAATGATGGTGAAATCGCCATTAAAATTGAAAAACTCTTTGACATGCGTCCGAAAGCAATTGAAGAACGCCTAAAACTCCGTAATCCAATCTATAAAGAGACAGCGTCTTATGGTCATATGGGACGTACTCCGGAAATAAAATCCAAAAGTTTTAAAGATGGAAACGGAAATGTATTTACTCAAACGGTAGAACTCTTTACATGGGAGAAAACAGATAAAGTAGCTGATATTAAAGCTGAATTTGGAATCTAAGAATCTTTATACCAAAATATTTAAAAGCCCGGTTTACAATGTAAACCGGGCTTTTTCTGGTAATACAACAATCCCGCTGTTTAAGCGTTTAAATTCATAATCACTTGGCCATGAAACTTACACGGGTAATCCTTTTTGATGGTATATGCAATTTATGCTGTGGATGGGTTCAGTTTATAATCCATCAGGATAAATTTATGAAATTTAAATTTGCTTCTATCCAGTCAGAAACCGGTCAAAGACTGTTGAATTCGAAAGGTATTAACAATAAGAATCCGGAAACAGTGATCTATTTTAAAGGGAATCAACACTTTTTGAAATCATCAGCAGTATTGGAAATTTTATATGATATTGGTGGCGTTTGGAAAATATTTGTAATATTAAAAATAATTCCTAAACCAATACTGGATGGAGTCTATCAATTTACAGCAAAAAAAAGGTATAAATACTTTGGAAAACGAGTTAGTTGTTATTTACCTGGAGCCGAAAATAAAAAAAGATTCTTAACATAGAACAACTCTGACTTAAAATTCAATCTTTTTACAGTAACTTTGTACGAAAATTAGGTAAAATACTATGTTGAATAAAATAGCGCTTCATCTTCTTGTCTTTTGGAGATTTATAAAGCATTTATTTGGAATGTTACTACCAAAACTTCCGGTTGTATGGAAATTTTTGAAAGTAAGGATTATAAAATTTATCGCATGGCGTAAAGCCAGGTATGAACGTTTTCGTGGTCTTGTATGGTACAGAAAATTGTTGAATTCATTTTTAACCTTAGTCGTTTTGTTTCTACTCTATCTTTTTTTAGTAGATATGAATTTCTTATTCTTATTTGGTAAATCGCCCGGATTAAGCAGTATCAGCAATCCAAATCAAAGTTCAGCTTCTATCATATATACCTCCGATGGTAAAATTCTCGGTAAATATTTCCGTGAGAACAGGACTCCTGTTACTTATGATGAAATTTCTCCGATACTTATCAAAACTTTAATTTCAACTGAAGACGTTCGTTTTTATAAGCATTTCGGCATTGATTTTGAAGGAGTATTTGCTGCCATTAAAGATATGACAAAGGGTAAGAGTCGTGGTGCCAGTACCATTACTCAACAGTTGGTGAAAAACATGTATAAAACCCGAAATCAGTATTCCACCGGTTTATTTGGATATATACCGGGAGTTAAACTGATCATCAGCAAGACAAAAGAGTGGACTACTGCTGTTAAAATTGAAATGTTCTACAGCAAAAAGCAAATCCTGACTATGTATTTCAATACTGTTGATTTTGGCAGCAATGCTTTTGGCATACATACCGCAGCGAAGACATTTTTCAATACTACTCCCGCAAAACTCAATTACGAACAATCAGCAACACTTGTCGGACTACTCAAAGCCACAACATCATACAGCCCCATTGCGCATCCTGCCCGATCGATGGAACGACGAAATGTGGTACTGGATAATCTTGTAAAACTAAAGGTTATAAGCCAGCACGATTGTGATTCGTTGAAATTAATTCCAATTCAACTGAATTTCAGTGTCGAACAAAACTATGATGGTGATGCCCTTCACTTTCGTGCTTACCTTGAAAAATACTTACAGGCCTGGGAAGATGAAAATGGATACGATATTTATTCAGATGGATTGAAAATATACGTCACTATCGATTCCAGAATGCAAAAATATGCCGAAGAATCAATGAATAAACAGATGCACAGTCTTCAAAAGAAGTTCGACAATCATTGGCGGGGTCAGAATCCATGGCAGGATGAAAACCACAAGGACATTGTCAATTTTGTAGAAGACATTGCAAAGAAAACAAAAGCATATGCCCGCTTAGTTACGAAATACAAAGACACGCCGGATTCTGTTACTTATTATTTAAACAAACCTCACAAAACAATAGTGTTCGACTATGACCTGGGTGAAAAGGAGATGAACCTGAGTATCATGGATTCTATTCGGTACATGAACCGTTTTATGCACAGTAGTTTTGTTGCCATGGAACCGGGTACAGGACAGGTTAAAGCCTGGGTAGGTGACATCGATTTTAAATTCTGGCAATATGATAAGGTAGCTCAGTCTAAACGGCAACCCGGTTCAACCTTTAAACTTTTTGATTATACTGCTGCCATGATGAATGGGATGTCACCGTGTGATATGATGACCGACAAAGCTGTTACCTGGAAATACAAAGAAGGGAATACTGATAAATCATGGAGCCCGCGTAATGCAAACGGATATAGTTTAAATTATTCTGTTTCTTTAAAAAATGCATTTGCACAATCCATTAACACCATTGCCGTTCAAATTGCACAAATTGTCGGGATTCCCGAAATAATTAAATATGCTCACTTATTAGGAATTCGGACTCCTCTTGAAAATAAACCATCTACCTGTTTAGGATCATCGGATGTTTCATTACTTGAGTTGGTAAATTCGTATGGTACCGTAGTCAATGAAGGAGTGTATAATGATCCTATTATTGTTACCCGTATTGAAGATAAAGATGGAAACGTTGTATATCAGCCAAAGTCAGTGCCAAAACGCGTAATCCCTTACGAGGATGCCTGGTTAATGACTGAATTACTGAAAGGTGGAATGACAGAACCCGGTGGAACCTCAAGGGCACTTTGGAGTTGGGATATTTTCCATTACAACACTGATTTTGGAGGCAAAACAGGTACTTCATCCAATCATTCTGATGCTTGGTTTGTAGGTGTTACCCGTAATTTAATAGGTGGCGCCTGGGTAGGTGGCGAACAACGATGTGTCCATTTCCGAACCGGCGAATATGGACAGGGTAGCAGGACGGCATTGCCGATTTTCGGATCGTTTATGGAAAAGGTGTTGAAAGACGAAAGTCTGAAACAATATCGTGGAAAGTTTCTAACGAAACCAAAAGAAGAGATATCCCGAAATTATTCCTGTATTACTCATTTAAGAGTCGATTCCACTGCTACTGATTCATCGACAATTGAAGACATCAATTTGCAGGAAGAAGTGCCGGTATCGGACGATCCGACTTTAAACCAATAAAAGATCTTAGTATTAATTTAAAAGCCGGATACAAATAAATTGTATCCGGCTTTTTGTTTTTATATGCTTATTAACCAGATTGAGAAATGTTACATTTGGCTAAAGCCAAAATATAATACCTAATCGTCTCCAGCAAAAGCTGGAGTCTATTGATAGAAGCACCGATAACTGATAAAATTTGATGAATTGACCCTTTTAAACAGATACTTTAAACCATTAAAAAATACACTATCAATAATTTAAATTGGGCGGTTTAAACACCTATACCTCCTTACTTATTTAAAAGCTTATGAATTGCCGGAATAAAAAAACCGGCTAACTCCACAATGAAGTTAAACCGGCGTTTATTTATTTCAAATTATTATCAGATTATTAGCATGGCATCACC
>Ga0302215_10002445_pt1 | contig 12750 bp, 8 predicted proteins | sample II_Fen_N3_1_FD_194580 | JGI IMG/M metagenome (GOLD analysis project Ga0302215, IMG submission 194580) | Peat permafrost microbial communities from Stordalen Mire near Abisko, Sweden - II_Fen_N3_1 | ecosystem: Environmental > Terrestrial > Soil > Wetlands > Permafrost | place: Sweden: Abisko... | reverse complement strand
AAGCCGGATTAGAGTTGATTTCAAAAAACCGTTTGTTTAGAATTCTGAATCTAACCACTACTTTGAATGGGTATTACATCAAATTAGATTCCGCATCTTTCATTGACCCATTTAATCAACTGAACAAAATTAATGGAAGTTCAGGTTTTTCATGGAGTGGCAGTATTATGGCTAATGTATTATTAAGTAGAACTTTATCCGGCCAGATAAGTGCAAAATATGATTCACCACAATTAATTTCCCAAGGATCGGAGAATGAAAAATACGTTATTGAACTTGGAGTTCGTAAGACTTTTCTGGATCGCAAGTTAAGTGTAAGTTTGAGTGTAAGAGATCTCTTGAATTCAAATCGTAACCGTACAACGACTTATGGAAATGGATTTTATCAAAATCTAACCACCTATTCACACGGTCGAATGGTGGGGCTTACTGTTAGTTACAATTTTGGAACTAAGAATGCAAAACAATCCGAATTGAAAAAGCAGGAAGTTGCTCCAGATGTAATGGATACTGAAGAATAAGCATATGTTTAGCGAACAGAACTTGCAAGTTTACTATCTTATTAAAATAAAACAACGCGAGCCGTTTCAGAACGATTCGCGTTGTCCCACACAACATCACAACCAACAAATCAGCTAATTCTCAGATTCACTTTAATTCGACTTATTCCAACTTGAATTTCACGGGGAAACTGTACCAAACCGCAACATTGACACCATTTTGTTTTGCCGGAATAAATTTCGGCAACGATTTAACGATTCTGATTGCTTCTTTATCGCAGGCCGGATCGAGGCTTCTAACAATTTGGATATTAGATACAGATCCATCTTTCTCTACCCTGAAACGAACGATAACTGTACCCTGAATTCCATTTTCCTGCGCAATAACCGGATATTGAAGGTTTTTACCTACATAAGCCAACAATTCGCTTTCACCTCCGGGGAATATCGGCATTTGTTCCACCACATCCCAAACCTTTTCTTCCACTACGTGAGTGACAACTTCCCTCACATCAGCAATATCTTTTCCATTCACATCGTCGCCTCCTGTTACAGTTGCTATTGAAACAATACCTTTAGCGTTTGAAATCTCATCCTGACTTTTCAGTTCATCATCTTGCTCAATGACAGGTGCTGTAAAATTCAACGAACTAGTTGTACCAACCGCTGAGTTCGGAACGCCTTGTGGCAAGGGGAGCGGCTGATTAACTGTCACCAACTTTTTATCCTTGTCCACTCTGAAATCTTCATCAATGGCAATAAACGATGTGTATTGCGTCATCAATCCGTATTTCAACCCAAGCTGCGTAATTTCATTTTTGATGAAGTTATCAATGGTAGTCTGCCCGTAGGCCTGATAGTTTGACGAATAATAATCGAGTAACTTGATACGTTCACGAGCCCACAAATAACGGATAGCCGAGAATGCCGGATTAGGTTTCATTGCCGAAAGATCGAACGATTTCTCATACGGTTGCGTTCCGGTTTTGCCCGATACGGTGATAGTTCCCGTACGATTGCCTTTATATTTGCCAAAAATGATAATCGGACGTTCGGCCAGCATATCAGGAGTAGAACCCGGCTCAATATCATAGGCTTCGATAGCTCCGAAATCGGTTTTTATCTGGCTCAGAACAGGCCGATTGATATAGTTACGAAACTTCTCAGCCTGTTGTTCGGCTTTCGATTCGTTTACAACAATCATAGGTTCGCCATTTCCCATAAACGCCATACCTTCGAGCAATAGGCGGTTCACGCTACTTCCAATTCCGAAGCAGAAGAAGTTGCTGTTGTCGTTGTGATTGCGCACCATTTCAAAGGCTTCTTTTTCAACATCCACGTAACCGTCGGTAACCAACACAAACGAACGCGAAGCAGCAGAGCACGAACGAGGAAGTTGGTAAGCACGTTTCAGCGCACTCAGCAATTCGGTGCCACCTCCACCCCGTTCATTGTCAATCAACTTGATGGCTCTGTCGATATTAGCCGTAGTGGCATCAACCGATTCATCACTCAAAACGCCCGTATAGCCTGCAAACAACACCACATTGAATTTATCGGTTGGCCTCAGATTCACAATCAGGTTACGAAGCAGTTTCTTCGAAACGCTAATAGGGAAACCACTCATCGACCCCGAAACATCCATAATAAAAACATATTCGCGTGGTGGAATTTCGGCATCCAACACTCTTTTGGGCGGTTGAATCATCATCAGGAAAAAGTTTTCATCGCCATGTTCGTAGAGCATCACGCCCGATTCAATTTTATTGCCCTGCAAGGAGTAATTCAGAATCAAATCGCGATTTCCACCATTGCTTTCGCTCGGGTCGAGTTTGAGAACAGCCGTATTCACATCGGGGTGCGACACTTTCATTTTATGTGTCTCGCAAGTCACGTCCTGAATTGGCAGACCTGAATTGATTTTGAGGTTAATGCCAAATTTATACAACGGCATCTCGCCTTCCTGCGTGTAAGGAGCATTGACAAATTTATTATCTTCCGCAGCACCTTCTTTGGGATGATTTGAATAGCGCGGACCAACCACCGTAGGATATACAAACGAGTACACGCCATTTTCGGGCACCAGCAATTCGGTGTATTTTATTTCCACGGCAATGGTATCGTGAACGGCTATGTTTGCCACCTTCATTGTAAATACGTTCGGGCGGTTTTGCTCCAACAACGACACACGCTTACCGGCCGTTTTGGCTCTGTCGTAGTCTTTGCGCGCTTTCTCTTTTTCGCTTATTTTAGCTGTGATAACCCGGGTGCCGATAGTCATTTGCATGGCATACACGGCAGCTTTGGTCGAAAGCGGGAAAGTGTAAATGGCTTCGAGCGTATTTTTACCCGAATTCACATAGGTTTGCTTGATTGTCACATCGGCTATTACACCCACAATGTTCACGTCCGCTGTGGTTGACTTAAGCGGAAGACGGTCGGTTTCGGGATTCCGGCTTATCACAACAAAATAGGGCGAAAGCGTTTTCTCTCCCGATGACTCGGAAGCAGAAACAGTTACAGGAACTTTGGCACTGGCTGTACCCGTACAACAGCTGGCTACCAATAAAAACAGAACAACAAATTGAGAGAAGGAAATAATACACTGGATTCGTTTCATGGCTTTTACGTTTAAAAGATAAGAAATTGTATTTCGAATTCAGCAGCTGCTATTAACTAAAACTTATCTACTTAAAAAAAATTGTGTGGATATGAAAATAAATGTAAATTTCTATAAAATATCAATTCAATTGAGACGAGTTGCCGAACTGAAAACAACAGAAAAATAAATGTTGTACAAATAACAGGTATTATTAAAAAAACCTTTATCTTTGGACAGAAATTTTAAGACATTATTATTGAGTTAGAAAAAATGTTGGATAAAAGACAAGAAATACTGACTAGTTCAGGAAGAATCATATTTGTGGCTCTTCTTTTTCTCGTTGTAGCCAGTTTTACCAACAAGCAGAAAGAGCAGGCCAATTTCTCATCACGTTATGAAACTTTAGCCGAACTACAACCAAATTCTGCCCATGCTGTTATAACTCATCTCTTTGTATTGCCAACGATTCAAAATTCACAGCCAACGGTTGTTGACAATTCGGGCATATCACTTTACAACGATAGCTATAAAGTAATGGCTGATAATAAAACATTCAGTCACCGTTTTATTGTTCTGCAACAAAAAACAAAACTTCAAAAACCTCTATTCACCATCAGGTTTTATTATCATCTATTCCCTATAGCTGCGCAAGACCCACCCGCTTTAAGTTAGATTCAAAACAAATTATTTTATCAATTTTCCCACTTTAGTAACAGAAGTGGGCTGTATCTAATTATTAAATTTTACAAAAATGAAAACAACAAAAAATTCAATAATAGCTATTGTACTGGCATGTATGATGGTAGTAGGTTTTACTTGCAATACAAACGCAACAAAAACAATCACAATTCAAACGGTGAATCCTAATCCGTCGGCAGATAAGCTGTTGCAAGCAGCCAGTATTATTTCGGCACGCCTGCATCAGTTCAGTACCGAAACAGTGGAAGTGGCTATTCAGGCCAAAAAAAACAGCATTCAGGTTAGTATCCCCGACAGTATGGATATAAAAACGGTTGAAAGCCTGATAACACAAGAAGGTAAAATCAACTTTTATACTATTTACGAACGTACCGAGTTTTTTGGATTAATAAAGAACAACAAAAAACTATGTTCAATACTTGGCAAATCGAACACAACCAATCTTGAACCCAAAATAGGGTGCTGGGCTGTGACTGAGAAGTTAAAAATAAACGATTACCTGAAGCGTTTGGGACAAAACAAAAGTTATAAATTTGCATGGAGTCGCGAAACCGACAGTACAAGCATTTGTTTGTACGCACTGAAACTGGAAAAAGGAAACGTATTAGTCCTGACAGGTGCCGACATTGAGAATGTTCAGGTAAAACAAGACAAGGCACGCAAAATAAACTCTGTAGACTTCAGTTTTAAAGGGAAAGCTATAAAACGGTGGGCTGATATTACTAAACAAAACATCGGAAATTCGATAGCCATTGTTTTAGACAATACTATTCTGTGTGCACCCCGGGTGAATTCGAGCATCGATTCCGGAAATTGTAGCATCTCTGGTAACTTCACACTCACCGAAGTAAGGCTACTGGCTGCTTTTGGCAATAGCGAGCCACTTCCATTGAGTTTTACGGTCGTAAAATAAGAGAAGTAATCAAGTCAGTTGATGCTTAAGATGCTGGCTACAATAAATAACCCGGCTGAACTCCAACTTAGTTCGGCCGGGTTTGTTTTCATACATTGAATGCACTTCTACGAAACGCTGCCAAGTGCAAGCTGAAATACGGCAGTTTTAATTCAACCCTCCGGGTTGACATCATCACATACTCACATCCCCCAACTTCATTGAGGGTTATGCACATTCAATTTTGCGAGTTATTTTTGTAACGTTGCCGAGTGTTAGAAAGAATAAACTATGTCAATTTCGCCACATTCTGAATTATCCATTGTGCTCCCGTTAGCTATCGGGAGCATTTCTCTGTCATTCTGTCACCATTCCTCTACTGGCATTTTTTTTGAATACAAGTGGACCGTATACAATAAACTAATCTATTAAACATATAAACAATGGCAAAAGGAAACATCGGGGTTACGAGCGATAATATTTTCCCCGTTATCAAGAAATTTTTGTACAGTGATCACGAGATTTTTTTACGTGAATTAGTGTCGAATGCAGTTGACGCCACCCAAAAGCTGAAAACATTGGCAGCAGTTGGCGAATACAATGGCGAACTGGGCGACATCACCGTGCGTGTGGCTGTGGATAAAAGCAAAGGTACATTGACTATTTCCGATCGCGGAATTGGAATGACAGCCGAGGAGATTGACAAATATATTAATCAAATTGCATTCTCGGGAGCTGAAGAATTTTTGGAGAAATACAAGAACGATGCACAAGCCATTATCGGGCATTTCGGACTTGGTTTTTACTCATCGTTTATGGTTTCTAAACAAGTGGAAATCTTTACGCAATCGTACAAAGAAGACAAAACGGCTCAACACTGGGCATGTGACGGAAGTCCGGTTTATGACCTGGAAGATACCATCAAAGCGGAACGTGGAACCGACATTGTACTTCATATTGACGACGATAACCAAGACTTTCTTGAAGAATCAAAAATTCAGGAATTACTGACTAAATATTGTAAATTCCTTCCGATAGAAATTGCTTTTGGCAAGAAAAAAGAATGGAAAGACGGCAAAAATGAAGAAACAGATGCCGATAATATTATCAACAATACTAATCCGGCATGGACTCGCAAACCGGCAGATTTAACCGAAGAAGACTATACTAATTTCTACCACGAGTTGAATCCAATGGCCGAAGATCCATTGTTCCATATTCACCTGAATGTAGACTATCCGTTTAACCTAACCGGTATTCTTTACTTCCCGAAAGTCAAAAACAACATCGATATGCAACGCAACAAAATTCAGTTGTATTGTAATCAAGTGTATGTTACCGACCATGTAGAAAACATTGTTCCAGAATACCTGACCTTGCTTCACGGTGTGATTGATTCGCCGGATATTCCGTTGAACGTATCGCGTAGTTACTTGCAGAGTGATGGTAATGTAAAAAAGATTTCGAGCCATATTACTAAAAAAGTGGCTGACCGCTTGCTTGAAATTTTTAAAGCCGACCGCACTGCATTTGAAGAAAAATGGGATAACCTGAAACTCTTCATTCAATACGGGATGCTTAGCGATGAGAAATTCTACGAACGTGGCGAAAAATTCGCGCTATTGAAAAATGTTGACGGTAAATACTTCACCTTTGACGAATATAAAACCCTGGTTGGCGAAAACCAAAAAGATAAAAACGGCGACGTTATTTACCTTTATGCCAACAATGCCGACGAACAATACAGCTACATTCAACATGCTAAAGATAAAGGCTATGATGTATTGATTATGGACGGACAACTGGATGTTCATGTGGTAAGTCAGTTGGAACAAAAATTCGAGAAAACTCGCTTTGTACGTGTTGATAGCGACGTGATTGACAAAATCATCCAAAAAGACGATGCTCCCAAAGTGGCACTTACCGATGCTCAACGCGATGCTCTTGTTACCGTTTTTGATTCACAAATTCCGGCATTGGATAAAATAAACTTTATAGTTACATTTGAGCAACTGGCTCCAACTTCCAATCCTGTTTTTGTAACTCAAAATGAGTTTATGCGTCGTATGAAAGAAATGTCGGCTCTGCAAGGTGGCATGATGAGTTTCTACGGCGAAATGCCCGACAGCTACAATTTAGTAGTAAACACTGCGCATCCGGTAATTGAAAAACTATTGGCCGAAGAAGAAGCTGCTTGTGGTACTGCTATTGCGCCTTATGCCGACGAAATTGCATTGGCCGAAGGCAAAAAAGCAACTTTGAAAGACAACCACAAAGGCAAAAAAGACGAAGAAATCCCTTCGACAGAGAAAGCTCAGATCGAAGAACTGGAAAAACAAATTTCGGCACTTACCGACAATAAAAAAGCGGTATTAAAATCGTTTGCAGGCGACAACAAACAAGTTCGTCAACTCATTGATCTGGCACTGTTGGCAAACAACATGCTGAAAGGTGAGGCATTGGCCAACTTTGTAAAGCGTAGTATAGAACTACTATAAATTCCACTTAAAATAGGATTCGATCTGTTCGAATATAACTAAATAAAAGGATGCTGATTTGATGATCAGCATCCTTTTATTTAGTTATATCTGCTTATGGTTGCGCAACAATCAGTTTTCGAACCACCTGTTCTCCCTGACTATTCATTACACATACGAAATAAACACCTGGTTCAAAACCGGATAATGATATATCAATCCCTTCATTACCCGAGTTCAGATTATTGATTTGAGCCTGATATTTCGCTATTCCGGTAATACTAAGAATAGTTATTGTTGATGGCTGAGACTCTTTATTTGTAAATTTGATCTTTATTTTATCAGTTGCCGGATTTGGAAAAATTTCAATTTTTTGCTGTAAATAATCTGATTGTGACAAACCCGTGGAAACGACATCCACTTTTTGAAAATACCATTGTTGATTTACATTTCCGGTTATATCTTTGGAATATTCAATTGCACTGGTTCCATTAGCAAAACCGCCCCCACTGTTATCAATTGCATAACCAGATTTTAGATTCACAATACCGTAAATATTCCCGGTAAGTACAGGCGTAATACTCCATTTTTGAGCATTATTGGTGCTGTTGACTGGTGTTTGAATTAAGTTTTTATAATATCCATTACCAGTCATTGCCAATCCGGAATTCTTATTTATAATATTGTACAATCCGTCACCCACCTGAATGATTTGCCATAGTTGGCTATTATCATCTTTAATGGGTGTCCACAGAACCAAAGTAGCATTCGAAGCTACAGAACTTTGATTAATATCGATGGCATTGTTTGTTCCTTTATTTAAAATGATATAGTAATTGTTGGAGACAACAAAAGGTTCCGACGGTTTTGGAGGCTCCGTATAAGCAAAACTGGTATTAAGAAAGTTGATTCTACTACCCATATACGTTTTCAAATAATCAACCCCGGCACTATAGGTGGTAAAAAGATTTTGTTCCATATAAACCTTTGTGTTAAGTACATTCCACGTTTGGAAATTTAATTGTTGTGAGACATTCAACAATGTGGACGTTTGATCAATAAAAGTCGTTAAGGTTCCTAGCAAATCAGCTCCGTTCAACTTTTGCCATCTTCTCCATACTGCCTCCCGAAACCAGTCGTCGAGCCATAATTGATTAATCCATGTTCGTGGATCAAAAGCACTCTCTCTCATAAGTTTAGTCGTTGCATCACCTAACCGGCTATCATTATTGAAAGCAATGTCATAATCCCACATCGGTCCAAAATACAATTTGTCATCTGACCGTTTTTTGTAGATATAAGTACTCCAAAACGAATCTGAATTACCGGTCAACTCACACCCAATATACCAGTTAATAAGCGAAGTGGTATCAACAATAGCCCGATATCCTTTTACCGGATCTTTGAAATTGGTAGAAAAAAGTGCGTTTTCAAAACCATTGATATAATTTTGAATATAAGCCAGTTGTGCTTTATTCATTACATCTGGAGAATGTACAGTCATTTTCAATCCTTTTCCAGAAGCAAACCAGATATCTGGATCTGAAGCAAATCCATCAAGTTCCAAAAAATATCCTCCCGTAATATCAGGTTCATTGATAACAGTAGAGTCTTGTATATCAATATTAACACGCCCAGGACCAGCTTCCATTTGATCGGTCAACAAATAATTTCCCAAGTAAGTTCCATTAAGTACTAAATCTACAAAACGAGCAGAAGGAGTAAATTCTAAACCCAGCAAACTACTTATTTTTAATGCCAAAGCATTTCGCATCAACGTTTTATCACCATAATTTGCAAGCAGCACCCAACTTTTTGCCTTTGCCGGCAAATTCAGTAACTTTGTTTTGGAATTGAGTTTGATTCTGTAGGGTTTTTTTGACAGCCCCCAAGTCGAATTGCCTCGTCCTTTTATTTGAGTTACCATCGATAAATTCTCGGTTGAATCACTGCTTTTTACCACAATATTACCCATCAGATAATTGTCTTTATCGACAACAGGCTGGCTGTTTAAGGTCGTAATAAAAAAAGTAGGCAGGTTGGATTTTTGAACTTGCGCAAAAATTAGAGCAGAGAAAAAAGTCAGCAGAAAGATTGACAACAATGTGTATTTTTTCATATTAGGCATTCAATAAAATGATTTCTAGACTTTAGGGTTATATAAGTCTGACAAATTTACTAATTATTTTATATTCTATCAAAAAAAACTATATTTTCGGTAAAAATAAATAATTATAGCTAATTATTTATTTTATCATACACTTTCTATCTTACTTCAATTACCTAAGTATACACAAAAAAAAATGAAATCTAAGAAGAATGTCTTCTTAGATTTCATCATCTCTTACGCACAAATAATTCTATGCTAATACACTAACCATTATTTTTAGCGCTTAGTTGGACGATTATGCAACCCGCATTCTTTGTGTTCGGGTTCTTCCCACCACCAACGGCCGGCACGTAAATCCTCGCCGGGCTTAATGGCACGCGTACAGGGCTGGCAACCTATGCTTGGAAAACCTTTGTCGTGCAATTCATTATAAGGCACATTATTAGTCTTAATATAATCCCATACATCCGTTTCGAGCCATTTTACCAACGGATTAATCTTGATAATGCCGTTGGCCTCGTCCCACTCCACCGCTTTGATGTTCATACGCGTGATGGATTGCTCCTGACGAAGTCCGCAAATCCACACATCTAATCCTTCGAAAGCACGTTTAAGCGGTTCAAGTTTGCGTACCTGACAACATTGTTTGCGACGTTCAACACTGTCGTAAAACAGGTTGATACCATTCGTTTTCACCATTTCTTCCACCTTTTGGTGATTCGGGAAAAACACTTCAATGGCAATGCCGTACTTTTTGTTGGTACTATCAATCAGCGTATACGTTTCCGGGAAAAGCCGACCGGTGTCCAGCGTAAAAATGCGTGTTTCATTGTCGATCTTTGCCACAAGGTCGGTCAGCACCTGATCTTCGATACTCAGGCTCGACGACAAAGCTATTTTACCTTTATATTCAGTAAGGAAATAACGCAGAATTTCTTCCGGCGATTTGCCTTCGAATGAACCCTCAGTCCCTAAAGGGGAGTTAGGAACCCCTATCCCCTGAAGGGGAACTAAGTTAGTTTCGTCTTGTATCTCTTTATTTATTTCTTTCATGTCATATTATTAAACTTATCAGGACTAATATTTCTTATTCCCCTTTAGGGGCTAGGGGTCATCCTAAATCGTAAACGTTTCGTCTTCCAAATTATGCACAATCATGCCTGCACCAACTGTTTCGAAAGTGTTTTCGTCAATAAGAACTAAACTACCTGTAATGCGATTTTCTTCATATGAATCGTACTTAAGCGGTTTCATGGCTTTGAAAGTAATGTGTGCAATATCATTTACATTTACGGTTTTATCATCAAGTATATTTTCCAAAGTATTGATATTTACCTTGTAGTGAACATCTTTGATAATTACACGTGTTTCATCGGTGGCATGGCGAATGATATATTTTCCACCCACATTCAATGGTCGGTGATTCAACCAGCAAACCATAACCGAAACATTGGCACTAACAGTTGGTTTATGTTCATCCAATTTTACAATAATATCGCCACGACTAATATCAACATTATCAGCCAAACGGATAGAAACAGATTGTGGAGTAAATGCATCTTCGAGCGATTGATTACCTTCGTCGATTGCCACGATTTTTGAAACTGTCTTCGATGGCAAAACAGTTACTGCATCGCCCACTTTAAAGCTACCACCCGAGATACGACCAGCATATCCGCGATAATCATGAAACTCATCGCTGTATGGACGAATTACATATTGTACTGGGAAACGAGCTGGTAGTTTGGTTTCATCGACACGCACAGGCAATGTTTCGAGCAAATGCAACAAGGTTTCGCCTTTGTACCAAGGTGTGTTTGTAGAGACATCCACCACATTATCGCCATTCAGTGCAGAAATGGGAATAAAGATGACATTCTTCAACTTCAACACTTTGGAAATTTCTTCGTATTCTTTTTTAATTGTATTGAAAACATCTTCGGAGAAATCCACCAAGTCCATCTTGTTAATGGCAACTACCACATTCGGAATTTGGAGCAATGAAGCAATATACGAGTGACGCTTGCTTTGCTCAATAATCCCGTTTCTTGCATCAATCAGAATGATAGCCACATCGGCAGTAGAAGCACCGGTAACCATGTTACGGGTATATTCAATGTGCCCCGGGGTGTCGGCAATAATAAACTTACGTTTGGGTGTAGCAAAATAACGATAAGCCACATCGATGGTAATTCCCTGTTCTCGCTCGGCACGAAGTCCGTCGGTAAGCAAGGCCAAATTCACTTCATCGCCTCCGCCAAGGCGTTTGCTGGCATCCTTTACGGCTTGTAATTGGTCCTCGAAAATGGATTTGCTATCATACAGTAATCGCCCAATAAGCGTGCTTTTCCCATCATCCACGCTTCCTGCGGTGCTAAACCGCAAAAGTTCCATATCTAAATATCCTGTTGTATCTTTTGTTTGTGTTGACATAATCTTGTTTTTTGTTCAATTGTGAATTGTAAATTATCAATTATGAATTGATCAGAAATATCCCGCTTTCTTTCTATCTTCCATGGCTGCTTCGGAGCGTTTATCGTCCGACCTACCGCCACGTTCGGTAATGCGTGAACTGGCAATTTCGCCAATGATATCTTCGAGCGATTCGGCTGTCGAAAGCGTCAAACCAGTACAGGTTATATCGCCAATGGTACGACAGCGAACACGTTTTACTTCGATAGGTTCTGACTCACGACGAGGCATTTCGGGTAAGGCGGCGTAGATAATTCCATCGCGCTCGAACACTTCACGTTCGTGAGTATAATAAAGCGACGGTAATGGAATATTTTCCTGCAAAATATATTGCCAAACATCCATTTCGGTCCAGTTACTGATAGGGAAAACACGGAAATGCTCGCCCAATTGTTTCTTTCCGTTGAAAATATTCCACAGTTCCGGACGTTGATTTTTTGGATCCCATTGTCCGAATTCGTCACGGTGCGAGAAGAAACGTTCTTTGGCACGTGCTTTTTCTTCGTCACGACGAGCACCACCCAAAGCTGCATCGAATTTATGTTTCTCCAATGTATCGAGCAAAGTCACAGTTTGCAGCTTATTACGACTGGCATTGAACCCTTTTTCTTCTACCGCACGTCCTTGTGCAATGGATTCTTCCACCGAGCCTACTATTAGATTTGCTCCGAGAAGTTTCACCAGATCGTCGCGATACGTTATGGTTTCTTCGAAATTATGTCCCGTATCGATGTGAACAAACGGGAACGGAATAGCCGCCGGATAAAATGCTTTGTAGGCCAGATATGCCATTACAATGGAATCTTTTCCTCCCGAAAAAAGGAGTACAGGCTTCTCAAATTGCGCAGCTACTTCGCGCAGAATGAAGATAGATTCCGATTCGAGTTCTTTTAAATGTGTTAGTTTGTAATCGCTCATATTTATAGTATTGTTTTATTTTTTATCGTTTAATTATAAGCTGTTTATAACAGATTCAACAGCTTTCAATGTTTGTTCTA
>Ga0302215_10002444_pt1 | contig 12752 bp, 14 predicted proteins | sample II_Fen_N3_1_FD_194580 | JGI IMG/M metagenome (GOLD analysis project Ga0302215, IMG submission 194580) | Peat permafrost microbial communities from Stordalen Mire near Abisko, Sweden - II_Fen_N3_1 | ecosystem: Environmental > Terrestrial > Soil > Wetlands > Permafrost | place: Sweden: Abisko... | reverse complement strand
TATCCCTATTGATAATCTGCCAAAAGGTTTCTACTTTATTAAAATCAATAATGGTTTGGCTGAATCAACAAAAAGGATTATAATTGAGTAAAGCAATACGTTATGGTTTACGAGATAGAATTTTTAAAAGCGTTGTTACTTACCATATCAATAGAAACGGCAATGTTGTTTCTGTTGGTAAAAGTGTTTTTTAAGAACCCGGATTGTAGTAACTGGTTGTTGTTGCTAACCGGTACTCTGGCCAGTTTTGCAACATTACCTTATCTTTGGTTTATATTACCCCTGTTTATTAAAACAAGAATATATTATATAATAATCGGTGAACTGTCGGTAGTACTGGTTGAATCGGTGATCATAAAAGGAGTATTGAAAACAGTTTATAAAGAGTCACTGATTATTTCTGTACTGTGTAATCTGGCTTCATTTCTTACAGGGTTATTGATTAACGCGATATAAGATAACGGAATTAAACATGAGCAACTAGTGTGTTGGTTAATTGAAGCACCTCTGCTTCTACACTTTTTGACTTGACTTGAATAGAATATACAAACCCAATAAAATTTATACACTTATGAAACACTTAATCAGACTGGTATTAATCGTATTTCTGATAACATCGTGTGCTCCTAAAGCGGCTGAATCGGTTAGCGCCATGGTAGCCACAGACTCTACTACAGTATCGTATGACGGGAATCAGGAGAATGATAATACTTCACAGTTAGCCGACAACGTAAAGAAGCCGGAGATAATCAAGAAAAAGATAATCAAAGACGGCAGATTGGGCATAAAAGTAACTGAACTTCAAAAAGCCAAGACTGCTATTGATACACTGGTTCGGAATATGGGAGGTTATTACGATAAGGAAGATCTTACCAACAACGATTATACCTCTGATTACGATTTAAAGATACGCATTCCGTCCGATAAGTTTGAAGCATTTATTGCTAAGATTGAATCGGGAGGAAATGTTGTTTCGTATAAAACGATTGAAGCCCGTGATGTTACCGACCAGTTTATAGACCTTCAAACCAGGCTTACAAACAAACAAAAGTATATGGGTCGTTATCAGGAACTTTTGAAGAGTGCAAAGAGCATTAAGGATATACTTGATTTGCAGGAAAAGATTCGTGCTTTGGAAGAAGAAATCGAAAGTACAACCGGTAAATTGAAATACATGAACGATCAGGTGAATTACAGTACGCTGGATCTGAATATTTCTCAAAAGAAAGATTTTAAATACACCCCCGAACAGCGGGCTAACGTATCAGAGAAAATAAAACAATCGGTAGTGGGTGGTTTGTATGCGTTTATTGACTTTTTGCTCTTTTTACTTTATAACTGGGCATTTTTAATCATTATTGCTGTGCTAATTTATTTCTGGATTAAATACCGTAGACGCAGAAAAAGTAAGAAAATCAAAAACGAAACGAAGATAACAACGAAGGAGTGATAACCTTCATAAGTGAAGGTAGGGTATTTAAACTTTTTTTTTAAACCAATTATTAAATGAAACATATAAATTAAAGAACGGAAAATGAAAAATATTTTTATAATATTATTGATTATTTATGCCACTTCATCATTTGCTCAACAAAATGATAAATTGACCTATTTCAGAATTAATAACGATACCATAACTTTCTATTTGAATAATGTGGGTGATATTACAATAAAATCAAAGGCAGAGTACTTTCGTAAATCACAGATAGATCCTCAAAGTTTTGTATATAAGGGAAATGTAGAAGATTATTATCTGAATAATCAAAAAGTATTTGAATGTTTTTTCAAAGATGGTAATCTGACAGGGAAGACAAAAAGCTTTTATCAAAACGGACAATTAAAATATCAGGGTTTTTATAAAAATTCATACAGGGATAGCCTCTGGAATTTCTATTATAAGAATGGAAAAATAGAAAAGAATGTTATTTACAAAACTGACGAACCCTATATTGTTGACTATTATAAAGAAGATGGGAAGTGTGCTTTTTCAAACGGTAATGGAAAATATAGTGGTACAATTTTAGCATTTAAACAGACGACAGATTATCAAATATCCGGTAATGTGAAGAATGGAAGAATGGAGGGAAAATGGAATTGGAGAGGTCATGGTTCAAGCGCTGTAGAAAGTTTTGAGAACGGGAAATTTCTAACTGGTAGTTCATATGGTTTGATTTATACCAAAGATCCGAAAGTAACGTTGACTGGTTTTAATTTACACGATAATGTTGATTTATTTAAATTTATAATCATTCCAGATACAAAAGAAAAAAGTTTTTTGTTTTCACAAATGCTTAAATATAAGGACTCTAATAAACTAAGTAAAAACGTTTACACCTGAATTGATTGATTTGCTAAGAAAAACCAATGCAAAATATAATCTGTCTAATTACTGGTGTTTTATCCAATTTAGAATTACGAAAGATAATAAGCAGGATAACGTTGACATCTATTCAAATGAGAGCAAAATATCAAAAGATATTCAAGATCTTATTTTAAATTCCACTGAATTTCAAACAATAAAACCGAATGATATACCTGTTGATTGTTCAATATATCTATGTTTATTTGTAGAAGATGGAAAAATTAATGTACCGGAATATTCCTGGACTCCTGAATTAGGTTTTAATGTAATGGATTTAATTCCCAATAATTAATTATAGATTATACGTATGCTGGACAACGGAAAAGCAAAAATTGACGATACATTCAATGAATTAAAAATTGAAATACCAACCAGGAAAAACTGGTTTGTAATAACATTCATATTCATATGGATGGTTGGATGGTATATGGGATTTACCAGTGCAATAGGTAGTTTTGGCGAAAATGCTTTTATGACCTTTTGGTTGATTGGTTGGACGGTAGGAGGTCTTTCAGCCGCTTACTTTACGTTATGGAGTCTGTTCGGCAAAGAAATAATATTGATTGATTATCAGTATATGACTATTGAAAAATCGATTTTAGGAATTGGAACTAAATCCAGATTAGAAATAACCGAGATACGAAATGTCAGATACGAATTTGTTGATACGAGCATGTTTGCAAATAGAAGAAATAATATGACTTCTTTTGGCGTTGGAACCGGTCCAATCAGAATAGATTACGGTTTAAAAACCTTTTCGTTTGGATTGTCAGTTGAAGAAGCTGAAGCAAATTATATTGTAGAATTGATTAGAAAAAAAATAAAAAAATAAAATCATGAGAAAAATTATTGGTTTTTTGGTATTGTTACCTTGCCTGCTATTTGCACAAACCGGGCAAAAGAATTTTATTGATCAGAATTTCATTGAAGTAACAGGAAAATCGGAAATGGAGATTACTCCCGATTTGATTTATCTGAAGATATTCATCAACGAAAAGGATGGAAAAAGTAAATTATCACTTCCCGAACGTGAAAAAACAATGATTTCGGTTTTAAAAGAGATTGGTGTTGATGTAACTAAAGATTTGACGATCAAAGATATGTCCAGTAATTTTAAATTTTATTTTTTGGCAAAGAGTGATATTTTATTGTCCAAAGAATATCAATTACTTGTAAGAGATGGAAAAACAGCCGGTAAGGTATTTCTTGAACTTGAAAAGGTGGGAATTTCAAATGTTTCTATCGACAGACTGGATAATAGTAAAATAGAACAATACAGAAAAGAAGTAAAGATTGATGCCATAAAGGCTGCTAAAGCAAAAGCGGAATCATTGGCCGGTGCTATAAGCCAGAGTATAGGAAGAGCCATATATGTACAGGAACTGGAAACTAATTTGAGAAATGGATTGCCCGGAGCTTCAAATAGTATTATGATACGGGGATATGTAAGTGGAATTTCCAGTACAGATTCCCAACAACCGGATGTTGATTTTGAGAAAACAAAGATAGAATATTCTATTTTGTGTAGATTTGAATTAAAATAAAGCTGTAAATAGATGATTTATTCTTGTGAATTCACAAAAGAGAACTTATTTCGAAAAGTAGGTTTGATAGTAATGGTATGTTTATTTTTTACGAACTCATTTGCACAATTACCTGCAGGAGCAAAAGAAACATTCCATTTAAAAGTAGAACAGGAAAACCGCTTTTGTTTGTTAAGCTACAAGGATTACGGAGCATTAAACAATTCCGGATGGTTGGAAGTGATGATGACAAACGGAGCAATGGTAGAGTTTGGCATTAAACAATTTACTTTAGGTGCCACTTTTCTGACTGATTATGACCGACAAGGAACAAGCAGAATAGATTTAGATTTGGGATATGAGTTTCAAATGACAAATAGCTTTAAACTACAGCCTTTCCTTGGTTGTGAATTAAATAGTAATGGATCAGGATTATCAGTCGGAGCAAGATTAAATAAAAACTTTGATCTGTTCGATTTCATAAGTTTTGGATTATTTGCAGGGTTGAGATATAGCGGTATACAGGATAGATTAAGTTCTTATAATAGCTCAATTAGTGCTGGTTATATTAGCGCTTCATTAGGAGTTTATTGCTTATTATATGATTATAAAAGACCACGGATAATTAAAAACTGGTAATTAAAGGCCGCCTATTTCAGATTATATTCTTTTTTGAGGTATTTCATTAAATTTATAGCGTCGTATTTGAGCCATTCTAAAAACTTAATGGCCGAACCGGTTTTTGCTTTGTTATTTACACGGTGGTTTAAAACCAGATTAACCTACTTACTGTAGGTATTTATCAGCTTAATCGTAGCTTTTATTCCGTCTTCTTCGGCGAGTCTTTCGCCTTCGTATTCAATGCCAATATAACCGGTATAACCTGCTTTTCTGACAATATCAAGCATCTTTGTATAATCAATTTTAGTCTCAAATCCTTTTTCATCAAAATCATAACTCTTGGCACTGACTCCTTTGGCAAAGGGCATCATTTGTTCTACAGCCCGATAGCGGTCAGCTTCTTTATCAAAATTACCAAAATCGGGCAACAACCCGCAATTGCTTTTGTTGACCGCTCTAATTACCGGAACCAACCAATCGGGATTGGATGAATTTCCCCAATGATTCTCTACAATCACATTGATATTGTATTTCGAAGCATACTCACAAAGTTTTGTCAATCCATCGATGACAGCCTTTTTTACTTCTTCGGGACTTCCTTCACCCGCAGCATTTACGCGAATGGAATGACAACCCAGAAAGTGTGCTGCTTTTACCCATTTATAATGATTTTCAACGGCTTCGTTGCGTTTCACAAGGCTTGTATCGCCAAGATTCCCTTCGTGATCAATCATTATCAGGTTGGAAGCAACGTTGTATTTAGTACATTCAGCTTTTAATTTCTGCAGATAAAGACTATCCTCCACGGAAGTTTTAGTCTCGAAAAGAACACTTACATATTCAATAGCGCCAATTCCGAATTGAGTTCTGGCAATGCGTGGAAAATCCATATTCACCATTTTGCCGGTTTGAATTGCCCGGTGTAACGACCATTCGGCTAATGATATGTTTGAATGATTCTGACTGAATGACATAGTACAGATAACTGAAAGTATTGAAACTAAAGTGGAAAGCTTTTTAATCATCTTGAAATAATGCTTATTTTTTAGAAATCAGCTTCTTAGTGAAAAATCCTAAGTAAGCACCTATAAATCCGGGTAAAAATGCTATTAATGAACCAAAATTGCCTGAAGAACTGACTTCAATAACCGGTACCCAAATGCAGACTGCTAAAGCAATTAACCACGTATTTTTTGATGATAAGAATCCGAACAATGCAGAGAAACCTAAAATCATAAATACGGTGATTCCGGTATCATCCCAATTGGGACGGGCGTCAATCCATGCAATGGCAAGTCCGATTGCTACCGAAAGTATAAAGTATATATTGAATGTTTTTTTCATGAGACGTGTTTTTTTTCTGTTGTTATTTCTTATAATTTGATTCGTAAATCTTAATCCATTTTTCAACACTTATTTTACTTACTAATTCACCTATAAGTTTGAAAGGTATATCGTCCATCTTCTTAAAACGTATACAACCTTTGCCCATATCAAGTTTTGTCTTACATTGCTTTGCATATTCATTTATGAACCAATCGTGTAACTCCGGATTGGCATAAATACCCATATGATAAAATGCAATGAAGTTTTTCTGAGATGCGAGATTAATAAATGGTAACGGCATTTTAGGATCTGAACGATACCCGCTTTTATAAATAGAATGCGGCACAGCATATCCGATCATTCCATAGCTCATTATTTCAGCAAATCCCTGAGGAATATTCTTAAGAATTGTTTCCCTTATTTTTCCGATTGCCACTTTCCTTTCCTGAGGCAATTCATCAATATATTGTTCAACAGAACTTGCTTTTGATTGCATGTTTTTAAATCCGTATAATAATTTGATTTTAAAAACCCGAAAAGACTTCTAGCAGTTACTTAAGTGTGGCTTTCCGGTTCGAAACATTTACGCTGTCACCTTTCTGATTGATAATATGTTTTATGACACTTTCTTTGTTTCCACTCAACCAAAATGTAACAATGTGGTGAATGTTTTGTTCTAACGACAACGGAGTTTCCACGGCATCGTTCACTGGCATTGGCGCATGATGAAAAACACAGTAAACCCCAACTCCCCATGCTTCGTGGTTTGTAACTTTTTCCGATACTTTATAAGATGCATAACCGTATTTTCCATCGTGTTTCCAGTCATCAATGGTTGGTGGATCATAAGGCATTTCGCTCTGGTAAAAATAAACTTTACCATTATTCCCGTTCCAAAGTGTCTGATATTCCTGAAAATGTTCGTTGAATAATCCGTAACAAGTCACATAATCGCCATTCACTACAAGCCCGTTAGCACTCCGGTTTTTATCCCAACCCACACCGTTTCCATGATCGGCTCTCCAAAGCCAGGTATTGTCCACAATGACATGATTACTGTTTATTTCAAAGCAATTTTTTGTTGAACCTTCAAATGGTCCGCCTACCCGAAAATAAACATCAAATAAAAAGGTTGGATTTAATTCGTGATTCTTTTTCGATAGCGGTTTTCCAACTTCTAATAAGGTTTTCGATTCTGTTTTTCCGGCATCAAACATCAAACTGCAAATGGAAATTCCATCCACATCAGCAAGTTCCAGAATAGAATTACCGTTTGTTGATTGCAAAGTGGCTAAACCAATACCAGCAACAACTGTTCCCGGACGATTAACTTTCAAACTTTCATCTATCGGGTAAATGCCCGGAGTAAAGAGTATGTTCTTGCCTTTTTTTAAAGCCTCATTTATTGTTCTTGCATTATCAAGTTCTGGTCTGGCGATATAAAACCGATTCAATGGAATTCGTTTTTCGTTATTCGATCGATTACCCCAACTATAACTTGTTGAATTTTTCTTTAATCCGGGGATAACAACGTCATATCCATTGTTTTTAAAAACAAGATATGGTTTTTCGCGAATAACAGGAGTTTCTTTTATAACTGTGAATGGTCTTTCCGGCCATATTCCTTCAGGTGCATTCGGAACTCCCATAAACATCATATTCCAGGCACCACCTTGCCATTTTTTCCAATCCGTATTTCTCGAAAACCATTGTTGCTGTTGTCCTGAAGCTACAACACTGTCAATTTTTGAATCAGCTAGAAAACCACCGCTTGCATAACCACCATCGTGCAATTGCAGATTTCCTTTTACATGAATTCTACGTAATGGAGCTGCTTGCGAAACTCCCCAGATATTGGCTGAATCAATTGTAGGAATTATCGTTAAGTTTTCGGCAGAGCGCCAGAAGTTTGATAAGACATGCCCCAGCTTATTCGTAGCTTTTGAACGAACAGCTCCAACAATAGTCACATCATCCGGCGATTCTCCCAATCCATACACCTGCATATAATATCCAACCTTAACGTCGAGTTGATAAGTGCCGGGTTTAAAAAATAAAGCATACCTGTTCTTGCTAAACTCACTTTTCTTTCCCGATTGCCTGTTATATATTGTATCAAGTAAGATTTGAATATCGCTCATATTCATTTTCGGATCAAATACATATACATTTTTCCCTAAATGGGTGGCATTGTATTTTTCGGTTGATTCTAAACCGGTTGTAGCGACAGGATTTGAGTTTCTCGTAACTCCGCTCGAACTCCCAGCTATAAATAAAATAAGGAGCGTAACTAATAAAGATTTGAATTTCATGCAAATAGTTGTATGAATAAATATTTGTTTTTACTTCTTCGAAAGTAAAAAAGGAATAATAAATTGTAATAGCAACTTTAAACTTCAGGAATGATAATTATTTGGAAATAATCATTTTATACCCTTTCCCGTGAATATTGATAATCATTATTGATGGATCTTTAGCAAGCAATTTTCTTATTTTGCAGATATAAACATCCATGCTTCTTGAATTTGAATAATTATCATCTTTCCAGATTGTAGTAAGTAAATGTTTTCTTTCCAACAGATTACCTGCGCTTGCAGCAAATGACACTAATAGATATGATTCTTTTCGGGTAAGTTTTACCGATTCATTTTTATCCATCAATAATCTTTCTCCGGCATCGAATTTATAACTGCCAATTTCGTAATTGGGTACCGACATTAATGATTTTAAATTTTCATTTAAATCCATTAAAACAATTTTTTCATTTTCAATTTTCATAATCGTGAATTTTTTAGTTAGTATTAAGTGTGAAAACAGGATTCTTGCTACCAAAAATTAGAATTTTACCGCACGTAACTACCCCTGAAAAAATTAAAGTCTACAAACATACAAAACATACTTAACAAATCCAAATTTTAAACATAATTTTATTTTATTTTTTTATTTTGACCGTTAATGAATTCGTTGATATGCTTGATTTTAGAATTTTAAAGCATTAATTTATTACAAATATAAATAATGGCAAGAAGGAAAAATGTATAGATATCGATAAAGTTGCATAATTATAAATATTTATACCAAATAGAGTCAAAACTCTATTTTAATTCCAATTTCTTTTGAATTATTTATTAGTTGATTAAAATAATAGGTTATCTGAATTTATTACTCGTTTTTAATCTGAAACACAAAATTTTATATTTATTCCAATGAGATATTTTTCAATAGAATCCATGCGTTAACAAAGTTATTAATATGAAAAAGGCCTTGTTTGTTGCACAAATAACTTACATTTGTGCAATAAATCTTACAAAAAAAATAAATTTGAACGAAATTAACCTGTATTTGTTACAATAAAGTTAACATACATCCAAGTAGCCAGAATGAATAAAAATGAAGTATTTGAACAACGATTAAAGACGTTACAGGAATTAGAGGATAATGCTGCTCATCGTCAGCATTTGAAGGGAAAGCTAACTGCCCGTGAACGTATAAATGTTCTTTTCGATGAAGGTACATTTTTCGAATTTGATGCATTTGTATCACCTTCACAAACGCCAATGAGCAGCAAACAATCAAATTTTGGAGATGGTGTGGTTGTGGGGCGAGGTCTGGTGCAGGGCAGAAGTGTATTTGCATATGCTCAGGACTTCACTGTATTAGGTGGATCACTTGGTTATTCCCATGGAATGAAAATTGCGAAAGTTCAGGAAATGGCTCTTAAGCTCGGAGCACCGATTGTTGGATTAATGGATTCTGGTGGAGCTCGTATTCAGGAAGGTGTAAAAAGTTTATCGGCTTATGCCACTATTTTCAAGAATAATGTACAATCTTCGGGAATTATTCCTCAAATAAGTGCAATTCTCGGTCCTGCAGCTGGAGGTGCCGTTTATTCGCCGGCTTTAACTGACTTTATTTTTATGACCAACCAAACTTCGTATATGTTTGTTACCGGTCCAGATGTTGTGAAGGAAGTGCTTAATGAAGAAGTTGATATGGAAGGTTTGGGTGGAGGTAATGTTCATGCCAGCAAAAGCGGTGTTGCCCATTTTGTTTCGGATGATGAAGAACATACTATTATGCTTATTCGTAAGCTTTTATCATATATTCCTTCCAATAATTATGAAACGTTGCCGGTTTCAAATCTGGTTAACAGTTATCATTCGCGTCAGGAATATTTGAATAAAATTATTCCGGATGATCCGAACAGACCCTATGATATGAAGGAAATTATCAACATCATAGTTGATAAAGATACTTTTTTCGAAGTGCATGAAAAATTTGCACAAAATATACTCGTAGGATTTGCCCGTTTAAATGGTAAGAGCATTGGAATTGTGGCTAATCAGCCTAAAGTAATGGCCGGAACTCTGGATATTAATGCCAGCATTAAAGGGGCGCGTTTTGTACGGTATTGCGATGCATTTAATATTCCATTGCTGATATTGGAAGATGTTCCAGGATTTTTACCGGGAATTGAACAGGAACATAATGGAATTATCCGTAACGGAGCAAAGTTATTGTATGCTTTCTGTGAAGCAACTGTTCCAAAAATTACTGTAATTACCCGAAAAGCTTATGGCGGTGCTTATATTGTAATGAGTAGTAAGAATACTGGCGGAGATTTTAATTTTGCATGGCCTACAGCTGAAATTGCTGTTATGGGACCTGCCGGAGCTATTAAAATTGTAAACAAACATGAATTGGCAAATGCAGAAAACAAAACGGAACTGGAAAAAATATTGACTGAAAAGTATAAAAACGAAGTCGCAAATCCGTATAAAGCTGAAGAATTTGGTTTGATTGATGAAGTTATTGTTCCTTCGGATACCCGAAATATTTTGATCACTTCTTTCGAAATTCTGTCAAACAAACAATATCATAAACCGGCAAGAAAACACGGAAGTATTCCTCTTTAAATTATTTGTTACACGTTATTGATTGTTATTAGTTTCACGTTATTAATTGTTAATATTTGGAGCTGATAACACGAAGTAAATAACGCCGTAGGCTAATAACATGAAGTATAATAACGCAGAAGGCAAATAACAAAAAGTATAATAACAATATAAAGAATGAAAAAACGAATTTTAATTACAAACAGGAGTGAAATTGCGATTCGTATCATACGTTCAGCTCATAAACTGGGAATTTTAGCTGTAGTTTTTCAGAGTGATAAAGAACCGGACGCACTCTATCTTAAATTTGCTGATGAAATTATTCAGGCAAGGGATGCCAACAATGAAAAACCGGTATTTTTGGATGCTGAACTTATTGTTAAACTTGCCATTGAAAACAATATAGATCTGATTCATCCGGGATATGGATTTTTATCCGAAAATCCTGATTTTGCTGAATTGTGTATCAATAATAACATTAATTTTATTGGCCCATCTCCACAATTAATCCGCGATATGGGTCTGAAAACGGTTGCTAAGAGCATGGCAATTGCCGCCGGTTTGCCTTTGGTTCCCGGAAGTGATGGTCCCGTAGTCGATGCTAAGGTTGCAAAAGCATTTGCCGATAAAATCGGTTATCCGGTTATTTTGAAAGCTTCTGCGGGTGGTGGTGGACGCGGTATGCGTATTGTCGAAAAGCCCGAAACCATTGAACGCAATTTTAAATCGGCATCGGATGAAGCACTCGCAGCATTTGGAAACGGCGATATGTTTGTTGAAAAATACCTGCAGAATCCAAAACATCTGGAATTTCAGATTATGGGCGACAAATATGGAAATGTAGTTCATTTGGGAGAACGCGAATGTTCGTTGCAACGAAAACATCAGAAAATACTGGAAGAAGCTCCTTCAGCAAGCGTGACACCTGCTATGCGAAAGGAAATGGGTGACCTGGCTGTTCGTTTTGCCAAATCGATAGGATATTATTCTGCCGGAACGATTGAATTTATTATGGATGAGGATGGTTCCTATTATTTTATGGAAATGAATACCCGTATTCAGGTGGAGCATCCGGTAACTGAGATGGTAACCGGTGTTGATTTGGTTGACTGGCAAATTCGTGTGGCATTGGGTGAAAAACTTACATTGAAACAGGAAGATATAAAAATAAACGGTTGGGCCATTGAATGTCGCGTGAATTGTGAAGATCCGCAAAACAGATTTAGTCCGCAAACCGGATTTATTGATAAAATTCATTTTCCACAAAAAAGTTTTATCCGTATAGAATCAGGAGTTCAAAGCGGATCGGTGGTTACCCCGTATTTCGATTCGATGGTGGCAAAAATCATTGTTCATGGAAACGACAGAACGGATGTAATTGAAAAGACTCTGAATGCATTATACGAATTCAGTTTAATTGGCTTGAAAACGACAGTTCCGTTTTGCAGAACGGTTTTGAAACATCCTGAATTTGTAAACGCAAGTTATACAACCCGTTGGGTCGATCAGGTTTTTACGGCTGAAATGCTTGAAAACGAAGAAGATGAAATGATTGGTGCATTGGCTGCCACGATTATGTATGCTTCGGAATATCTTCAACTTTCGTCGGATTTGCCAACTTATAAAAACGATTCCCTTAATGTTTGGGTGCTGAACAAGAGGTTGAATTATTAATCTTTTTTAGTTTCACTTCTTGTTTTTAAATTTTAAATGAATAAATAGTAAATGAATTAAATGGGAACATCTTATATTTATAAACGCGATGCTTCGCGGTTGTTTATTGCTTTAAGGGAAAACGGTAAACGTTTTAAAATATACATTCCGAAGGAATCAAAACCTGTAATTAATGGAGTTGAACAGGATATTGATTTTGTTGAACAGGAAGATTTTTACTACGTATTCGACTGGAATGGAAAACGTTATCATTGCGAGTTGGTTTCACGCGATCAGAATAAAGCGATTATAAAAGTAAATGGGGTGGAATATAAATTTAGCCTTGAATCTCTTTTTTCATACATTCGGCAT
>Ga0302215_10002441_pt1 | contig 12758 bp, 27 predicted proteins | sample II_Fen_N3_1_FD_194580 | JGI IMG/M metagenome (GOLD analysis project Ga0302215, IMG submission 194580) | Peat permafrost microbial communities from Stordalen Mire near Abisko, Sweden - II_Fen_N3_1 | ecosystem: Environmental > Terrestrial > Soil > Wetlands > Permafrost | place: Sweden: Abisko... | reverse complement strand
TGGGGGATTTAAGTTTGTTTAGTTTTTTTATCAAAATCTTCAAGTATTTTTTCTTTGGTTATCATAAAGTTATTTAAGTGATTTTAACCAGTTTGTTAATAAAAAATCTTTACTTTTATTCTCTATTTCTTTTATTTCATCTAAAATATCTAAATAATCTTTGTCTGTTTCTGTAACACTACCAAATAAAAATGGAAAATGTTTATCTTTTAAGTTAATTTCAATCTTACCTTTATAAGGAGTATTAATAATAATCTTCGGATTAATTTGTCCCCCTAAATGAATTATATCTATTGGTAAAATTGATTTGATTTTATTAATTATTGTTGTGGTCATATTAATTATCTTACATTTATTAACTTGCCGACTGGTTATGGTTGGCAGGGGGTAGTTAAATTCTTTTCATAAGCCTTAGCCCCCCTAAGGAATATTTCTGATAAAAATCTGTTTTCAGCTCTTAATATTTCTCTGGTAATCTGTTCTTTGATTAAATCTTCATCCATCTGGCTTAATGAAAAATTAGATACTTCAATTCTTTGTTCAAAAGGAATACCAGCTATTTTTGTTTCTATACTTATTCTCATATAAATATCCTTAATTATTAAATCCGACTAAGTGTTAGTGGGTTAGTTATAAAATATTAGATTTTAGTTCATAAATAGCTGTTGGATGATTACTACTTGGCGGAAAAGGAGTTTCTTTGTCTGTCACGTTAGCTGTGTAATAAACATCGTTTCCATCAACATCATCTATTTGAACTGTTATAAATTGTGGTAAACTTTTCATATAAATATCCTTAATTATTAAATCTCTTATAACACTTTAATTATTTGCTTTCGGAGGGGAGCCACAGCCAGCAAGGCTAGTTAATAGGGAATCGAACCCATCTAAAGTGGTATTGTCTTAAGCCTGTTTCCACTCTACCCCTCTCCGACAACAAACAATTTACCAATAGTGAAACTAATTGAATGGATTAAACTCAATTAGTTTTATCTCTTTTTTACTTGAAAGTTGTTCTTTTATTTTTTTATAAGTTTCTCCTGCTTTGCCAATAAAAAGTCCAGGTCTTTCAAGATATATATTAATTTTATTAAAAGAAATTGTTATTCTATGAATTTTAACATCTTCTTTTATTCCTAAATTTTCAAGGATAAATTTTAATTCAGTTTTAATTTTCATATAGTTTTAATTATTTTTTACCAATAGTGAAAGAAAGATGTGGCTGGGATTTGCCGACTTAACCCGAGTTTTAGTTAAACAACGAAATATCTCACCCAGCATAGTTCACATAGGATAATTCGTGAACCTAGTTATCATTAGCGTCTACCTATTCCGCCACACATCTTTCTCTCGCTGCTGGTTACCACGATTGTGAGAACTGATTTGTTAATTTATCGGCACTCCCACCAACTTGGATGTAGTGGATATAGTTTTAAAAAGCATTTAATATTTAATTCGTTATCCATCACATCTCCACCACCACAGGCATAATTCCAAGTTCCATATGTAAACTGATAAATCCCTTTAGCACTAGAATGTGGATTCTCCATTTGTGTTCCTAATTGGGATTCACATTTAGCAATTCTTAATGCTGTTAAAGTTGACACATCACTGTCAACTGTCAACCTAATTATCATATCACTAACTGATTCTATCTCTGGTGTTGTTGTAGTGGCAATATTTGCCACCGTGTTGACGTTTTTAACCTCTTCCTGACTATTTAGTGGTTTAGCATATACCACGCTAACACAGAGAAGAATTATAAATATTGACAATAACGCAAGTTTATATTTCATACACTATTAATTTAATTAATTAGCACTTTCCATATCAGCTTCTCCTTTGTCTAATTGTGATGTTTCATAAGCTAGGAAATCAAAGCTCTTTAATTTGTATGACTCAAACCACATTAAACTTTCAACTCTTAATACCATACCTTCTTTTGGAACTTTTTTAAGGCACATATCACAATCACCAGTGGCATATTGTTCTTCAAGTCTTTTTATTAGTTCTTCATTCCAATGTTCATCTAAAGATAATTCAGGGTAAATATTTTTAGCATAACCAACATAGTATAATGGAACATAATTTAATCCCATCTTATCACAAAATTCTTTTATTTGTAAAGTGGATAACTCTTGAATAAATCCATCAGGATTAACAGTTGTTATTCTATAAATAAATATCTTGTGTTCATCTGGTTTACATCCGTAATCATAACCTGATTGAATCGCACCACCAGTTTTAGTAAAGCCAACACATTCTCCGTAAATATTCCAGTTCTTAGGAATTTTATCTTTTAATTCTTCTTTGATTTCAGCGTATAAATCTCCATCATAGAAATCATTAATATTTTGTGTTTCGTATTGGTTCTTAATTACCTTTCTACTTCCATAAATAATATCGTATTCCGTTTTATTTATATCAAATAACTTTCCAATAAGTTTAGTAAATATATTTGATTTCTTTTTAACAATTACATTATGAACGTGGAATGAAGTTCCGTGAAGTTTATTTGTAATACTTACAAAGTAATCTGGTTTAATCTTAAAAGCTTCTTTTCTTAAATTTGTAGTATCAACGTGAAGTAAAACTTGACCTTCAACTAACTTAGATATTCTTGGTTTCTTTCCTAGTTTATTATCATTATTCATTCCCTTAATTGGAAGTTCGTATTTCTTAACCATTAAAATATCATTAATAGTATCAAATTCCATCCCAATTTCATCATTTTTAAATTTACCTGTAAATTCTTCAACTACAAGAAGTGGAACAATATAACCCATTGACTTCTCACCCCTTAATTTTACAGCACGAACTCTACCATTCTTATCAAAGTAACCTTTAATAGTTGTATCTTCATTTAACAACTGACTAGCAAATTGATTAGTATGTTTCAAGAACTCAAAATGGATTTGACTTTCAACTGGAAAATATACAACTAAATCACCAACCTTTGTATCCATTCCTGTTATAACATCATTAAAATCAATAACAGCAACTTGAAGTCTTTCAGCGTTTTCGTGCTTTCTTAAATTTTCTATTTTAACCACCTTAGCTAAATAATTTGGATTAGCTTGTTTTGAAATTGATAACATAAATATTTATTAATTATTATTGTTCTCAGGGTAGGGTTCGAACCTACATACTCAGGTTCAAAACCTGATGTCCTGCCAGTTAGACGACCTGGGATTATTTAAAAATTATGTGCTGCCAACTGGAATCGAACCAATGTCGTAAGATTAAGAGTCTTCCATTCTACCATTGAAATATAGCAGCATATGTCCCCCCACCAAGAATCGAACTTAGGTCATCTGATTAAAAGTCATCTACTCTACCATTGAGATATAGGGAGTTTGTATTACCAGCAGGACTCGAACCTGCGACATTTGCCTTATAAGAGCAACACTCTACCAACTGAGCTATGGTAATAAATGTATCTCCTGTTGGAATCGAACCAACTATCCTTGTGGATGTAAACCACCTGTTCCACCATCAAACTAAGGAGATATATGTAGTGACTGAAAGAATCGAACTTTATACTTCTTATATATCAGCTAAGCGTTCTACCAATGAACTAAGTCACTATAAAGCGGAAAGTGTAGGATTCGAACCCACGGATGTTTCCATCTCCTGTTTTCAAAACAGGTGCGATAGTCCACTCTGCCAACCTTCCAGTGCGTAGAGTATAGGAATCGAACCTATGTAAACAGATTAACAGTCTGCGGCTCTACCATTGAGCAAACTCTACAATGTGCTTCAGCCTTGAATCGAACAATAATCTAATGGGCTTCAACCATTCGCACTTCCGTTGTGCCACTGAAGCATTGTGCTGATATGGGGAGTCGAACCCCAGTATGATGATAGAAAGTCATCTGTCTTAACCACTGGACGATATCAGCATATGTATCATCGGTGGGATTCGAACCCACACACCATTTCTGGTATCTGGTTCTAAGCCAGACGTGTCTACCAGTTCCGACCACGATGATGCGACCTAGCGGAGAATCGAACTCCGATTACTTGGTAGACAGCCAAGTATAATAACCATTATATCACTAAGTCAGTTGACCCTAGAAATCAACCCTAGGGTCTTGTCTACTTACATCACATACCATTAAACCAAGTTTCTTCCACATTCTAATTACTCTTGGTCTATCATCAAATACACACAGAACATTATACTTACCTTTTACTCCTTCATTATAAAGTTCTTCTTTAATAATGGAATCTTCTCTCATATCACCTTCTTTTCTCATTCCAAATAATCTTACAGGAATATTATTTTTAATCAACCAGTCAACAGTTTCTTTTTGACAATTACTTTCACGACCACTTAAAATTACAACTGGAAGATTTAATCTTTGTAAAACTTCGATAAGTTTTTTGTTAGGTAAATCTTGGTCTACTTTTTTGTAGTCATAAACACTTCGTTCTGGAGAATAAGCAAGTGTTCCATCGATATCACAGATAACGCAAGTTGGAAGTTCTGGTTCATCTTTGAAATCATTACTTTCTATTCCTGCTCTTAGATACTGATTATACATTTTTAAGATAACTTTTTTTCCAACTGGTCTTTCTCTTTTTGAATCTCTTTCAATACATTCGTATAAAGGAGTGGGAAAGAATAAAACTTCACATTCAACTAATTGTTCAGAACATATTTCTTTTATAGTATCAATATGTTTTGGTGCGAAATTTGTATCATCAATTACAACGCTATAACCATCTTCAAGAAACTTCAATAACAAATTATTTCTTATCTTTAATATTTCTTTTTCGTTTCTTTCAGTCCATTTTGAATTGTCAATCATAGCTCTTAGGTCATCTTTATTAATACGTTTCCAACATAGTTTTTCTACAAGTTGGAGGGCATATGTCGTCTTGCCCGAAGCGATTAATCCTTGTAATATTAGCACTTTTTGCTTACTCATAGTTTTATAACTTAATTTTATTATAGCGTTCTGAATTAATTAGTATGATTGATATGTTCCTTGATAAGGTTCACATTTGTTATTTTCAAAGAAATCTTCTACTGTCTTATCTTCTTCAATATTAAATATTTTTGCTGTTACATCTGTAACTTTTTTTTCTTCATTACCACCATTACAAGAACAACCACTTAGATAAGACCAAATTAAATCACCATTTTCTTTAACACCTAAGCATTCTTTATATTCTTCATAACTACCACCTTCATTTTTTTCGGCAATAATAACAAATTCACCATTATCACTTGTCATTTTATCTAAAGAATTATAGTTTTTTTTGACTTCTTCTATTCTTTCTTTTAAGTTCATATATTATTTATGTTTTTCAAAACCATCACTTTCGATTTTATTTTGTAATTTTATTCAATCGTATCTTGCTTATGTCGAGTAAACAACTACCAAGATATATAATGATTAGGGGATTCAGTTCTAAGCGTTAATTATTTAATTGTATTTACTGGATAAGAATTTGTAAAGTGACTAATACAACCTGCTGGAATGTTATTTAATGAACTGAATTTATAAATATCACAATTCATTTCAAATGGTTTTCCGTCAACATTATCTTTTGAATTGTTAAACGCAACAACTGATAATGTAGCAAGTAATCCTATAATAGATACTACTACTAATAATTCAATTAATGTAAATCCTTTACGCATATAATTAAACTTCTTTACCATTTAAGATATCAGCTACTAATTGAGCAGCAGCATCTTCTTTTTTAGTAAACGATTCTTTATCAATAGTATCACATAATGTGATAAACTTTTTTTCAGCAGATTTAATTCTTAAATTTACTGCTTCCATTACTCTTTTTTTAATTGACTTGTTTCCTAACATATTTATTTAAGATTAACCATTGGCGTATTAGCACCTAGAGTTGTAGAAGGTAATTGACCATTCCACTTTTCAACCCATTTTAAATTAACATATTCAGCACCACCTTGATTTTGAATAGCACCTGCTTGGATTCTAATTGCTTCAGCTTCACCTTTAGCAGTTGTAATTCTTTGCTCTGCTTCAAATTTAACTTGTTCCAATTTATTCTTAGCGGCTAATGCTGATTGTTCAGCAGTTACTTTAGCTTCAATTGCTTGATTAAATGATTGTGAGAAATCAAAGTTAGTAATATTTATCTGGCTAATAATAATTCCATAAGGAAGCATTTTATCTGATAACAATCCTTTAATTTCATCTCTTACTAATTCACGTTTTGTTATAAGTTCTTCGGCTGTATATTTAGCTGTTACAGCTTTTACAGATTCTTGAACTGCTGGGTCTACTAATCTTGTTTTATAATCTTTACCAACTGTCTTATAAATATTATCTACATAATCTGGGGATAGATTATAATTGATAGCTAACTTAGAATTTACAGTCTGTAAATCTTTTGAAGCAGCACCAGCTTCTACTTCATCTTTTTGGATTTTTACATCCATTACTTTAACTGATTCAATGTAAGGAATTTTTGTATAAAACCCTTCATCAACAGTTCCCACAACAGCATTCATTTTTAAACGCACACCACGTTCACCAGCACCAACTGTTCCCCAACTTGACCATAGAAGTGGAAGGACAATAAATAGTCCAATAAATCCACCAACAATTAATGACACAATTTTCTTTGTTGACATTTCTTCGTTCATAGTTTTTTATTTAATAATTAATTTAATTAGTTTTTTGACCGTGTTCTTCTCTGTGATGTTTAAAGCATAACCATTTAACATATAATGGTCTTCTATAATCTGGATGATGTGCCTGAGATTTTATATCTCCACATATTTCACAGGGAAGTCTGTTTAATTTTCCTTTTTTAATTAAGTTATTTACCATTCTATTTGCTTTTGTTTTATTAGGATGATTAATAACTCTTTTTCTTTGATATTCTTTAATTTTTAATTTACGTTCAGGATTATTAAATCTTAATTTTTCGTATTCAATAACTTTATTTCTACCTTCTTCTGTGCTATATCTATCTTTAACGTCTTTTTTATTACATTCTTTACATTTATTAACGTGTCCGTCTGGCATTTGTGAATGTTTATAAAATTCACTTATCTCTTTTTCTTTTTTACACTTAAAACATTTCTTCATAATTGCTGTGAAACCTTATGATGTTTAGCGGTTTCACGTGCCAACACCATAGGAACAATTTTATTATTATTTAATTAAAATGGTACGGAACCTACTTCTATTTCTTCTTCTTGTTGTGATTCCTGCGAATTAGTTTGACCTTGATTACTTGGTTGCCATTCATTTAAAGAAGCGTATAGACTTCCAGTGGCACTACGTTGAATGTCAACGTTACAAAAACCTTTAGCATTTGTATTTTGTTTTAGCCAATCAATCATCTTTTCTGTGTTAAATGATAATTGAGCTATAACAAATTCTGGTGCGTTTTCCCTTCTACTAACAAACATTCCATCAACAAATTTTTTTTCCGCCATAAATATTATTTATTAAGTTTATTAACTTTTTCTTCTAATTTATTAATGATTAAATCGTAATTGTCTGGTTTAAGAATATATGTTGCCATTCCCATAACATATATCTCATATTCTTTAGCTGTTGTTCCAGTAAATCCTAATTGTTTACAAAGTTCTACTATCCTTGATTTCTTTGTATCAGTTTTAGGTAGTATAACTTCTTTAGTTCCTAGTTTAGTTGTATTAGGAACTACTGTTGTCTTGTTACTGGCTAAGTTACCATCATCATCTTCCGCTTGTAAACCTAACAGTGTTTGTAAAGAATAACGTCTGTAATAAGTTATAGCACTTCCCATCTTTTGTGGGTCTTGTAAATCAGGTAAAACAATTTCTGAACCAGCAATAACGTTATCATCACTTTCTATTTCTGTATCAATAATTTTAGTAACTAACACATTAAAAATTTTAGCACCAGCATATCTAATTTGAAGTGGTTGAAGTATAACACACTTTAAATCATTCATTGTTGGTGTTATTTCTGACAATAAAGAATTAATATCGAAATAATTTGATTTAAAGAAAGGATTAGTACTATCTTTCTTTATCGCTTGAACTTGTGATTGAAATGTAAGTAATTTATTCATATTAATTATTATACTTAATTTTTTTAAAACTTTCAGCACTATTTAGATATGGTTGTATTTTTAATACATCTTTTATAATATCTACTGGTTCTTTGCCATCTACTTTTTGACCATACTTCCATTTTATAACTAACATCACTAAGAACTTAATTTGTTTTTCAGTTAGTGATTCTATCTTTTCAACGGTTACAATTCTTTCTACAACTTCAGTTAATGTTTCTGCTAATTGTTTTGGGTCGTGATAATTAACCATTGTCATTACAGACATAAAATTATTTATTTAATTTTTTAAATTTATCTAAATCTCTGTAATAACCAAGCCACATTATTTCTCCATTATACACACCACACATTGTTAGATTTAAATTGAAAGCTCTTTTTAAATCACTAACTAATTGAACTTTTAACACATTGAATTTTTTCATATGTTTACAGAAACAGAGAGTGAAGTAATCTTTTTGTGTCTTTTGGACTTAACTACTAACACTCTCGTTCTTATATTTAAAGTATAATATAAATTAAGGAATAATACAAGTCTTTTTACTAACACAATTATTATTGTTTTTGTTAGTGTTTTTTAATATTTTATAAAGTTATCCACAGTTTGTAAACTAAAGTTTAAAAAGTTTACAAATTTATTTAATATTCCCAATTACAAACTATGTTATCTAATTGGTCATCTATATCACTTAAACTATCAATATTCATAACTACATTTTCTTCTATTGGCTCATCGTCTTTAATATAATTAGTTATTCTTCCTAATTTTTCAAGTATCATTCCCTTTAAATTATCTCTGTCCATATTATTGTAATCTTAATTTATTAAATAATTTATTCCAGCTCCCAAATTTTTTAGATTCTTCTTTAAGCCATTTAATATTTTCTTCACTTAAACGAACAGTCCAAACTCTATACTCTAGGTCTTTATGTTTTTTTTCTTCACTCATAGTTTTATAATTAATTGTTACATATTGTGTTACATTTCCCCTTTTCCTGAACCTTTCCTGTCCCAAATCATCTTGTCGTTATACTGGGGTGTCTTTATAGACTTGTTTAAGATAGTTTTACTTGGAGCAGGTGAAGTTAGCAAAGGGGTGAAAAGCAGTAACAACATAATACCACATCTTAAAAGATACTTCAAGTAGAATTTCTAACACTAAATAAGTTAATTATATTTGGCATTTTTTTAAGTTTTTTAATCTTCATATCTTCCGTGAGTATCTAAAAAATTTTGATGACGTTTTTCTTTTCGTTTTTGTTTTAAATATTCTTTGTTGTTTACAGCCCACTCTTGACACTTTGATGTGTTAAATTTTTTTTGGCAGAAAGCACATCTAGTAGCAGTTGTTCCACCTTTAATTTCACATCCACAATCTTGGCAATAAATTTTACTAGAATCAGTTCCACCCATAAAACCTATTTCAAATCCTTCTTTATGACATTCAACATTATGAGTTAAACATCTCTTAGCTACCATTGGAAGTGATACTTCACCTTTTCTAGTTCCATATCTTACAAACATCTCACACTTACATCCTTTATCTGAATGATGAAAGTGTTCATTTTCTAAATGGTCGGCATAACCATCATAATTATAATCTTCTTCAACTCCTAAACTTTCTTGTGTAATTTTAATCATATTTATATTATTAGTAAATTAATCCATCTTACCGTTACAAAACTCACTATCACTTTCTTCTTCACAATCACAATGTTCTTTACAATCTGAACATATACCAGTTTTTTGGTCATAGTCAATACAACGGACAATAGCACCACAACAATTTGAAATAAGCATATTTTTATTTATTTAGTAAATCTTGTTCTAGTCTTTTATCTGTTTCACTTCCAACTTCGTAATCACCAACAAAGAAATTATCATTGATTCTCATTAGTCCAGTCATAACTCTTTTATTAGCTTGTCTTTCATTTAAATTACTTCCAATTTTTGCTGAAGCTTTTCCAGTTTCACATTCTATGATGTAAACATTGTAAATTTTTTCCATATTTTTAAAGTTAATTATAAGATTAATAATAAAGAGAACATAACCACTATAGTTCCAATAAAACATAATGAGTTTATTATCTCTGACTTCTTATATTTTTTAGAAGTCTTGATTTGATTTTGTTTCCAAATAGTCATAAAGTTTTTTGATTTAGTTATTTATATTTTTAATTATAGCACGTATGAAATAATTGTCAAGAGATAGTTCACTAACGACTTAAAGGGATTTAATTATTTTAATTACTTAACTTCTTCTGGAACTGTTTTAACATTTGCTTCATCTAATAGATAAAATTTTTTTAATTCACGAAGCATAAAAAACGCTTCATCCCATCTAGTTTTTCCAGGTTCATTTGGTTTTGGTATTTGTCTTTGTGTTGAAATATAATTTGCTAGTTGACGTTCTAAGATGTTTATCATTCCTTTAACATCATAAGACATCATCATAGTTGTTGTCTTTCCATCTTGGCTTATTTCTTTTTTAAAAGTAGGAACTTCTAAAACGATTGTTGCTTGTCTTGTAGACTTAATCATATATTTTTATTTTCCCTTTAAGTTGTCAACGAACTATCTGAAGTAAGTATACCAAAAATAAATACACCTGTCAATACCCTATAAACATTGGTTTATATTAGTTATCCACCGTTGAATTATGTCAATAAAAATGAATTGAATAATGTTTTGGTATATGTTATACTTAATTTGAAGTTGATTAATTCAGTATACTAATTAGCCAATGAATAAAAAATATAAATAACATTGTAAGCCTATTTGTCCTAGAAGAAATAATATAACTCTAGGTTTTTTGGCATTATAGATATGGAAGAAGAACAGGAATGGGAAGATTGGTCTGAACTTGATGACGAATCTAAAACATCAGAAGAAATTGAAAAAGCTTTTAAAAAAACTAAATAATGTGGGTGTAATGTTTAACGGTAGCATATCTGCCTTCCAAGCAGGGTGAAGGAGTTCGAATCCCCTTATCCACACAAATTCTATGAAATTACCTAAAGAAATTAAGATTGGCGGATTAGTTTATAAGATAGAAGAAAAAGATTTAAGGATAACTGAAGTAGAAAATAATTCTGGATATTGTAGAGTAAATGATGAAAAGATTGTTATTAATTCAGAACTAACTGAAAATGTAAAAGAGTCAACATTATTACACGAAATTATAGAAGCAATTAATTTTAATCATCAATTAGAATTACCACACTCAACTATAATGACATTAGAAGCAACTTTGTATCAAGTAATAAAAGATAATAAATTATTTAAATAATATATGAAATCAATGTTTAAAAAGGTTACTAAGGAATTAGTAAAGGATATGGAGAAGAAAGAAAAGATGTGTAAGAAATGTGGTAAGAAAAAGAGTAACTGTAAATGTTAATTAATAAATAAACAAATGTTTATAAAAAATAAAAGTCCGTTCTAATAACGGAAAAAAGGGGAAAAATCCATTACTACGATAACGTCTAACATTAGGTAGTGTAAAAAGAAAGTATCCCCTTTCTTTATGTCGGAGTGATGTAGTGGTAGCATAAATGATTCCAAATCATTTTGTCTAGGTTCGATTCCTAGTGCCGATGCGTATGTAAGTATAGTAAAGCGGTCAAATACGCTTGGCTGTAAACCAAGTGCTTCGGCTTCGTGGGTTCGAATCCTACTGCTTACACAAATTGTTTATTGCGGTGTGGATATAGTTCAATGATAGAACAACCGTTTGTGAAGCGGAGAATGTGAGTTTGATTCTCACTATTCACCCCATAGTAAATAAAAATAGCGGGGTAGAGTAGTGGTTAATAGACAGGCTCATAATCTGTATACACATTGGTTCGAATTCAATCTCCGCCACAGATACTATGATAAGCGTTGCGGTAGCGTGCTGGCGTTGGAGTCCAGTGGGGTAGGTTCGACTCCTACATCGTAGACATATTCCTTGTTGGTGAAGTGGAAACACGGATGTCCGCAAAACATCTATGCGTGGGTTCGATTCCCACACTGGGGTCAAATATTGGGCGATAATGTTCCAAGGCTGGCGAACATCATTTGCGATGAAGTTGGATGGGTTCGATTCCCATATTGTCCACACCAAGAAAATAAGAAATGCTAAAGAGAGAACGTCTGGAAGTTTGACTAACAGGATGTCACCGTATTAAGGTAAAGCTAATAATTAACTTATATGTCCAGTCTAATATGAATTACAAAGAAGTTAGAAAGGCTAAAAGAAATATTAATTTTAGAATTAAATGGAGATTAAATAAACTCTATAAAGAAATTATTAGATGTAAAAAAGAAGACATAGAAAACAAAGGGCTATAAAGGTATTCGATTACTAATATAGTAAGACCAGAGTTCAATTCTCTGATAGTCCACAAACAACAATATATAACCAGCGAACGCTGAAGAAGTAATGGAAGTTACTTATGTGGTGAATTAACGTAAAGGCGAATTTTAAATGGTAACACTTTTAGGGCTTACCAACCACAACTGCCTACTTAGCTCAATTGGTTGAGCATCCGCCTTGTAAGCGGAAGGTTAAAGGTTCGATTCCTTTAGTAGGCTCATATGAAGAATAAAAACACAGATAAGAGATTTATCGTAAGAAAATATATAATGGCTCAATCCGCAGCCGATGCTATCAAAAAAGATAAGTTAGCACCGGTCTTTGACGTATGGGTGGA
>Ga0302215_10002440_pt1 | contig 12759 bp, 8 predicted proteins | sample II_Fen_N3_1_FD_194580 | JGI IMG/M metagenome (GOLD analysis project Ga0302215, IMG submission 194580) | Peat permafrost microbial communities from Stordalen Mire near Abisko, Sweden - II_Fen_N3_1 | ecosystem: Environmental > Terrestrial > Soil > Wetlands > Permafrost | place: Sweden: Abisko... | reverse complement strand
TATCAGTTTGCTACGAGAAGTTATTTTCCATACAGTGGAAAAACGCCTGATAAACTTCTTTTCAGCCATCCGCAATACAATACATGGATAGAATTGATGTATGATCAAAATGAGAATGACATTATGAAATATGCTCAGGCTATTGTAGATAACGGTCTTACTCCCGGTGTATTGATGATTGACGATAACTGGCAGGAAGATTACGGAACATGGACATTTCATCCCGGACGATTTAAATCGCCAAAAGAAATGGTTGCCAAACTTCACAACATGGGATTCAAAGTGATGCTTTGGGTGTGTCCTTTTGTGAGTGCCGATTCCAAAAATGGTCGTGACGTTGCCAAAAAGAAAATCGTTTTTCTGAACAAAGAAAACAAACCCGCTTTGTGTCGCTGGTGGAATGGTTCCAGTTTATTGCTCGATTTTAGTAATCCGGAAGCAGTTGATTGGTTTAAAAAGTCGTTGAACATTTTGGTAAATGAATATGGCGTAGATGGATTCAAGTTCGATGCCGGTGATATTGGAAAAGATGAAAGTAACTTAGTTTCCTTCCGTAAATTCACTTCTCCTAATGAATATACCGAATTGTATGCCAAAATAGGACTTGATTTTCCGCTCAATGAGTACCGTGCCAACTGGAAAATGGGCGGACAAGCCATTGCTAATCGCCTTGCAGATAAAGGACATAACTGGAACGATTTACACGAATTAATTCCGAATATGATTCTGGAAGGATTGATGGGTTATGCTTATTCTTGTCCCGATATGATTGGCGGTGGAGAATTTACCTCGTTTCTGAATGCCAGTAAAATAGATCAGGATTTGATTGTCCGTTCGGCACAATGTCATGCTTTGATGCCCATGATGCAGTTTTCTGTTGCACCTTGGCGGATTCTGGATCAAGCGCATCTCAATGCCATTTTGAAAGCGGTGAAATTGCGCGAAAAATTTACTGCTTATATTCTGAGAACAGTTGATAACACTGCCAAAACAGGTGAACCTATTTTGCGTCCGTTAGAATATGAATTTCCGAATAGCGGTTTTGAAAAAGTGAAAGACCAATTTATGATTGGCGACAGCTTGATAGTAGCTCCGGTATTAGAAAAAAATGCTGTAAAAAGAACAGTTCTTATTCCAAAAGGAAAGTGGAAAAACGAAGCAGGACAAACGTTCAAAGGACCAAAAATGGTAGAAATGAATGCTGAAATTGATGTGCTTCCTTTTTTGTTTAAAGTCAAATAAATTATTCAAAATCAGATATTTATAATAACAAATGAAATCGATTAAAATCTCCATTCTGTTTCTGTTTCTTGTTTCAGCATTTTCTTTGTCAGCGATACCAACAACTCAGGTTCGTCAAAAAGTATCCATCAATAAAGATTGGAAATTCATACTCAATGATAACCCAGAATTCAGGGATTCAGCTTATAGCGATGCTTCATGGCGAGTACTAAATTTGCCTCACGACTGGAGTATCGAAGGTGCTCTCGATAAATCCATTGGCGGTTCAGGCGGTTTTTTCCCAATTGGAATCGGTTGGTATCGTAAAACGTTTATTTTGCCAGAATCCATGAAAGGCAAGCAATTAATTCTTCAGTTTGATGGAATTTATATGAACAGCGAAGTGTGGATAAATGGTCAGTTTTTGGGCCGTCATCCCTATGGTTTTACAACTTTGCAATATGACTTGACAGAATTTATCAAGTCTGGCAAAGGTGAAATCAATACCATTGCAGTTCGTGTTGATAATTCGGTAAAAGAATCAACGCGCTGGTACACCGGCTCGGGTATTTATCGTAATGTGTGGCTGATTGCTACTAATTTCGTGCATTTCAATAATTATAAAGGTGTTTTTGTTACAACGCCCCAAGCCACTACTGCAAAGGCATTGGTAAATGTCAGTTACGATTTTGCAAGTAATTTCTTTACATCAGAAGCCATTCAAAAATGGAAAAAAAATGTGTATGCCAAACAAGCTGAAATTTCTAAAAATCTGATTATTCGTTCTACAATTGTTGATAAAAACGGAACTGAAATTGCTAAAACTCAAAGTGAGCAAAAATGCAGTCAGTTTCAGGCAAGCCAATTACTAAATCAGCAAATTGAAGTGATTCAACCGAAGCTTTGGTCATTAAATTCACCAACAATTTATTACCTGAAGAGTGAAATACTTTGCGATGGACAAGTAATTGATGACCAAGTAACTTCTTTTGGAATCCGCAAATTGGAATATATTACGAACAAAGGAATGTTTGTAAACGGAAAAGTGGAAAAATTAAAAGGTGTTTGCGTTCATCAGGATGTTGGATCGTTTGGTGTTGCCGTTCCAATCCCTGTATGGCATCAACGATTGATGAAACTTAAGGAAATTGGTTGCAATGCGGTGCGTACTTCGCATCACCCTTTCGCTCCGGAGTTTTACGACTTGTGCGATTCCATTGGAATGTATGTTATGGACGAAGCTTTTGATGAATGGACACGTGGCTGGCCATATAATTATACAGAAAACAATCAGGGTAAAGCACCGAACGGGTATCATCTTTATTTTGACCAATGGAGCGAAACAGATTTGAAAGCCATGTTACAGCGCGACCGCAATCATCCTTCCATTGTAATGTACAGCATTGGCAACGAAATTCCGGATCAGAAAAATGCAGAAGGATATAAAATTGCCCAAAACCTTGTTGCCATTTGCCACGCTGAAGATAATACCCGACCGGTTACATCAGGCTGTGACCAGTATATGGAAGCAACCAGTAATGGTTTTATGGATGCATTGGATATTTCGGGGTATAATTATATCGACCGACATTTCAAAGAAAAAATGTACGAACCTGAACACACCAAACGACCTGAAAAATTGTGCATTGGAACAGAAACCAACAGAGAAACAAAGAATTTTATTGCGTACCGGGATAACGATTATGTGATTGGAGGATTTATCTGGGTTGGAATTGATTATTTCGGAGAAGCTGACACGTATCCGCAACGAGGCTGGACGCGTGGTTTGATGGATATTGCAGGTTTTGAAAAACCGGAGTTTTATTTATTCAAGAGTTTCTGGAGCGACAAACCAACTGTTCATATAGCGGTAGAACGAAAAGAAAAAGGTAAACCGAAAGTCGAATTAAAATGGAACTGGAATTTCACCGATTCATTGACCGTCAATGTGTATTCAAATTGCGATCAGGTGGAATTGTTTCTCAATAATAAATCGCTAGGTAAAAAGGCAATTGACAAAAATGCTTATATTGGAACATGGCCTATAAATTTTAAATCCGGTACACTCAAAGCGATTGGTTATAAAGCAAATAAAAAGGTTACAGAAGATATTTTGAAAACTGCCGGTGAAGCCGTCCGAATGATATCAAAGCCAACCAAAACTACCTTAGTTGCCGATGGAATTGATATGTCACTGATTGAAATCACCTTAGTTGATAAAAATGGAAATCCTGTTTATGATGCAGAAAATGAGGTGTCTGTAAATGTAACAGGCAATGGTTCGTTGGCAGGGCTTGATACCGGCGATATGTTTTACACCGGAATTTTCAAAACCAATGTACGCAAAGCACATAATGGCAAATTGCTTGTCACAGTAAAAAGTGCAGAAACAGCAGGTAAAATTCTTGTAGAATTGAAATCTGAAAAGCTTGAGAAATTGAAACTTGAAATACAAACTAAAAAATAAACTGAAATTGAATTAATTATCATAAATGTTTAAAGTCATTCAAAGAAAATCATATTAAAGTGGTTATGTCTGAAAATAAAGAGCGTAGTTCTCAATCGTATATTCTGGTTACAGCATTTCTGGCTTTATTCGCCATTGTAGGATTTGCCTGTTATGGAGTTGCATTCTATTACGACTTTATGACCAAAGATTATGGCTGGTCACGGACAATAGTTACATCTGGTAATGCAGTGAGTAAGCTTCTTGTAGGACCTTTATTCGGCTTTTTTGCAGGGTATTTGATTGATCGTTACGGACCACGGAAAATGATGCTGACCGGCGCATTAATGGCTAGTATAGCTCTAATCGGATTAAGTTTTTCCAGTACGTTGAGCTTTTTCTACATCTTCTATATTTTTAATGCATTGGGTTATGTTTTTGCAGGTCCACTGCCATGTCAGGTATTAGTTTCACGTTGGTTCGATAAAAATAGGGGGAAAGCGATGGGTATTGCTTACCTTGGAATTGGGGTTGGTGGTGCAATTGCACCATTGCTCGCTGCACAGTTGGAAAAAGGCTTTGGTTGGCATTTCTCATTGATGTCAATGGGTATTTTGGTTCTATTAATTGCTTTTCCATTGACTTTTTTTATCAAGGATTCGGCAAAATTAAGAACTGAGAAAACAAAAGATGAAACTGTTGTTCCGATAAAAAGTATTCTCCGCAATCGGAATTTTTACTTTTTAGCTGTTGGAAGCATGTTATCCATTGGAACGGTTGGAGGTATTGGTCAACACTTAAAATACTATTTGCGCGATATTAGTTTTACTCAGGTTGAGGCTTCACATATAATGTCATTTGTTTTGCTATCGAGTCTGGTTGGAAGGATTTTAATGGGCTTCCTCGCTGATATTATTAATCGGAAATATGTAATGTTGATGCTTTTTCTGTTTGTCGCGGCTTCAATTCCATTATTATTAATTTCTGATTTTCCCGGTAGAATCTATTTTTTTGCCATCTTATTTGGAATAGGCATTGGCGGAAATTATATGATAATTCCTTTAATTTCAGCTGATTTATTTGGCGTGAAAGCCCTTGGGAGAACTATGGGAATTATTTTAGTGGTCGATGGAATTGCAGAATCAGTATTTCCAATGTTAGTCGGCACTTTGTATGATGCCACAAAAAGTTATGCAAATGGTTTTTTCATGTTATTCTGTGCAACGCTTATTGGAGGGGTAATTATCACTTTTCTTCCAAAAACAATCAAAATAGTATAAGCAGAAATAAAATTTCAATTGTAAATATATCGTAAGCAATAGTATGATAATTGATTATAATATAAAAGCTGAAGATTTAAAAGCTAAACTTACACATTTCTGGCGTTTATCCGGCGAGAAAATTCTACGGATAGAGGCGGAATATGATAATGTTTCAGGCTCCCCCGTTTTTACCATAAACGGAAAATATTCGTCACGTGGTTGGACGGAGTGGACTCAGGGATTTCAATTCGGGTCGTCAATTCTTCAATTTGATGCCACCGGGGATAAAACATTTCTTACAATTGGTCGCGATAATACAGTTAATAAAATGTCGCATCATATCAGTCATATTGGTGTTCACGATCACGGGTTTAATAATGTTAGCACTTATGGCAATCTTTTGCGATTGATGAACGAAGGAAAAATTCCTGATAACCAGTGGGAAAAGAATTTCTACGAATCAGCCATAAAAGCCTCGGGTGCAGTTCAAGCTAGCCGTTGGAGCAAAACAGTTGATGGAGGTTACATCTATTCTTTCAACGGACCTCATTCATTATTTGTTGATACCATTCGTTCTGTCAGGATATTAATGTTGGCTTATAAGTTGGGTCATTTTTTGCCCGGCGAAAATGATATTCGAATTTCATTACTTAGCAGGGGGTTAGACCATTTAATGGCTACCGCAAAATATTCTGTATTTTACAATGAAGGTCGTGATTCGTATGACGAATGGGGCCGTACAGCTCACGAATCGATTTTTAATCCTAACGATGGACACTTTCGTTGTCCAAATTCACAACAGGGATATACCGGCTTTTCAACATGGACACGCGGACTGGCATGGGCAATGCTTGGCTTTGCAGAAGAACTGGAGTTTCTTGAAACAATTTCAGAAAGTGAATTTGAAAGTTTTTCAAAAAATTTTATACAAAGCAAAATGCTCAAAGCTGCAAAAGCAACTTGCGATTTTTATATAGAAAACACTCCTTCTGATGGCATACCGTATTGGGATACAGGGGCACCCGGGTTGGTCCATTTAAAGAATTATCTCGGAAGACCTGCCGACCCATTTAATGATTTTGAACCTGTGGATAGTTCAGCTGCTGCAATAGGCGTTCAGGCACTGTTACGTTTGGGGAATTACCTAATTTTAAAAGGGGAAATAAAAGAAGGAACTTATTACTTTCAAGCTGGTTTAACTGTGGCATCACTGCTGCTCGAATCTCCTTATTTATCGGAAAACTTGCAACATCAGGGAATCTTGTTGCATTCGGTTTATCATCGTCCGAACGGTTGGGATAATATCCCCAATGGTTATAAAATTCCATGCAATGAATCAAGTATGTGGGGTGATTATCATATCCGCGAAGCTGCTCTGTATCTAAAGCGGCTTATTGACAATGAAAAGTATTATACTTTCTTTTCTGATATTATTTAAAAATCAGTATATTTTTCTTATCAACAAACAATAAAAGCATTATGTATACAAAACTTTTCGAAAAAGGTAAACTGGGTAACCTGACAACTCAAAATCGGTTTGTCGCTCAACCAATGGAAGGATATGATGGGATTAATGAAGGACAAGTATCGCAACATGGTATTGATAAATATATCAAATTGGCAAAAGGTGGTTGGGGAGTAATCATTGTAGAAGCAATTTCGGTTACATCCAAATCGTTATCCTGCAAGAATGGTTTAATCATGAACAACCGAAATCTGGATAGTTTCAAGCAGTTGGTTTATGAGGTAAAACAGGCAAATCCCAATGTAAAATTGCTTTTCCAGTTAACCCATTCCGGAAGAAATAGCAACGCTTCATTTTCTGAGAAAACAACCGTTTGCCCTGGAAATAACGAAGGTCGTTTGCTTTCTACTGATGAAATTCAAGAAGTACAAGATGCGTTTATATTAGCATCGGCATTGACTGAAGAGGCTGGTGCAGATGGAATTGATTTCAAATGTTGTCATGGATATTTCGGAGCAGAAATACTTCGTCCAGAAAACACCCGAACAGATAAATGGGGTGGAAGTTGGGAAAACCGATCTCGCTTTTTTAGCGGAAGTGTTTCGGCTATGATAGCACAAAAGTATAACAATGATTTTATTATAGGAAGCCGATTTTCTATGTATGAAGGATGGCGTGGCGGGTGCGGGACGACTTCGCCCGATAGTCTGATTGAAGATCTTTCGGAAATGAAAATGTTTATTGAATTGATGGCAAAACTGGGTATGAACTATGCTAATGTTTCAGCAGGAATACCCGGTAGAACGAGTGAAATCACGCGCCCTGTTCACGGAGCTGAATGGATGTATCTGAACCACTTGCGATATACCCGCTTTGCAAAAGATACACTTCGCAACATGGGTTCATCGGTTCAGGTAATAGGTTCTGCATACTCTGTGCTGAAAGAGAAAGCATTTCCCATTGCCGAAGAGATGCTGGAAAAAGGGTATGCAGATTATGCCGGTTGGGGTCGTCAAATACTGGCTGACCCATTTACGCCCATTAAACTACAACAAGGAGAACCGATTGACTATTGCACGGCTTGTTCTGGCTGCACAAAGATGATGGGTAAACAGATTCATGCTGGTTGTATGGTGCATAATCCGTATTATAAGAAATTATGGAAAGACAATTTATAGATTTGATTTACTTTATAAATACTACAAAAATCAATGAGTAAATTAGCATTAATCACTGGCGGTACCCGTGGTATAGGTTTAGGAATTGCCATAGAATTGGCAAAGGAAGGTTTTGATTTGGCTTTAAACGGTTTACGCGATGAAAATCATGTGAAACTAGTACTTGTGGAACTGAGTAAATATGGAGTTGAAGTGGCTTATTTTAGAGGAGATATTTCGAAAAGTGCAGTCCGCACTCAAATGGTGGAAACAATCATTAACAGGTTTGGCAAGATAAACATTTTGATAAATAATGCCGGAATTGCTCCACTGGAACGGAAAGATATTCTTGACGCCACCGAAGAAAGTTTTGAAAATGTGCTGACTGTAAACCTACAAGGTCCTTATTTTCTAACACAACTTGTCGCTAAAAAAATGATTAATCAAAAAAAATTATTTCCTGACGAGTTCTTTTGCATTATTAACATATCATCTGTGTCGGCTACAACTGCTTCAGTAAACAGGGGTGAATATTGCATCTCAAAAGCAGGTATTGCTATGGCAACCAAACTATGGGCATCTCGTTTAGGAGAATTCGACATTCCTGTTTATGAAATTCAACCTGGCATTATTCGTACGGAGATGACTATCGATGTGCAAGAAAAGTACGACTATTTATTCCAGAATGGACTTGCTATTCAATCCAGATGGGGAACTCCGGAAAATGTTGGCAAAGTGGCAGTTGCAATGTCAAACGGGAGCATGCCTTATTCAACCGGGCAGGTAGTCTGCGTGGACGGAGGGATGACTGTTTTACGTTTATAATAATTATTTATGATAAAATTCTCATTAAACTTTAATTATATAAGCTAATGATATTCTAATTTGAATTAATTACAAAAAAATAATTCAACTTCACTAGTGATATTTTATTATCGTTTGTCTATATATTAAGGGTAGAATAAATCACACTAGTTTGCCCTTTAACCGAATAAATCTTATTTCAGTTTTATGTATCTAAAAAAATCACTTATACCTTTCATCTTTTTAATGATCTTCAGTTCAGTTACTTTCGCTGATGTAAGTCTGCCTAGGTTTTTCTCGAACAATATGGTTTTACAGCGCGATATGCCTATAACTGTATTTGGATTCGCAACTGTAGGTGAAACTGCAACTGTCACTTTTAATGGCCAAACGGCTACTTCAACAGCAGATAGTAATGGACAATGGCAAATAAAACTACCTGCTATGGTTTTTGGTGGTCCTTTTACGTTGACTGTTCAGGGTACAAGTAATACTATTAATTATACAAATGTACTAATCGGGGATGTGTATTTATGCAGCGGTCAATCCAATATGGAATTCAGGTTGAACCAGGAAGCTTCATCTGCCACAGAGATTCCGGCGTCTACGAATACCAATATTCGTTTACTCACCGTACCAAAAAATTTCAATACAGTTGCACAAAACGATATTCCTCCCGTTTCGTGGCTTTCATGCGACCCAAGTTCTTCTGCAACTTTCTCAGCTGTAGCCTATTATTTTGGAAAGAACCTGCAAGTTAATCTGAATATTCCTATTGGACTTATTACATCGGCATGGTATCAAACTTCCATTCGTTCTTGGATGGCGTGGGATGAAATCACGCAGATTGATCCGGATTACAAAAAATATGCCGGACAAACCATTGAACAGGCTTCGGGTAAAACACAGGCTGTCTATATGCAGGATGTATCGGGATATGCGCCAACATGGCCGTCAACACTTTATAATGGAATGATTAATCCATTGATTAAAACCGGTATAAAAGGAGTTATCTGGTATCAGGGTGAAAATAATGCAAATGAAGCAATAAAATACAAAACGCTTTTTCAGGATATGATTAGCGACTGGCGAAAAAGATTTGGATATGATTTTAGTTTTATGTGGGTTCAATTACCCGGTTATGGAGCTGAAACCACTTCGCCGCAGGAAAGCCAATGGGCGGAATTGCGTGATGTGCAGAATTCTACGCTTTCCATTCCCAAAACGGCACAGGCAGTTATTACAGATTTAGGGGACGTTACCAATATACACCCAACTAATAAAAAAGATGTTGGTTACCGCTTAGCACAATGTGCTTTAAAGCTTAATTATGGTCAGGCTATTTTAGGTTCTGGACCGGTTTTAAGCAATTCGACTTTTAATTCAAATTCCATTACTCTTGAATTTACAAATACAGGAACCGGACTTGTTGCCAAAAACATAGGTGTTTTAAACGGGTTTACTATTGCCGGAATGGATCGTAAATTCTATAATGCCACCGCCACCATCGATGGAAATAATGTAATTGTTTCGTGCAGTAATGTTCCAAATCCAGCAATAACCCGATATGCATGGTATGATAATCCAAGAACTTCAAACCTGACAAATGGTGATGGTTTTTTGGCTTCTCCATTCCAACGTTTTAGTCCAAATGCAGGAGTCGATCAATTTGTTTTGAATGTAACCGTGCCTTTGCAAACTACAATCTGTTATGTGTCTGGAAATTTTAATGCATGGTCAATTACTGCAAATCAACTTACTTATATTTCGACAGATAATACCGCCGGAACGAAATTGTTTCGCGTATATCTTCCGTATAGTTTCGTTGGGTCAGGAAGTTTCCAGATTGTTGCCGGAACGGATTGGTCATTTGCCGCTTCAAATGGAAATATTACAGCAGTTAGTTCAGGAATGTCACAAGATGTCATAGTACCATCCTTTAAGGCTTATCCATATCCGTTTACGATTAACGTTACAGTACCGGTATCGGTAAATGACTGCTATGTCGCCGGTGGTCAGTGGGGCTGGACATTACCTACTTCTGCCCAAAAAATGACTCTAGTCTCAACTGATGCAAGTACGAAAGTATTTGCTATCAGCATTTACGACAAAGCACCTACACATAGCGTTTCAGTTAAATTTTTAACCGGATTGAACGGTACAAACTGGACGTATCAACAAACTCAAGCAGCAAATTTTGCTTATTCAGGTACAGATGCTTCCTGCAACTTTACATGTGACTCGTTTATGGCTTATGCAGCACCTTCGACAATTCAAACCATCAATTCAAATACCTTTTCCGTTAAAACCATTGACCGGAAAATTATAGTGGATGGTAAATTTTGCAATGTTACATTATTTGATTTACAAGGTCGATTGATACAATCACAAAAAAATAATACAGCGTATGTTTACACTAATCTTACTCCCGGTTTATATATTCTTCGGGTTGACAATTATTCATTCAAGCTAATAATTAATTAAAATTCAATATAATACTAATTTAAAATTTAAAATCATGAAAAAACTATTTTACACCCTTGCTTTGTTGCTTTTAGTAACAACTTCCGGTTTTGCTCAATTTACTTTAACAGCAACCGTACCTTCATCTACTTTACAATGTTATGCATCAGGAGGTTTTAATGGTTGGGCTGCATTGGCAAACACCCCGATGTCTTTAATGTCTACTGATGATGTTGCAGGAACAAAGGTTTTTGGAGTTGATCTTCCTCTTACATTTGTTAGTTCGGGAACTTTCCAGATTGTTGCCGGAACCGATTGGGCTTTTGCACAATCCGATCCACAATTTACAGCTACTACAACAGCCGGTGCTACTTCACAAAATGTTGTTGTTACTTCATTTAAAGCTCTTCCTTCGCCGATTGAAATTGATGTTACTGTTCCAGCAACTGTAAACGATTGTTATATTATCGGATATTGGGGTTGGACACTTCCAACAGCTGCAAAAAAAATGGATTTAATCTCAACAGATTCATCAACTAAAACATTTAGCTATGTTATTTACGATAAATCTGCTTCGCATGTTATTTCAGTTAAATTTCTGGCTGGTTTAGATGGAGCAAACTGGACGTATCAACAAACGGCAACGGCAAACTTTAATTATTCAGGAACCGATGCTTTGGTTAGTTTTGTTTGCGATGCTTTCAATGCATATGCTATACCAGCAGCAATAATGACAATCAATGCTGAAAATTATTCTATTAAAACTATTGACAGGAAAATTGAAGTTACCGGAAAATACTCCAATGTTACTTTATTCAATGTTCAGGGCAGAATCATTCAATCAACAATAAATATGAAACCATTTACCAGCAATGATTTAACTCCTGGAATGTATATAATTCGTGTTGATAGCAAGTCTTATAAACAAATAATCAATTAATATTTAACATTAAATACTGCATATAATGAAAAAACAACTCTATTTACTTGTTTTGTTGTTTCTGGTAACTACATCAGGATACGCACAATTCACATTGAATATTACCGTACCTGCTGCAACTGATGTTTGTTATGCCTCAGGAAATTTTAACGGTTGGGCAACTACAACTCAGCTTACTTATATTTCAACTTCTACTGATGGACTCACAAAGTTATTCTCAATTAATACTTTGCCTCTAACATTTGCAGGTTCAGGCAGTTTTAATGTTTTAAATGGACCATTTGGTTGGGCAAGTTCTTCTGCTCCTACTTCTTTTGCAGCTGCTGCTACTGGAAGTACGTCACAAGACATCGCTGTAACTGGGTGGAAAAGTGCAGTATATTATACGTTTATAAATGTGACAGTTCCATATGCAGTAAGTGAATGTTATTTTTTATCTAATCAAACTGGCTGGACACTTCCTGCAAATGCAACAAAACTGACATTGTCAGCCACTAATACCGATACTAAGGTATTCAGCTATGCACTTGTATCCTATTCAAATTCAACACATGCTTTTTCAGGGTTGTTTTATGCGGGTTTAGATGGAGCAAATGCAACTTATGGACAAAAAACACCAGCAGTAAATTTTACCAATCCTGGTACCGGAAATACGGTGAATTTTACTGTAACTGAATTTAATGCGATTTTTGCACCTGTAGTAACTGCTTTGGAAAATGCACCGAATAATAATGCTGTAATAAAAGTTGTTGATAATAAGATTGTTGCAGAAGGTATTTCTAACAATGTCTCAATTTTTGATGTACGTGGTAGTTTAATTCAAACAGCTAACACAAAAGGAATATTCACATCAAAAATTTTAAGTTCAGGTTTGTATATTATCCGTGTTGATAATAAAACATACAAACAAGTGATTAATTGATTTCTTAAAAATAATTTTTAATAGGGAAAGGGTGTTTGATTTATTTTAAACACCCTTTTTAATATAAATAAACGAGATT
>Ga0302215_10002436_pt1 | contig 12765 bp, 12 predicted proteins | sample II_Fen_N3_1_FD_194580 | JGI IMG/M metagenome (GOLD analysis project Ga0302215, IMG submission 194580) | Peat permafrost microbial communities from Stordalen Mire near Abisko, Sweden - II_Fen_N3_1 | ecosystem: Environmental > Terrestrial > Soil > Wetlands > Permafrost | place: Sweden: Abisko... | reverse complement strand
TGCCATTGGACTATTTTTAAATTTATACCTACAAATATAAGCCAATATTGTGATAATGCCATCTTTTACTGTAATTTTGCATAAAAATAACTGATCAATATTCACCGATACCCTATCCACTCCATTCATCAAAATATGAATTCAATTTCAGGAAAAATACATTTCTTATTTGTCGTCTTTATTTCGGTGTTTATTTCGATTGCATTTACTGCGTGTAATGACGGGATCTATTCTACAAATCCGAAAGATAAACTTTCGTTTTCGATCGATACGCTGAGTTTCGATACGGTCTTTACGACTCTTGGGAGTGCGACATCAAAAATAATGGTTTATAACCGGAATAATTCAGCATTAAAAATCAGTCATATCGGAATTGCCGGAGGAAAAGAATCTCCCTTTAAAATTAATGTTGATGGGAGCCTGAATGCAAATAATCAATTTAATGATATTGAAATTCAGGCTCATGACAGCCTGTATATTTTTGTATCGGTAACGGTCAAAGATCCCAATAATTCCAATTCACCATTTATCATAAAAGATTCGCTTGTTTTTCAGACAAACAATGTTTATCAGGATATAAAACTCCGGGCTTTCGGACAGAACATTATAAAACTACGCGGCAAAAGATTTCTTCAAAACACTGTGCTGACTGCCGATTTACCCTATTTGATTTATGACAGTTTAATAGTATCGCAACATAAGACACTGACACTGAAACCTGGTTGCAGGCTTTATTTTCACAACAATGCAAATCTGATAGTATATGGAAGTCTTAATGCCATTGGAACAGCCGAGAATCCGATAAGTTTACGAGGCGACCGGTTTGATAATATAAAATTTGCATCCCCTGTTCCTTACAATGATGTTGCCGGTCAATGGGATGGAGTCTATTTACTTGGGAATTCAGGGAACCATGTTTTAAGACATGTTAACATGAACAGCGGGTATGTCGGGATTTATTTTTCGAATAATGATAGAAATATTATTCCTAATTTAGAGATTACAGATTGTCGCATTCAAAACTTTTATTTTTACGGGTTAATTGTACAGAACGGGAATGTCCAGGTTACTAATACCGAGGTATCAAATTCCAGCAGTTATTGTGTCTATTTAAGTGGTGGGAAACACAGCTTTGCACAATGTACAATTGCCAACTTTTTTGACAATTCCACTGCTCAACCGGTTTCACGGGATAAGAAACCTGCCGTAATGATCATGAACCTCAATCGGGTTTCACCCATGCAATCACTATTCAGGAACTGTGTTATAAGTGGAAGTTTAGACAATGAATTTAGTCTCGCCACACGCTTTACAGATCAGTATAACGGTATTTTCGATCATTGTTACATAAAGAAGCCTGAAGCATTGGCTTTCCCTCAATTTACAGGCATCCGTTGGTCAGAGAAAAATGATACGGTCTTTAAAAGTATCACTTATAGCGTAGTGAACAATACAAAATTCGATTTCAGACCAGATTCCGTTTCACCGGCTCGAGGACTGGCCGACCCCAATTTTGCTTCACAATATCCACTGGATTTAAACGGGAACAATCGATTGGTTGATGGAGCTCCTGATGCAGGAGCTTATGAATGGAAGCCGGCAAAATAGTTTGTTTTATGAAGAGAGGACTTGTTTTACAAATAACCCTGATATTAGTTATTCAGCTTTTTGCTCAAAAACAGGAAAAGCAGGATTTTAAAATCATGTGTTATAATGTCGAGAATTTCTTTGATTGCGTACACGATTCACTTACGAATGACACTGAATTTTTACCGTCGGGTTTAAGAGGCTGGAATACTTCAAAATATCTGAAAAAGCAAGCAAATATAGCGAAAGTAATTACAGCCATTGGAGGTTGGGATGCTCCTGCTTTAGTAGGGTTATGTGAAATTGAAAGCAACAAATGTTTATTTGACCTGACACATTATTCCGGATTGAAAAATTTGAAATATAAGTTCATACATCATGATTCGCCTGACCCAAGAGGAATAGATGTCGCATTACTCTATCAGCCAACACTGTTTACCCCTCTGCGCGATGAGGCAATACGAATTACATTTCCGAAATCGCCTGAAATTAAGACTAGGGACATTTTATATGTATCCGGAAAAATCCCGACAGGTGATACTTTACATGTGTTTATTTGTCATTTACCTTCCCGTCTTGAGGGGGAAAAAGAATCTGAAGAAAAGCGTAGATTTGCAGCATCAGTGATCCGTATAAAGGTTGATAGCCTGTTTGCAGCAATTCAGAAACCCAATATCATTATCATGGGTGATTTCAACGATTATCCTACAAATTCATCTTTATCGGAAGTACTAAAAGCAAAACCGTTAACCGGTTCAATTTCATCAAATAGTCTGTACAATCTGATGTATAAAATGCAACTTGAAGATAAAGGAACCAATAAACATTTGGGTGAATGGGGCGTGTTGGATCAACTGATTATTTCAGGCAATTTATTGTCTGAAACAAATTCCATTTTCACTACACAGCAGGATGCTCATATTTTCGAAGCCGGATTTTTACTTGAAAACGATCGCAATTATCTTGGCAAACAACCTTACAGAACCTATACCGGAATGAAGTTTCAGGATGGATTTTCTGATCATTTACCCATTTACGTAAATTTCAGGTACTAACTAATATTAATTTCAACTATGGATATTCAACTTTTTATTCCTTGTTATATTGATCAACTTTATCCCGAAACAGGATTTAATACAATTAAAATTCTTGAGAAAGCAGGTTGTAACGTTCTTTATAATCCAAAACAAACCTGTTGCGGCCAACCTGCTTTTAATAGCGGATACTGGAAAGAAACCGCACTTTTAGCAGAGAAATTTCTTAGTGATTTTCGACCGGACATTCCGATTGTTTCACCCTCGGGTTCATGTTCAAGTTTTATAATTCATCATTACCAAAAAGTATTGGCTGACCGACCTGATTTGCTTGCCCGACATTTAAAAATAAAAGATAAGATCTTTGAATTATCTGATTTCCTTGTCAACATATTGAAAGTAAAGGATCTTAGTGCAAAATTTCCGCACACTGTAACGTTTCACGATTCATGTTCCGCATTGAGGGAATACGGAATTAAAGATGAACCAAGAATTTTATTGTCGCATGTAGAAGGACTGGAACTCATTGAAATGGAAGAAAGTGAAACCTGTTGTGGTTTTGGAGGCACATTTGCTGTAAAGAACAATGCCATTTCATCTGCAATGGCTGAAAAAAAAGTGTTGAATGCATTAGCGACAAATGCTGAATATATTGTCAGTACAGAGGCATCCTGTCTTTTAAATATCAACAGTTATTGTACAAAAAACAAACTTCCGATTAAAGGAATCCATTTAGCAGATATTCTGGCCAGCGGACTTTAATTCACATATTATTATAAAACAAACCGGTTATAACCAGTTCCTCCTAAACTATAACACAACAGTCAGAATCATTCTATAACGGATTATGATACATTTTTTTTAATATTGAAGTATTGAATGTAAGAAGTATCAAAGGACATTGGTAATCTTTGCCATACGTATTCCGACAAACAAACAAACAAACAAACAAACAAACAAACACGTACGAGTTAATTTGAGTGACCGGTGGGATAATCAGGTTATATGATTGTCAGTTGTTTCCATAATGTACAAATCACATACTAAAAAAAAGACCCGGATATCCGGGTCCTAAAGTCTATACATGGGTTACAAATAATGGAGTATCTGAGTGGAGAACCATTTTATATGCCAGTCCGGGATTAAAGAGTCGTGCAAAAAGATTACGTCTGCGGGAATTAAATGCCAACACATTAATCTGATGATTGTCCATATAATTATTTAGAAATTCAGGAGTATCCGTAGCATTTAACAAATCGTAATTTGTTATTAACTGAGGATAATGATTTGAGAAATAGGATTTAATTCCAACCAGCATTACTTCGCTCCAGGCTACATTTTTATCCGAAGCATGAATAAAATACATTTCGAGGTTTTCTGGTCCAAAAAGTGAGACTGCCCGGTCAATTGCAATTAAATCCTTTTGATCGAAATTAGTAAGAAAAGCAACTCTTTTAATATCATCAGGCGATTGCATCGTCATTAATGTGGGAACAGCAAACACAGGAGATACGCATGACTCCATAACTTCTGCAGTCACACTTCCTATCAGCTCGTTTGTAAGTTTCCTACCATGAGTGCCCATAACCACTAAAGCGGGTTTGTTTTTTTTGCAATAATCAAGAATCTGATCTTCGGGTACACCTTCTTTTAATTCGAAACTAAACGGGATATTTGGAAGTTCACCTTTGGCAATCCGGCCATGAATAAGTTTAGTCATATTCTCAATTTCAGAATTGGCAGAACTTAGTATTTTTTTAAGTAATTCACTATCCGTTATACTGTATGTACTCAGATCGTTATTTGATGAAATGGTAAAGGCAGGACTAAAATAAACATATAAAAAAACAACTTCAGCAGCAAGAATATCTGCAAAATGGAAACCAAAATCAGTAGCTTTCTGAACCTGATCATTAAAATCAATAGGTATAACTACCCTTTGTGTTAACAGACTCCCGGTGACCGGTTCATGTTCCCAGGCACTTTCCATCTCTTCTACTATTTTAAGAGCCCTGGGTAAATCACTCTCTTTGATTCGAACACGCACACCAACGGCTAATTCAGGATGTTCCAGATTCAAGTTATGGATTACAGTCTCAATTGCATTTTCTTCCAAAACTGTTTTAATCATTTGTGCCCTTTTAAAAGTGCGGATAGCGAGGGTAACTAATTTATCTTCCATAATTTTTAATAATTTATCGATTTCCTAATTAATCATTGAAGTTATAAAAATATTCTTTGCACAGTTCCGATGATGTGGTAAAGATAGCCAATATAAAATTACAGTTTGTTTATTTTTAGATTAAATTTTAAGAGAACTGAAAAAAAATGGTTTATATTTGTACCACTATTAATTCACAACCGATAACATGAACTTAAAAATCAAGAGAAGTCTTAGTATTGTAACACTTATTGCAGTTGTTGTGTTCGTGTTATTCATATTTTTCAAATTTTATTTTGTGTTTGGAGAAGGAGTAAAAGCGGGAGAATTAAATTATTTTGTTCACAAAGGGTATTTATTCAAAACATACGAAGGGAAAATGATTCAAACAGGCTTTCGATCACAGACAGTCGGAACCGTACAATCGTACGAATTTCCCTTTTCTGTTGAAGATAAAGTGGTAGCAGATTCGTTGATGCGTTGCAGTGGACAGGTAGTGGAATTGCATTATAAAGAATATCTTGGGACTTTACCCTGGCGAGGTGTGAATAAATTTATTGTTGATAAAATAGTATCAGTCAAAAAGAGATGATGATGTTTTGATGTGATGATGTGATGATGTGGTGATGTGGTGATAAATTGATGTGTTGAAGTGATGATGAGTTGATATGGTGAAGTGATGATTTGAAGATGTAAAGATACGAGAAGAGGTGATGTAAAAAGGTTGATCTTCTGATTAAAGCTATTTTAATGGGATAACTGGTTAATATACTTCCTGATTCTTTAAATATGATTCAATTTACTTAATTTCATATCAGAAAAATAACTACTTTTGCAGATGCAGGAAATTAGAACCTGCAAAAACATTTACATTAATACTGATTTCATTGGAAACGGACGCATTCTATTCAACCTTTGCGGGTATTTCAGTTCATTCTTTAACAACAACAGCTTTAATATCAGCAATTATTTCTTTGACTGTAAGCTTGCTGTTACTTTCGCTTTCAGCACTCATTTCAGCATCGGAAGTTGCATTCTTTTCGCTTGATCCACAGTCGACAAACGAACTTGAAGAAAGCGAGTTGAAAGCTGATAAAAACATTGTGCAATTACTTCAGAGACCACAACATTTGTTGGCTACCATTCTGATTGCAAATAATTTTTTAAATGTAGCTGTTATCCTCTTATTGACCAATTTTACAACTTCGATTCTTAATTTTGAAAGTGCTCCATTCCTGGGTTTCATTTTTCAAGCCATCTTTATAACGTTTGTCCTGTTACTTTTTGGAGAAATAATGCCTAAGGTTTATGCAACTCAATATTCCAAAAAGACGACTGAAAAAGCCGCACCTCTTATCATGTCTTTAGAGAAAATGTTTGGTCCTGTTATTAATCTTCTGGTAAATTCAACTTCAGTAGTCAATACTCGTCTATCAAAGCACACCCGTTCAAACATTTCAATGGATGAATTATCACATGCCCTTGAACTTACATCGAACAGTAAGGACGAAGACACTGAGATTCTGGAAGGTATTATTAAATTCGGGAATATACAGGTCGTCGATATAATGACATCCAGGTTAGATATGGTTGTAGTAGATATCAAAACAAATTATAAACAATTACTGGATATTATTATCAAATCGGGATATTCGCGCATTCCGGTATACAGTGAAAACAGGGATAACATCAAAGGGATACTATACAGCAAAGATTTGTTGCCTCATTTAGATAAACCTATAAATTTCCGTTGGCAGAGTTTAGTCCGTCAGGCTTATTTTGTACCTGAGACTAAAATGATTGATGATCTATTGAATGAATTTCAGTTAAATAAAATTCATTTAGCCATGGTAGTTGATGAGTATGGCGGTACTTCCGGATTGATAACACTTGAGGATATTTTGGAAGAAATTGTGGGAGATATCAGTGATGAATACGATAATGAAGAGCAATTATTTACTAAAATTGATAACCACACTTTTATTTTTGAAGCCAAAATACTTCTCAATGATTTTTTCAAGATTGCAGAGATCGAAGAAGTAGACTTTGTAAAAGTAGTTGAAGAAGTTGAAACACTGGCCGGGCTAATTCTTGAACTAAAGGGTGACATTCCGGCAAAAAATGAACGTATTGATTACGGACGATATGTTTTTGAAATCGTAGCAGTTGACAACCGTAGAATCAAAAAAGTAAAATTATTTATCAAGGATGATTTTAATAAAATGGATGTAGGATGATGAGATGATAAGTTGATGTGATAATATGTTGATGATATAAGTAAATACTTTTTATAGAAAACAGGTAATAGTATAATGGCAAATAAAATAATGAATTCGAATCGTTTTTTTAGTACAATACTGATAATTAGCATTTTTATTCTGTTGAGTTCGTGCGAAAAGACATCTATTCCACGTCCGTACGGTTATTTCAGGGTAGATTTACCACTTCATTCATACAGGATAATTGACACGCTCAATCTTCCATACCGGTTTGATTTACCAAAAAATGCACGGTTGATTTATCGCAAAACAGTTGGTGAAACATATTGGATTGATTTATACTATCCTACACTGAATGCAAGTATATATTGCAGTTACAAACCGGTAAAAGGGAACTTAATTGATTTACTGGAAGACACCCGTAAAATAGTATATAAGCACAGTGTCCGGGCAGATGGGATTGGAGAAAAAGTCTTTGATCATTCTGAAAAAAACGTACATGGCATACTCTATGATTTAAAGGGGAATACGGCTTCATCCGTACAGTTTGTACTGACTGACAGCACCCGAAATTTTTTCCGTGGAGCATTATATTTCAACAATGTACCCAATAAAGATTCTATTGCACCAATGGCAAATTATATTCGCGAAGATGTGATCCATATAATGGAAAGTTTTGAGTGGAAAAGATGAAAAGCAAGTTAATAACCGCTGATAGAGCCACTATACTAATTTGGGAATTGACAGAAAGCATTGAAGTACTGAAATCGCAACTTCAACTGACAGAGTCTGACAGATTCGAATTTGATAAAATTGTTTCAAAGAAAAGGAAACTAGAATTTTTAGGTATTCGGATAGCATTAAAAACAGTCATCGGAAAAGAAATACTCATAGAATATGATGAAGGGGGTAAACCGCATCTATCCGATAAAAGTTTTCAGATAAGTGTTTCGCACAGTAATAAATGGATAGCAGTAATAGTACACCCATCAAAAAAGGTCGGGATAGATATTGAATGTCCTACTGATAAAATTCAAAAGTTATACAAACGATTTTTAAGTCCGGTAGAACAAAAAGAACTTTCAGAAGGAAATGACATTCCACAACTCCTAATTGCCTGGTCGGCAAAAGAGGCATTGTATAAAATCATTGGAAAAGAATCCATCGACTTTGCCAATCAACTGAGAATCTATCCATTCGAAGTTAATGCTCACGGAGAGATAAAGGCGCAACATGTCCCTACCAAATCGAACTACCTTTTAAATTACAAACAAACAGAGCAATACACTTTAGTGTATTGCCTGTCAGAATAAACATACAACATTATGAGAAGTATCTACAAGACCATCCTCCTAAAAAGAGAAATAAACCGTAAAATGTTAGCCGTATTACTTGATCCGGACCAATGCCACGGAGGAGTGCTGGCAAGTACTATCGCAGAATTAAAATCCAATACTCCCGATTTTATTTTCGTTGGAGGCAGTCATACCGTAAATTCAATTGATTCATTGATCGATCTTTTAAAAGACGAAGTCAATACAAATATCGTTTTATTCCCTGGGAATGCATCACAGTTTAGCCCAAATGCCGATGCCTTGCTTTACCTGTCACTTTTATCCGGACGGAATGCTGAATTTCTGATAGGACAACATGTAGGATCAGCTGTTGCAATTAAAAAATCGGATATTGAAGTTATTCCAACAGGTTACCTCCTTATTGATGGAGGTAAGTTAACATCAGTTGAGTACATCAGCAATACCCGGCCCATTCCGCGGGATAAAAAAGAAATTGCACTTTCCACAGCCGTAGCTGCTGAATTATTAGGTATGCGACTGGTGTATCTTGAAGCAGGAAGCGGAGCCAACTTTCCGGTTCCGGGTGATATGATAAAGTACGTGAAAGAAGGATTATCGCTGCCCTTAATTGTTGGGGGTGGCATTAGAAATGTCCAGCAATTGAAAGAAGCATTTGATGCAGGAGCTGATATTGTTGTAGTAGGAAATATCTTCGAAACCAGACCTACTAAAATTGAAGAATTCGTGACATTCACCAAGGAATATACCTTAGAGGAGTAATTTTTATATTAAGAAAAAAAATCATCGTTGATCGTTGATCGTTGCTCATAAATATTTTCTCTTAAATCATTGATTTTTTTGATCTTTGTTTTTTGATCTTTATTCTTTCACTTTAAACTTTATTCTTTGATCTTTGTTCTTTGATCTTTGATCTTTGATCTTTGATCTTGGCTCTTGGTTCTTGATTCTTAAATCTTTTCTCATTAAACTTCATTCTTTGATCTTTGATCTTTGCTCTTTTTATCTAAGTTTATTCCGATCGAAATGCGGACCTGCCACATGTTTAAAATACAAAAAGGAAATACCGGTAGCAATTGCCCCAGCCAGAAATGCCAATGATAGTCCTCCATGGGTATCCGCCAGAATACCACCACACACCAATCCGAATCCAACACCCAAATCCCAACTGGTCAAATAGGTTGAACTGGCAGTAGCACGCCTGTTATTTTGAGCTAAATTGACAAAAAGTGTATTATAGGCAGGAAAAATCATACCATAACCAACCCCTAAGACAATTGCAATCAGATAGAATAGTCCATACATGAACTGCACGTTGAATGATTCGACAGTCTTTAAACCGGCCAACATAAAAAATCCCAACAAACAGACTAACGTACCGTAAGAAATTACCTGAATCAACTTACCCCGATCGACCATTTTGCCTGCAAACAATCGTGAGCCGATTAATCCAACAGCCATGAGTGAGAAAAAAATACCCATGCCACTTTTAATTCCCAGTTCCTTTCCATAAATTGCGACATAGGTTGTCAGCATTCCATAAGGGATTCCGAGCATTAACAGGCAAATGCCCGAATATGTACCCTTCAACAGAAAAAACCTGTCGAAAGCAATAGGTTGTTTGAGACTCCGTTCGTAGGTTTTATCCGATTTGATTGTAAACGCCACCAAAAATCCAAGTAAACCACTACCTATAGCTGTATAGAATATAACATCATAGCTATAAAAATCGTGCATAAAAAGACTTATCATTGGCCCAATTGCCATGGCCAGATTATTGGAGACACCAAAATAGCCCAACCCCTCTCCTCTTCGCGAAGCCGGCATAATGTCCACAATAAGGCTATTTCCTGCAGTGGTTACCATTCCGAAAGTAAAGCCATGGACAATACGCAGGAATAAAAACATGCTGACCATAGTTGCAAGAGGATACCCGATAAAAGTAAGTACAAATAGAAAATAGGCACCCAAATAAATAGGTTTACGCTTAAAGATATCGAGGATAAAACCTGCAGTAGGACGAATGAGTAATGCTGCTAATGTATAACACGATAGAATAATACCAACAAAAGACTTCGTAGTATGAAATTCTTCGATTAAGTAAAGGGGTAGAATGGGCAATAATAAGTAAAAAGCAAAGAAAAGAAGAAAATTACATGTACATGCACTTATAAAGGATTGTGTCCAGAGTTTATCACCGGGTTGAATGGTTATTTTTTCCATAAAAAAGGATATAAATTAAAATTAGCTTCAAATACAATTTCTCTATAACAGGTAAATCACTTGTAAATTAATCGCTCAGAATTATCCGGAATGAAGACCGATGTTTATAATTTTGTCCGGAGAACAGGGATGAATGATTCGACGCATACAAAATCATTCGGTATAAATTGATTATCCCGGAAAATAATACGTGATTATTTCAATTACTACAGTTTGTGATTTTTAAAGTATTAGAAGTTGAAAATGAATCTATATCCGGATCATTTAGAGGTTGGCGTATGGGGAGTGGAAATCCTGTCGAAGAAAGGATTCTTAGTAGATCCGCTGATCGGGATTCCATATATCGAACTGCAACCTGGCATCATGTCTATCTGCTGTGCCACCCTGCCAACTGAGAACATAACCCTGCTATCCACACGGTGATCAGAAGCGACAGAGCATGCCGAACCAAGAGCTATTCCAACATCCACGGTATTAATGGCACAGGGGACCTCTGTGAGAGTCATTTTTTCAGCGCAGGTATCAAAACCACAATATCCGCAGTTCAGATTTTGAGTTTTTTGTTTTGTCCCGATTAATACAATGGCTTCAGCCAAAAGGATATTATTCGCATCACGGATAATAAACTTCATGCCGGTTTTTTCTGAATATTCAATCATTGCTTTCGAAAGCTGAACAATTGTGTCACCGGTTACAGTCAGCACTTCGATTATATCAATACCTTTACCTTTCGGAGCTGTACGTGCTGCAGTCATCATTTCATTGGCTACCTGAAGCAGCCGTTCATGTCGTGTATCGCGTTCGTTGATTAGCATAAATGTATTTACAATTTTAAAATTTACAATTGAAGATAAATATCTTAGTCTATAATTAATTTAAAGTTACTTGTATTCTTCTATTTTACTCAATAACAATTCTTCCAACAAACCATTTGAAGCCACAATTTCACGTCCAAACAAGTAATCATCGCCGCCTTTATAATCAGTTACCTTTCCACCGGCTTCTTTAACGATCAAAGCACCGGCAGCCACATCCCACGGTTTCAGATCATATTCCCAAAAAGCATCAAACCGTCCGCATGCTACGTATGCCAGATCCGTTGCTGCTGAACCAAGCCTGCGTACTCCCCTGGCATTAGTCATCGTCCATTTTAAAAATTCCAGGTATCCTTCCAGTTTGCTAAAATCATTATACGGAAAGCCTGTTGCCAGCAAAGCATCCTGAATATCATTCCGGTCGGACACATGGATAGGTTTTCGGTTCAGGTAAGCACCGCCGTCTTTCCATGCATAGAAACATTCTTCACGACCCACTTCATATACCACACCCAATACCAACTCATCATAATCCAACAATCCGATGCTGACTGCATATACGGGAACACCCTGAATAAAATTAGTGGTACCGTCCAGAGGATCTATCACCCAATTAAAGCGTTCGCCCTTTCTGGTGGAAGTTCCCTCTTCGGCAATAAACCCCGACTCGGGAAGAACTTCCTGCAAACCTGCTACAATGCGCTGTTCGGAAGTACGGTCGACATAGCTCACCAAATCATGCAACCCTTTCGTTTCAATTTTTGAAGCATCAAAATTCTTTCGTTCTTCAGCAATAAACTTACCTGCCGAACGTGCTACATCACAAGTAAACTGACAAAGGTGTTGATAAGAAGGGATCATAATTTATAAATTTATTAATACAAATGCAAAGTTAGAGTTTTCAAATTTAACTGGCAAGGGATATTAAACGTATATCCTTCCACAATAAAAGCTATACTTCAAAAATACCCGTTATTCTTAAAAACATCTGTTTCGGAAATTGTTTTTTTGGTAAACGTAGCAACTATACCTGACAGAATAGATAGGTCTGTTTTAAAACTGCAACGATAATATTCAATAGTTTTGCTTTTATGTCACAATTTACGTTAATACATGATTAATTGCATCATAAAACAATTATTTTTGTCAGGAATTAATATAAATTTAGTTGATTGCTTCCAATTAAAATCAACATTCCTAAATTATAAGAAAACAATTTCAGGCTCATATCTGTTTAAACAGGTGATTTAAGAATTTCTAATAAATAACTCCTAGTTTTAATAATTCTTATAAAATAAATTGAGCCACTCACAGCATAATACTTATCAATAAAAAAAGAATAATAGATTTTTAATTCCTTTTTTTATAAAATACCCGATTGCTTTAATCTCCTGTTAGAAAGTATAAACACCA
>Ga0302215_10002435_pt1 | contig 12766 bp, 11 predicted proteins | sample II_Fen_N3_1_FD_194580 | JGI IMG/M metagenome (GOLD analysis project Ga0302215, IMG submission 194580) | Peat permafrost microbial communities from Stordalen Mire near Abisko, Sweden - II_Fen_N3_1 | ecosystem: Environmental > Terrestrial > Soil > Wetlands > Permafrost | place: Sweden: Abisko... | reverse complement strand
GAAACAATTTAATTTAAAAGGATGATAATTATTTGGCATCAATCGGGTAGGAGTTGATTTATTTATAATAACATAAAAAAAAACAAAAATGTTCGTATATTTGTATTTAATATCGTTTGGATTTTTACATTTTTTTAATAAAGAAAGGAAGAAAAATATTTACTAAGTATCATTTTCTTCAATAGTTCTTTAATTTTTAGTCAATCATTTGAATGCTTAAATTTTATAAAATAGACTCATTCAAGTCCTTAGCTTAAAATATATATTACAAATCTTTTTCTGACTTGTTTGTCATGTGTAAAATGCGTTTTATACTTGCATAATAAATCCAAATCGAAATTAGATTGGTTTTGTAAGGGTTTTGGATTAGTTTTAGATTGGTTTTGGATTCGAAGGGGTAGCCATTTATCAGTGATTAATATTCATTTATTTGTAATATATATGCCATATATCTATAAAGGTATATGGCATTTATGTTGGAAATAAATGAATTCAGTATTTTTACCAAAACCAATCCAAAACCAATCCAATACCTATTGAAAAGTTGTGTTGAAATGGAATGATACTATGAACATATATTGTTAGATTTCTATAACATAAATCCTTAGCACAATTTTATTTCCTGACACATCATGTTAAATAAAAAAACCCATAAATTCAGAATATATTTCTGTCTTTTGGGCTAAACAAAATGAGATTGAAAAATTTGATTCATTCAAAGAAAGAGCTTTATTTGAAAAGAAAACTACATAATTCAATCTTTTTCATTGAGTCAGTTTATTGAGTGTTTCAGCCATTCTTTCTATTTTTGTTTCATCGTTTTTAGCTGAATAGATCCATTCGATAAAAGCTTTTTGTTCATCGTCAGTCTTTTTGAGGAAGTTTTGTAATGCAATTGAATCATCCTGCAGGCATGTCATAAAATCGTCGTAATTTACTCTTGGTAACTGTTCTGAATAAAGAATAATATGAACCCAATCGCCATCATTCTTTCCGATTTTCTTTCGAATTTCTGCTTTAACAGGTAAAAACATCATTCCGTCAGTCATTGACATTAAATGGTAATTCTTAATTTCATACCCATCAATGCTGCCCCTTACTTTAACCCAGCCAAAATATGCATGCTTATCTTTCGGGATTTCGGGTATAACAGCAAAAGTCCAGCCGCCTTTTCCGGAATACTTTTTAAGAAGATACTGATTATCAACTAATGGCGATTCGGTGTTATCAAGAGAATTCATATAAAAATTTTCTTTTGAATGACTAAGTTAATTCGATATCACTGTGTAAGTCTGCTGATAGTTTTATCAATCCGTTCGTGCATGGAAACATCATTTTTGGCGCAGTAGATCCAATCAATCAATCCCTGTTGTAAACTCTCGGTCAGGCTTCTGAATGACAGATATGCGACAGGGTTTTCTTTCAGGCAATTCAAAAATTCCGGGGGAATTTCAGCAGGTGAATTATCGGCATAAAGAATAACATGAACCCAATCACCTTCTTTTTTACTGATTTTCTTACAAATTTCAGCTTTGACCGGAAAAAAAAGTGTTCCATCGGATAATGGCATCAGGTGTAAGTTTGAAATCGCATAGCCATCAATAGTACCATTGACTTTCACCCAGCTGAAAAAAGTATGGCGGTCGGGCAAAATCTGAGGTATTGAAGCGTATACCCATCCACCTTTACCGGGAAATTTATCAAGTTGATAGTTTTGATCTACCAGTGGAGTTCTAGTCTCGTTTGATTCCATAAGCAAACTGGTTTTATAATGGGACAATATTAAACCTTGAAATCCTGAATATGTTTTAAAATCCGGATTGAATAAACCTTATATTTATTATTAGGAACAAAGGTATCTGATTTTAAATGAATTATTGAAAATAATGTATTTTAAATTCAACGACTTCTTTCGTATCGCCGGTAACCCGAAAGCGGTTATCCATTCTTTGACCAACAATCCAAATGATCTCATTGTTCGATTCAAGAATCCAGCTATGTTCTTTTTCGATTAAACTAAGTTTATTATCTATAAAAAAATCACTTATTTTTTTTCGTTGATTCATACCAAATGGATAAAATGAATCACCTTCCTTCCAACGGCGTAAAAGTAATGGAAAAATAAGTTTGGAAGCATCAGCATGAATGCAGTTTAACTCTTTAGATACCTCAAAATCCTTTGAGATGGTTAATTTATTTATTTTCATCGCAAAAGGCACATCAATAACAAAGTCATCCTGATCAATGGTATATGATTCTTCTGTATTCACTTCTTTTGAACTGATCAGAAGAAATTTTCTGTCTTTCAGTAACCTGTGCGTATCAGAGAAGAAAACTTTACCTGATTCACCATCCAGTTGTTCGGTAATCTGCTCAATAATTGCCGGTCCAAAACCAAAGGGATGAAGTAGTTCATACATAAGGGTTGGGATATGCACTTGTTTTTTAATGCAGTCGATATCCATTTTTACTAATCCGGGTTTATTCTGAACAATTTCCAGCTTCATTTTGTCGATTGCCTGTTGATATATGATCAGGTTCCCGTCGAAACGTTTCAACGAATCGTATAATGTTTGTCGGAAGGAAGGATTAATTTCCTCTAAAAGGGGCAATACTTCATTCCTAAATTTATTCCGCTGATAATCACTGGAGGCATTGGTTGAATCCTCAATATGATCTAAGTCAAACCTAACCAGGTAAGCTTCTATTTCCAACCTGGTGCAACAGAGCAGTGGACGCACCACTTTATGATTCCGGGGTTGAATGCCTGTCAGCCCTCTTAAGCCGGTGCCCCGGACCAGATTCATAAGCATCGTTTCAATGCTGTCGTCGGCATGATGGGCCACTACGATTGCCTGGGCATCGTTGGTATAAAGCAATTCATAGAACCAGGCATAGCGTAGATCACGGGCTGCCATTTCAATGGATATTTTATGTTCCTCTGCATATTTCGTAGTTTCAAAATCAATAAAACAGGAAGGTATTTTCAGTTCTTTCGCTAAATTACGTACAAACAATTCATCCCGATCCGATTCTTCCATTCTCAAATGGAAGTTGCAATGGGCTATCATACAGTCATAACCCAGTGACATAAGTATATGTAGCAGCACCACTGAATCAGTTCCACCGCTCACACCAATGATAATCCGGCCTTCACGGGTCAGTAATTGGTGATTTTGAATGTAAGTTTGAACTTTTTGTTGCATATTATTACTGTTTTGACGTATCTTTGTACTTATTAATCTGATTGGCAAAGATATTGAATTAATTGTAAAAATATCCAACCAATAAGTTCCATTTTTAAAAATATGCATTCATTCTTAGAATTAGTTCAAAATCGTCAAAGTGACCGTGCTTATCTGGATAAACCTGTTGAAATTGAAAAAATTGACAGGATACTCGAAGCTGCCCGGTTAGCCCCTTCTGCCTGTAATTCACAACCATGGAAATTCATAGTAGTTACTGATCCTGAAAAACGGAACCTGGTAGCCGATGCTACAGCCAGTAAATTGTTATCCATGAATCATTTTACGAAACAGGCACCGGTACAATTAATCATTCTGGAGGACAGTGCTAATTTTACTTCGAGTGTTGGAGGATGGGCAACCAATAAGCACTATCCTCATATTGATCTGGGAATTGCAGCTGCCCATATCACACTTGCGGCAACCGAAGAAGGACTTGGATCGTGTATCATAGGGTGGTGTGATGAAAAAAAAATAAGGAAAGCACTTGATATCCCCAAAAATAAAAGGGTAATGCTGGTAATCCTGTTAGGATATTCGGCACAAACATTGAGAGAGAAAAAACGCAAAACCAAAGAAGAGATCATATCATACGATAAATATTAACTAACCCCTAACCCCTAGAGGGGGATTAGACAGTGATGAAAAAAAGGGCTTTAAGGGAAAAATAAGTATTGATACCAATACTTATGATTATTGATTTTAATTATGACTGAAAATAAAAACATTAAGAATATTGAGAATAACAGCATCTTAAGTTCCCCTTTAGGGGATAGGGGTTCTTCTTACGATCAGACCATACAATATTTATACGACCGCCTTCCGGTGTTTCACCAGACTGGAAGTTCGGCCTATAAACCGGGACTTGAAAACAGTATTCAACTAATGAATGCACTGGGTAATCCTCAGAATAAATACAGGACCATACACATTGCGGGAACAAACGGTAAAGGTTCGGTATCGCATATGCTGGCTGCAGTATTACAACAAGCAGGTTATAAAACCGGTTTATATACTTCACCTCATTTGGTTGATTTCAGGGAGCGAATCCGTGTGAACGGCGAAATGATTGAACAACAGTATGTCGTAGATTTTGTAGAACAGCATAAAAGTCTGTTTGACGTGATTGAACCTTCTTTTTTTGAAGCAACCATGGCGATGGCATTTGATTATTTTAATCATTGTGATGTAGATGTAGCCGTCATCGAAGTCGGATTGGGGGGCAGGCTTGACAGTACAAATATTATTACACCTGAATTGTCGGTCATAACCAACATAAGTTACGACCATATGTCATTTTTGGGGAATACACTCGATAAAATAGCCTTCGAGAAAGCAGGAATAATAAAACGTAACATTCCGGTAGTAATTGGTGAATCATTGCCAGAAACCATTAATGTATTTGAGTTAAAGTCCCTGAGAGAAAATGCACCCATTTTTTATGCCGAGGATTTTATTCAGTTAGAATTTATGAAGTTTGAAAATAACTGCATGAAAGTAGAAACTTCTGATAAACATACTTACAAGGTAGGATTGTGCGGGAATTACCAGTTGAAAAACATTGCAACTGCATTGACAGCTATCGATCAGTTGAATAAACTGAATTTTATTATTTCGACCCATGCTATTGAAGAGGGTTTGGAAAATGTAATTAAAATTACCGGATTACAGGGCAGATGGCAAATACTCCAAAAAGTACCGTTGATAATTGCAGATACAGGTCATAATGAAGGTGGATTTAAATATATCGTTCAGCAACTTAAAGCTCAGACTTATAAAACACTGCGAATAATAATCGGTATGGTGAACGATAAAGATATACAGGCTGTATTGGCCCTTTTACCCGTTGATGCACAATATTACTTTACCCGGGCTTCCATCGAAAGAGCATTGCCATCAGAGGAATTAAAGTTGAATGCCGAAAAATATGGTTTAAAAGGTCAGGCCTATTTGTCTGTATTAGAAGCAGTAAATGCAGCAAAAACGGATGCTGCTGCTGATGATTTAATATTTATCGGTGGAAGCAATTTTGTAGTAGGAGAGGTCCTGGCTTCTTTCAAATAATTAAGCAATACCGGATTAAAAAAAGAATAAAATAAAATAATTCTAACAATGAAAATTTTAAAAACTGAAATTAACTATCTGATCCAGACAATTCTTACCTGGACCTTTTTAAATCTATCGCTCAATATGATTGGGCTGTTTATTACTAAACTTCTTAATGAAGCTGAATTCACTTATTTTGAAAGCATAACCAATGAATTTATCAAACCTCTGGTTATTCAATCACTTTTCTTTGGCATTTGCCTTACTACTGCTATCGTATTGGTAAAAAAGAGGAAATTTGTACCATATATCTTTGTTGCATTTCAATTTTTAGTTTTTCATATTATTTTCATTCTGAATTTAAAGATTCATCACGGGCTGCATTTCGAATCGACATTTAGCAATCCGGGATTAAGTTATTTAAGCTATAGTGGCCAATACCTGATTGACATCTTATACATTTATTTTCCTATAAATGGAAATTTTGAAAACGGACTCTTCAAACCTGATAATTTAGGTGCCTTTTATATTCACTGGATTTTGTTGAACCTGGCCTATTATGTTGCTTTGACATGGGTATCATTAAAAACTGCGATATTCTTTTTTGAAAATAACAAAGAGATAGAACAGTTACCAAATAAAGACATCATGAAAGAACCAGCAGAATAGAAATAAAAGTAAAACAATTACAGACTTGTAAAAAACAGGCTGGACTTCGAAGATTGAAGTTCAGCCTGTTTTTTTATCTATAAAGAATTTGAAAAACCTGAATTGATTTAAGCTACTTTTATTTTATAACTGCAGGTTGCTTTTCCTTTTACAATAGTTGTCAGTCTTGATTTTAATAACTGGCGACGAATAGGTGTGACCCGGTCGGTAAAGAGATGACCTTCCAAATGGTCGTATTCATGTTGTACAACCCTTGCTTTGTATCCGTCAAATTCTTCAATGTGTTCTTTGAATTCAGTATCAACGTATTTTATTTTTATTTTTTCAGCCCGCATGACATTTTCATGTATCCCCGGAATGCTCAGACAGCCTTCTTCGGCTGAAACTTCTTCCTTACTTCGTTCGAGGATGGAAGGATTTATCATCACGATTTTAAATGCACCCAATTCAGGATCATCTTCTTTAAACGGTGCCAGATCAATAACCAGCAAACGGATAGATAGTCCAACCTGTGGTGCTGCCAGTCCCACACCTTCGGCGTGATACATGGTTTCATACATATTGTCTATCAACTTTTTCAAATCAGGGTAATCCAACGGGATTTGTTCAGTATGTTTTCGTAAAACGGCATTGCCGTAAGTATAAATAGGTAATATCATATTTATAATAGAAAGTTAGTAAACCTTTGTTCAAAATTGTAATTAAACAATTATATGAATAGAAAGTTCAATGATTAAAAATTGCTGATTCAAGGTAGCTTTGTAAGATGATAGTAGCAGAAATTTTATCAACCAATTCCTTGTTCTGTCTGTCCTTTTTCTTTAAACCACCTTCCAGCATAGCTTTGTGTGCTAAAACTGAAGTAAAACGTTCATCTACATAAACAAGTTCAATATCTGGAAACCGGCGTTGCAAGCCAACTACAAAAGGTCGAATGTATTGCATGGATTCCGATTCCTTGCCATTTAGTTGCTTTGGCAGTCCAATAACGAATTTCTCTACGGGTTCTTTGTCAATATAATGCTGCAAATAATCCAACACATCGTGTACTAATACTGTATCCAGTCCATTGGCTGTAATATGCAACATGTCGGTCACTGCAAGACCAACCCGTTTTTGTCCATAATCTATTGCCAGTATTCTTCCCATTTTTTTATATTTGCGAGTGCAAAGGTACAACTTTTAGTCAAATTATTTTAATTAAACGAGCACAGCCTTGATATTTTTCATTTATAAACCCGAATTATCAGTCATTATATTCTTCTGGAAGGTACTTTATCCTAAACCTTAAAACTAATATATCCGAATGATTTCATCAATAAAACAAAACTATTAAATACTTTATTGTTTCGTTTTATTTTTTGCGCATTAAACTTTTCACAAAAGAATGAATAGTGCATTCATTCTGGAAATAATGTATACTATGACCGGATAATTTCAATATTTTATTACAGGTATCCGATATATAAATATACACTCAATATACCTTTTTTGTAGTACTAATTTCAGATCAAAGCCAGAAGGGTGGATATTATGCGAAAACAACACAATTAACTGCTTTTAAACATAAATTCAACCATTTTTTTTCACTTAAAAAAAATTGAAAAGTAAAAAAGTTGTATTAATTTTGAGAGAATTTTTTTTTATTTTTTAAATGGTTAATTTATCACAACTTTAATTTTAAATAGTATTTATGAAACAAATGAAAAGGATGGTTTTACTGCTTTTTGCAGTAATGTTCACAACAGTCAGTACGTTTGCCAGTGAAGCAGACATTGCTATTCCGGACCTGCATGCCGGAGAATTTCACATTTTCGGTCAGGTTATTTCATCATGGGACTTCTTATTCTACGGAGCACTGGTTATCTGTGTTACCCTTAGTATCAGTTTGTGGCTCTTTTCGCAAGTTAAAAAGCAAAGAGCCCATGTTTCCATGTTGAAAGTATCCGAAATAATTTTTCAAACATGCAGGACTTATTTATTGCAACAGGGTAAATTTCTTTTGATGCTTTTTGCATTTGTTGCAGTCATCATGTCATATTATTTCCTGGCTCTTCAGGGAAAATCAGTTGCTACCTTGTTATATGTACTTTTCTATTCGATTCTGGGTATGGGTGGCTCATACGCAGTAGCATGGTATGGAATACGCATTAATACGTATGCAAACTCACGCACTGCCTTTGCCTCACTTCGTGGAAAACCATGGGATGTTGTAGACATACCATTACGTGCCGGAATGAGTGTGGGTCTGTTCCTCATATCATTGGAACTGGTAATGATGGTTATCATCCTGTTATTCGTGCCACGTGAAATTGTAGGTATCTGTTTTCTGGGATTTGCAATTGGTGAATCATTAGGAGCCAGTGTATTACGTATTGCCGGTGGTATTTTTACAAAAATTGCCGATATCGGTTCTGATTTAATGAAAATAGTATTCAACGTTAAAGAAGATGATCCGCGTAACCCGGGTGTTATTGCCGATTGTACCGGTGATAATGCAGGGGATAGTGTAGGTCCTACTGCTGATGGATTTGAAACATATGGTGTAACAGGGGTTGCATTAATTACATTTATTACATTGGCTGTTCCTTTTGCATTTCCCGGTAAACCTGAAATGATTGGTGAAATACAGGCAAAACTTATTGTATGGATATTCGGTATGCGGTTCCTAATGGATTTAATGTCAGGTATTTCTTACTTCATAAACCAGTCTATTTCAAAACGCAAATACAAAGGACTTAAAATGTTCGATTTTGAAGAACCATTGATGCGTTTAATCTGGATTGCTGCCATTTTAAGTATTTCAACATCCTTCTTCATGAGTCATTTACTGGTAGGTGATTTAGCCCAAATAACAGGAAATGCTGCAGATGCAAGTTTGTGGTGGAAACTGGCAGGTATTATCAGCTGTGGAACATTGGCAGCAGTATTGATTCCAGAATTTACTAAACTGTTTACCAGTTCAAAATCAGACCATGTGAATGAAATAGTTACTGCTTCACGTGAAGGAGGACCTTCATTAAATATTCTATCCGGTATAGTATCGGGTAATTTTGGTGCTTTCTGGACAGGTATGTTAATAGTTGGATTAATGACAGGTGCCTATTTTATCAGTCAACTTGGACTTACATCCATCCTTGGACCTCATGCATCTATTTTCGCATTTGGGTTAGTTGCTTTTGGATTCCTTTGCATGGGACCGGTTACAATTGCTGTTGACAGCTATGGACCGGTAACAGATAATGCACAATCTATCTTTGAATTATCCCAGATTGATCAGATTCCAAATATTAAACAGGAAATTGAAAAAGACTTTGGATTCACTCCTGATTTTGAATTGGGTAAACATTACCTGGAAGCAAATGACTCAGCCGGTAATACATTTAAAGCCACTGCAAAACCGGTTTTGATCGGAACAGCCGTAGTAGGAGCAACCACTATGATTTTCTCTATTATTTTACTTCTGGAAAGTAAAGGCCTGTTGAGTGTTTCTTTAACTTCAGCACCTATTCTGTTAGGATTGATATGTGGTGGGGCAGTAGTGTTCTGGTTTAGTGGAGCCTCTATGCAAGCTGTTACAACAGGTGCATATCGTGCTGTTGAATTCATTAAAAGTACATTCGATTTAAATAAGAAAGAAGCCAATATCGAAGATTCAAAAGAAGTTGTAAAAATTTGTACCCAATATGCACAAACAGGTATGTGGAACATTTTCGTTGCTTTAATTTGTTTTACTCTTGGCTTTGCATTTTTCGACAGTAATTTCTTTGTGGCTTATCTTATTTCGATTGCTACGTTCGGATTATTCCAGGCAATTTATATGGCTGATGCAGGCGGATCATGGGATAATGCCAAGAAAGTGATTGAAGTTGACTTAAAAGAAAAAGGCACCCCTCTGCACGAAGCTGCCGTCATCGGTGATACAGTAGGTGATCCGTTTAAAGATACTTCATCCGTATCGTTAAACCCGATTATTAAATTCTCCACCTTGTTCGGTTTACTGGCAACAGAAATTGCATTGAAAATGAGACTGGATGCAACTCAAAGCAATGGTTTTGATTACAGTGGAATAATTGGAGCAGGATTCCTTGCTATTGCGTTGGTATTTGTTTGGCGTTCATTCTATAAAATGAGGATTCCTCCACGTTTAAAAGAAGAACTTGAAGCATAGTTTCATACTAACCTTTTAATAAACACCATATAAGTTGGCATTTTCCCGACTTATATGGTGTTTTTGTTTTAAAAGGGTACTGTTTTTGAAAGAATTTCTTATCTTTGTATTCCTGAAAAATTCAGGTATATATAACAATAAACAATTGATTTTTAAAATTATACATCATTATGCTGAACTGGTTCGAGTGCAAGATTAAATATGAAAAAACTGTCGAAGAAGGGAAAATAGTCAAAGTTAGTGAATCCTATCTGGTAGATGCCTTGTCGTTTACCGAAGCTGAAGCCCGTATCAATGAAGAAATGAAACCTTTCATCAGTGGTGAATTCATTGTTTCCAACATTCGCAGAGCCAGGATTAATGAACTCTTCGCAAACGAAAACGGGGACAAGTGGTACCGTTGTAAAGTATTCTTCGTTTCTCTTGATGAAGAAAAAGGCATTGAAAAACGTACTGCCACCACCATGATGGTACAGGCTAGTGATCTGAAAGAAGCCTGGGACGGACTGAAAGAAGGAATGAAAGGTTCCATGGCCGATTATCAGGTAGCCGCTATTGCAGAAACAACCATTATGGATGTGTTTCCTTTTGCTGCTCCACAGGGATAAGGATATTTACTATTTACAATTTACCATTTACAATTTACGGCCAATATTACCGATTACTTACTACCGACTAAAAATGTCCATTCAACAAAATATTCAGGAAATCAGGACACACATTCCCCCGCAAGTGCGGTTGGTATGTGTGTCCAAGTTTCATCCCAATGAAGCTGTCATGGAAGCTTATGATTGCGGGGAGCGGATTTTTGGTGAAAGTAAAGTACAGGAGATGTGCGGTAAATATGATACGCTGCCAAAAGATATTTCCTGGCATTTTATTGGTCATCTTCAATCCAATAAAATTAAATTTATTGTACCCTTTGTTCAATTGATTCATGGGGTTGATTCCTTTCAATTACTGGAAGAAATAAATAAACAGGCATTGAAAGCCGGTAAAACCGTGAATTGTTTGTTGCAGATCCATATTGCACAGGAAGATACTAAATTTGGTTTTTCAGCCGGTGAATTATTAGAAACGCTGTCTGTAGGAAAATGGAAAGACCTTTCAGGAGTGTGCATTTGCGGTTTGATGGGAATGGCAACCTATACTGATGACCGCGATCAAATCAGGAATGAATTCAAGGGGCTAAAAATCCTCTTTGATCAGGCAAAAACAGATTACTTTAAGGACATACCTTCGTTTAGTGAATTATCCATGGGGATGTCCGACGATTATCAACTTGCCATCGAAGAAGGAAGTACCCTGGTTCGCATTGGCAGTTCCATTTTCGGACACCGCCAATATTAAACAAAACAACTTTTATTAGTTGAATTTTAATAGTTTAGTAAACTATTAACTATCAACTTTAAACTATCAACTATACCTACTATAAACTACCGACTACCTACTATAAACAAATGGCACAACTCCTTTTTATTCTTATCATCATCATTCTGGTGGCTGATTTTGCCCTTGAACGTTATCTGGCTTATTTAAATATTACTATGTCAGGGAAAGAACTCCCTGTACTTTTACGTGATATTTATGATCCTGAAAAATATGCCAGACAGCAGGACTATTTCAGGACAAACTCACGGTTTGGCATGTTGACAAGTAGTTTCGGTTTTATTATCATTCTTGGCATGTATGCACTTGGCGGTTTTGTCATTGTAGATAACCTGGTACAACAATATATACAAAACCCGATCTGGACACCCATTATATTTTTCGGCGTTTTATTTTTTGCCAATGATATACTGAATATTCCTTTTGAGCTATATGATACCTTCGTGATTGAACAAAAGTTCGGATTTAATAAAGTAACTCCCAAACTCTATATCCTCGATAAATTAAAAGGACTGGCTATGACGATCGTTCTGGGAGGTGGTATTTTATTTGTGGTCATCTGGATCTATACGCTGACACCCACTTATTTCTGGTTACTGGCCTGGGCGGTTGTCACTGCATTCAGCCTTTTCATGACCATGTTTTATTCCCAGCTTATTGTTCCCCTGTTTAATAAACAAACACCGTTAGAAGCCGGTGAATTACGTACTGAGATTGAGAAATTTGCAGTAAAAACAGGTTTTAACCTAGATAACATTTTTGTCATCGATGGTTCTAAACGTTCTACCAAAGCCAATGCCTATTTTAGCGGGTTAGGTAGTAAAAAACGTATTGTACTTTACGATACCCTGATGGATAAAATGACTGTTCAGGAAATTGTAGCCGTACTGGCTCACGAGGTCGGGCATTATAAGCACAAACATACGCTGATCAATTTCATGATTTCAATCCCGTACACCCTATTGCTATTCTTTGCTTTTGGATATATCCTTCAAAGTGATGCATTTGCACAGGCCCTGGGTGGAACTGTTGCTTCATTTCATCTCAATGCAATTGCCTTCAGTATTTTATATACACCAATATCACTTGTGCTGGACACTTTAATGAATATACTGTCCCGCAGGTTTGAATACCAGGCTGATGCTTTTGCAGCTTCCTATGGCTATGCACCACAACTGGAATCAGGATTAAAGAAACTCTCGGCAACCTCATTGAGTAATTTAATGCCTCATCCGTTGTACGTTTT
>Ga0302215_10002434_pt1 | contig 12768 bp, 12 predicted proteins | sample II_Fen_N3_1_FD_194580 | JGI IMG/M metagenome (GOLD analysis project Ga0302215, IMG submission 194580) | Peat permafrost microbial communities from Stordalen Mire near Abisko, Sweden - II_Fen_N3_1 | ecosystem: Environmental > Terrestrial > Soil > Wetlands > Permafrost | place: Sweden: Abisko... | reverse complement strand
TATAGACTTACCCGTTTCATTTGATTTATAATAAGCATTACCCAGATTATAGTATAATTCAGGTGCTACACCTTGTTTTACTAATAAGCTCTCATATAACTTTGCTGCATCCGAATAGTTTCCAGCTGCATACAAGTCATTAGCCTGCTTCATGGCTGCCGATTGTGCAAACACAACAGAACCAAAACACAAGATTAAGCTAAAAAACAAAATGATTCTTTTCATATAATTTTATGAATATTATGTTTAAAATTTCTTATATAACTCTTCTAAATCACTAATCGCTTTAATGGTTTCATCATACAGATTCCCCATTTCTTGCTGACTCGAATTTGGTGCATAACGAGCAAACTCACATGTATTTAGAATCTGAACAAACTGATTTATAACAGTGGATTCTACACCCCGATTAGTTAATTCTGTTTCAACGCTTTCTTTGGTAAGTAAAGCAACTTGAATTGATAATTTATCACCCAAATAAGTCCATACTGCCTTCAAGACCTCTTCGTAGAACTTATCCTTATTACCTTCATTAAGTAATTTTTGAGCTAATTTCAAACGTTTTTGAGCTAATTTATTCGCTTTCTTGTTCTTAACTAAACTCACATTCGAATTTTCGATGACTTGTTTTCGGAAGAACACGAATAAAGAAAGAGAAATAATTATCGGCATGAGGTACAAAAGCCAGCAAAGCCAAGAGCCAACCAAAGGTTCTTCTTCCTTAGTAATGTCAAATTTTCCAGTTACAATGTAGCGGATATCTTTACCAATTTGCTTTACATCCTCTTTATCAACATAATTACCAACAACAGCCGGAGCTTCTCCTCCCTCACCTTTAGCAACCTGTAATTTATAAACCGGTGTTCTCAATACTTTATACGATTTATCCTGTGTATCAAAATATGAAAATTCTACAGACGGAATATCAAAATTTCCTGAATGACGAGGTATAAACATATACTCAATAGATTTTGAGCCAGTAACACCTGCAGAAGTCGTCTTAAAGTTATTTGTCACCTTTGGATCATAAGTTTCGAATCCTTCTGGGAATTTGATTTCTGGATTTTTAATCAGCTTCATATTACCAGCGCCTGCAATATTGACTTTCAAGGTAATTGCATCATTCGCTTTCACCTGACTAGCAGAAATACTTGCATTAAGATTAAAATGCCCTACAGTACCACTAAATGAACTAGGCTTATTTGGGGGCAAAGCATTAACAATAATTTTTGCTGCCGGAGCTATTATCTTTTTTGAGACATTCGTATAAGAATCAAAGAAATCATCAAAAATACTCCGTACCTGAGCTTTATTTTGAATCCTTATTACAGCCTCAAAATTAGCTTTTCCAATTTCAATAACTCCGGAATGTTGAGGATATAGTAGAGCCTGGCTAAGAACAATAGTTCCATAGTTTTTTCCGTTGAAGTTTTCGTAACTCAATTGAGCATTTTTATTTTGCTCAATATCTTGTTTCATAAAACCACTGAAATCAGGTAACTTTGCATTTGTAAACTGAACAACATCAACTAAGGTATAAAGTTTATAAGTAACCAAAATAGCTTCCTGCTCATACACATTAGTTTTAGAAACTTGAGTTCTAATAAAAATATTATCATTCGAAATGGCTGCACCAGATTTAGCCGCAGATTGTCCACCACCACCTTGTTGACCACCACCTTGTGCTTTCGAAGCAGCATCGGCCGGTAAAACTTTTATAGACACACCATTAGAAGTATACTTCTGACCACCAACTACAATGCTGGCAGATGGAATGGTGAATGTTCCTGTTTTTTGAGCTTGAAGAGTATAAGTAAATGAGTTTGACTCCGAAGCACTTTGACGTCCGTTTATAATTTGAATACTGGAACTGCTTGATTGAAAAGGTCCTGCTAAAATATCAAAATTATTAATTTCAGGAACTCTTAAGTCTCTTCCCGATGCATTTATAGTATAAACCAATTGAAATGGTCTATCCATAATAACAGTTGATGGAGCAGAAGCCGTAAACCGAACCGGTTCATCAGCTCGAGTAAGAGATGTGAAAAGAATGATGAGCGATAATAAGAATATACTGCGTTTCATATTACTGAATGTTCATTTTTTATTTAAAGTACTCATGTATCAACCGACTAATTTTACCAGTCTTTTTCCGCTTTTTTAGTACCTCTAGCCTGAGTTTTTTTAGCTTTGTCTTGCGTATTTTTTTCGTCTTGCATCAACGCATCCAAAATTTGTTGGGCATTCTCTTTTGACATTTGAGATTTGGATTGCTGAGGTTGTTGCTGTTGTTGATCTTTTTTCTGCTGATCTTTATTTTGATCTTGCTTGTCTTTTTTCTGATCCTTATTTTGATCTTTATTCTTATCCTTCTTGTCTTTATTTTGCTGTTGTTGTTTTTTAAGCATCATCTGCGCATAAGCCAAATTATAACGAGTTTCGTCATCTAGAGGATTGTTTTTTAAAGCTGATTTATATGCTTTAATACTTTCCTCTAGTTTATTATCAACTAATAATGAATTACCTACATTATGTAAACTTGCGGCTACCTTTTTCTTCTCAGTTGGTTGAAGAGAAATTGCTGTATTATATTTCTCAATTGCCTCACTGTATTTTTTCTGCTTAAATAGCGCATTTCCTAAATTATAATTAGCTTCAAAAGATTTTGGATTTTTTACCAATCCCTTTCGATAGGCAATTTCTGCTTCAGTGAATTTTGAAGATTTATATAATTTATTTCCTGTACGTACATCGCTACTTTCCTTCTGAGCCCAGACCGAAAGTGTCAACACACTCATCATCAGTACACATCCTATTTTTCTCATCGGTTGAAATATAAATAGTAAGTTATCCATTATCAATTTTTTATAACTTTGTCTTTGAGATCAAAGATTTTAATTTTGCTAAGTCGCTTGTTTCTGCGGTCGAAAACAAAGAAATCCACAATCAATATAAGTAGGGCTATCAAAGCAAACGATTGAAACTGTTCGTTGTAGTCAGAAAAACTACTGGATTTAATATCCGACTTAGCCAATTTATCAAGTTCATTATTAACAACACGGAATGCAGCATTACTGTTGTCGGCACGAACATACACACCTTTTCCGGCCAAAGCAACTTCCCTACACATTTGCTCATTTAACTTAGAAACTACTACGTTTCCATCTTTATCTTTCCAAAAACTCATAGTACCCGGAATCGGAATTGGAGCACCATCAGGTTTACCCATTCCAATCACATGAACAGCAATATCATTTTCAGCGGCTAGTTTTGCAGCTCCTACAGCGTCATCCTCATGGTTTTCGCCATCAGTTATTAGTATAATTGCTCTTCCGGCCTTTCCTTTGGTTCCAAAAGATTTTATAGCCAAATCAATGGCACTACCGATGGCTGTTCCCTGACGAGGAACTAAATTTGGCGATATTGATGAAAAAAACATTTTTGCAGATACATAATCTACCGTTATGGGCAATTGAGTATAAGCATCGCCGGCAAACACAATTAGACCAATTTTGTCATCAACCATATTATCGACCAATTTAGACAAAACCTGTTTAGATTTTTCCAACCTACTAGGTTGGATATCCTGCGCAAGCATAGAGTTAGATACGTCCAATGCTATCATTACCTCAATACCCTTTCGTTTTACAGCCTCTTGCTTTGTACCAAACTGAGGTTGAGCCAACACAATGATTAATGAAATAATTGCAGTTAATTGTAAGTAAAATTTTACTTTTGGTCGTATAATTGAAAAATTAGGCATCAACTCAGCCAACAACTCAGGACTCCCAAATTGTTTTAAATTCCGGCGTTTTTGAATGCCTGTATAGATAAATACACCTATTAGTACAGGAACCAATATGAGTAAAAATAGATATTCTGGATGAGCAAATTTAAACATTGTAATTTTTTGATTAAAAATTTTTCGCCTTTATAAACTGCTTACTAATTAAGGTATTTTTCTGAAATATGTATTTCTCAACAGAACTTCCAGAGCCACAAAAATAAAAGCTAACAAGCTGAAAAGATAGAATTGTTCACTCTTTTTACTGTATTCCTTAACGTTTATCTTGGTTTTCTCTAGCTGATCAATCTCCTGATATATATGTCTTAACTTCGATGTGTCTGTTGCACGGAAATACTTACCACCAGTCATACCGGCAATATCTTGCAACGATTTTTCGTCAAATTCCGAATCCATTTGCTGATACTGAATTCCCATTGGAGTTTGAACAGGTATGCTTACTTTACCATACGAACCTACACCAATAGCATAAACCCTTATACCAAATGTTTTTGCAATTTCAGCAGCAGTTATCGGAGCGATATCACCACGGTTATTGGAGCCGTCTGTCAGCAAAATAATTACTTTTGACTTTGCTTTACTGTCCTTAATTCTATTAACTGCATTTGCTAAACCAAGTCCAATAGCTGTTCCATCTTCAATCATACCAAACTTCACCGCATTAAATAAATTAACGAGTACAGCGTGGTCAGTTGTCAAAGGACATTGGGTAAAACTCTCTCCTGCAAATACAACCAGACCGATATTATCGTTTGGTCGTGATAAAATAAATTCGGTTGCAACATCTTTTGCTGCCTCAATTCTATTAGGTTTTAAATCCTCAGCCTGCATTGTTCCTGAAACGTCTAAGGCCATCATTATATCAATTCCTTCAGTATTTTCGGTACGCCAGCTATTTGAAGCCTGTGGGCGTGCTAATGCAATAATAATGAATGAAATTGCTAATACCCTTAAAACAAAAGGCACATGTCTTAACTTTACCTTTCTGCTTTTCGGAAACTTCGGCAAATTTCGATGCGAAGAAATCTGCAAACTCGCATCCGATTTATGCATCTCCTTAATGTACCAATAAATAATTGGGACAAGAAGTAACAGTAAAAATAAATATTCCGGATTATGAAATGTCATCGCTAGTTTGTAATTATTATTTGATTAAAAACATCCCTGTACATTTGGGATTATCAGCTACTTATTTTGTTTTGCCTCTTCTATTTTAGCTTCCTCAATTGGTTTCACGTCCTCAATTTTCGTCTGATTCACAAATAAATAAGCATTCATCAAACTCAATTCATGTTCGTCTGGAGTTGCATCCCACTTAGCAAATTTAACTAAATCAGCAAGTTTAAGTATTTGTTGTAAACTCTGATAAACAGATTTTTGATCCAAACGCATCAGACGGAATTGATCCAAAATTTCTTCAGAAGTCATTTCCATACAATTTATATTGAACATACGCTCAATATAAGCACGGAGAACATCAGTTAATTCAGTATGATATTCTTTTGAACGACCCTGTTGCCAAGCTTTATCATGCTTAATTTTATCCAAATAACCCAATGCGACAACATGAGCAGGTAACAATAATTCCTGACTTTTTAAGTCTAACACAGGATATTTTTTGAAATATTTGCGATAGATAAACAATCCCAAAACAATCACCCCATGGATAGATAAAACAATAAGGAGGATTAACAACAACATCATCCAATCAAACTTTGGATCCATAACAGGCTTAATGTCTGCAATTTTATGTGACGCTGTATCAATTTTGAATGGTTGAACTATTTTCAGTGAAAGTGATTTTGACCAAACGGTATCACCGCCAGAAACAAATGCGTAAGCAGGAATATACATTAATGAATCCTGAAAAGCCGTAACTACATAATGCTGAGTTATAATCAAATGACCATCAGTAGCTTTTACGGTATCAGCTTTGTAAGGTTCTACAATTTCCAGTCCTGCAATGGAGTCAGAAAAAATAGGCATACTTACCTTTTGATTAGGTTGTTGTGAAACCTCAAAAGATAAATGCGCTTGTTCACCAATTTTTAAAACCGTTGAATCAAGACGTGCATTTACAGTGATTTTCTGAGCCCACAAATTTGTAGAAGCCAACGCAACGAAAAGAAACAACAATATAAAGTATTTTCTCATACAATCAAATTCTCAATTTTTTCAATTACTAATTTAAAAAATTGTCAACTATCTACTGTCAACGTAATATCAAGCTCTCATTTTAAATAGTTTCATTAAAGCACGTACATAATCGTCTGAAGTACTCATTGAAACTAAATCAACACCTGACTTTGTAAATGACTTTTGCAAAGAAAGTTGTCCTTCACCCCAAGCATGCTTATAGGTTGTACGTAGCCGTTTATTGGAAGTATCAACCCAAATACGCTCGCCTGTTTCTGCATCTTTCAACTTAACAAGACCCACATTTGGCAGCTCAGTTTCACGAATATCATAAACCTGTAAGGCTACTAAATCATGCTTACGATTAGCAATAGTCAATTCTTTCTCAAAGTTTTTATCAATAAAATCCGAAATTATGAAGGCAGTAGAGCTCTTTTTAATGGCATTTGTAAAATAGCGCAAAGCTCCGGCCACATCGGTTTTGGTACTCTGAGGCTGAAAATCAATCATCTCACGTATAATATGCAATACATGTCTTTTTCCTTTTTTGGGTGGAATAAATTTTTCAATTTTGTCCGAAAAGAAAATCACACCAATCTTGTCATTGTTCTGTATAGTAGAAAAAGCAAGTGTTGCAGCCACCTCAGTAAAAATATCTTTTTTTAATTGAGATACAGTACCAAATTCTCGACTTCCGGAAACGTCAATTAGCAAACAAACTGTCAATTCACGTTCTTCTTCAAATATCTTAATGTATGGATGTCCAAAGCGGGCAGTTACGTTCCAATCAATTGACCGAATATCGTCACCATATTGATATTCACGCACTTCTGCAAAAGTCATACCACGCCCTTTGAAAGCTGAATGGTATTCGCCGGCGAAGATGTTCTTCGACAAACCACGTGTCTTTATCTCAATTTTACGTACTTTCTTTATTAATTCACTCGTTTCCATAAATCTAATGTGCCAAATTGCAAAAATGCTAAGACAGCAATAATTAAAATTTTATGTGCTAATTTAAATTCCCATTATCAATCTTTATATTGATTGACAAATTAGCAATCTTCTATTAATTAAGGCACTTCAACTGTGTTCAGAATTTCAGTAATAATTTCATCAGATGTCATGTTATTAGCTTCAGCTTCGTAACTTAAACCAATACGGTGACGCAACACATCGTAGCATACTGCGCGTATATCTTCAGGAATTACATAACCTCTTCGTTTGATAAAAGCATAAGCACGTGAAGCCAAAGCTAGATTAATAGAAGCACGTGGAGAAGCTCCAAATGAAATCATTTCTTTCAATGATTCTAATCCATAATCCTGAGGATAACGTGTTGCAAACACAATATCTACAATATAGCGCTCAATTTTCTCATCAATATACACTTGCCGAACAACATCACGTGCTTCAATAATATCTTTTGGTGATAGAATTGGAAGAATTGTTGGTTTCTCTTTCAATAAATTTTGACGAATAATCAATTTCTCTTCCTCTTTTTTAGGATAATTGATAATCACTTTCAGCATAAAACGGTCAACCTGAGCTTCTGGAAGCGGATAAGTTCCTTCTTGCTCAATTGGATTTTGAGTTGCCAACACCAAAAATGGCTCTTCAAGTTTGTAAGTATGTTCACCAATTGTTACCTGACGTTCCTGCATAGCTTCGAGCAAAGCACTTTGTACTTTAGCCGGAGCACGGTTAATTTCATCAGCCAACACGAGGTTAGCAAAAATAGGTCCTTTCTTTATACTGAACTCTTCACGCTTCTGACTATAAATCATTGTACCAATCACATCAGCTGGCAATAAATCAGGCGTAAACTGAATACGGCTGAAATCAGCTTTAATTAAATCAGACAATGTCTTAATGGCCAGTGTTTTTGCCAACCCAGGCACACCTTCCAATAAAATATGCCCATCAGATAGAAGTCCGATCAACAAAGACTCTACTAAGTGCTTCTGACCAACTATCACCCTATCCATTCCCATGGTTAATGCATCAACAAATGAGCTTTGTTTTTCAATTCGCTCATTAAGTTCCCTAATATCAACAGATTGAATCATATTATTTTATGTTAGTATTGTTTTAAATTTCGGATAGCAAATATAGTGTTATTTGAGGCGTTAAAGCACTGGTTTAATATCTATTAACCTGAATTTAGATTATTAAGTATTGTAAGATTCTATTCGTTAAATTCAAAGCGAAATTAAACTTTTTTTCAAAAAAAAATCTGCAATTGTAAAAAATTGCAGAATCTAAACCAAAAATACACATTAATTTAATAAAATCATCATTTTAAAGAGTTATCTTTTTCACATATTTATCATGTAGCTCTTGTGCCTTTTGTACACAACGCGGATTTGAAGCATCAATTAAACGCGAATCTAATTTAGGGATACGAATCAATGTTCCAACCTGAATCACATCAGGATTCTCAATACGTTCTATATTTGCTTCATAAATATACACCCAAAAATCCTTTGAACCATAATAGTGCTCAGACATAGTCGTCAGCTTACTACTTTTATCAATTTGCTCCGTTGCAATATATTCTTCATAAACACGAGGACCATCTAAAAGCAACTTCAAAGTATCAACAGGTACTTTTACCAGAACTGACTTCTTAGCAATTTTAGGCACTACAGCCCCAACAGAGCGCCCCTTTTTAATTGAATCAGATGTAAACCAACCCTTTACAGTTGCAAACGCATTAGGAATAGCTATATTTTTAAAATAAGAAATTTCATAAGCAGATTTTTCAACAGCAGATCTACCAAATTCAGTCACGGGCGGATAAAACAGATACAATCCTGCAGAACCACCAATTAGAACAAATAAGATAATTGAAGCCAAAATCCACTTATTCATCCTATGCATTGGCTTCGCTCCCACTAAATAGGGTGTCGACTCTAGCTCAACATCTTCATTTTGTTCCAAAGAAGGCTCAACAGAAGACACTAATTCTGTTTGCTCATCAGAATTTGAATAAACTGATTTAATTTCATCCAAAAGCAATTGAGTTTCATCCAAAACCACCTCTGAATCCAACACTGTTGCAGACCCAAATTCTAAATAAACTTTATCTTCATTTTTTTGAATACCAATCGATTTATTTTCCTGAACTATATTTTCATCAAAAGAAGAAACAATTTGAATAGACTCGTCAATAGCAAGCACTTCTGGCTCACGCTGCAATATATCAACATCTTCAATTTCGTCTTCATCGTCCTGCAATTCAAATTCAACAGACACAGGCAAATCTACATCTTCCACCAACCCTGTTAATTCAGACTCCACAACAAACTGAGGCTTAGTCGACAAAGCCTGTATTTCAGACAATAAATCCTTAATTTCAGTTACCTGTTCAGTAAAAATTCGTAGAGGATCTAATGCAACCTCATCTGGTTTAATTGGAGAAACAGACTCATTCTCTCCATCCAACTGCACTGCTTCTAAGTGTGCGAAAGGCTCATTTACAAGATCTTTAAGCGTAGTCTCTGGTGCAAAAGCTACTTTATGATACCCATCAAGTACCATCTCTTCACCAGTCTGCACATTCACACTCTTCCGGGGTTCATTCCATTGTAACTTAAAGGTACCAAAACCTTTTATCTTAACCACATCACCAGCCATCAAAGCCTCTTCAATCGTAGTAATCATCACTTTCAGAAATTCTTCTGCAGCACGTTTACTAACCGAAGCTTTTGTAGCAACTAGGTCAATAATTTCCTGAGATGAAATTTTTTCTTTATTCATGATGTGGCAAGTCTTTGAGTTTATCTTTGATAATATTACTCTGTTTAAAATTCACCACCAATTTTGGCGGAATTAACGTACGAATCTGAGTAGATGGATGTACCGACAAACGCTCTTCTTTTTTTCGAACTTCAAAATTACCAAAACTTTGAAACCCTATCGTTTTACCTTCGCCCAACAACTCAGTACAAGTACCAACAGTTGTTTCCAATAATTCAGCCACAACAGATTTAGGGGCATTCATTTTTGCGGCCATACTGGCTATTAATTCCTTGTGATTCATATTATAGCTACAAGTTATTAGTTACAAGTTTCAAGTAATTATTCAGTTAGTTTATTTGATTCAATACAAAATATCACATTTATACATTATTTCATCCAGCCATCATTCAGCATATAAATCAAAATCATTTGCAGCAACAATTTTCGCCTGATAGAATTGCCCCCTCGCAACACCTTTGGTTGCTATTGGTATCAGCACTTCAGGATCGACTTCAGGTGAGTCAAATTCTGTTCGTCCGACAAAATAAGCATCTTCCACTCTATCTATCATCACCTTAAGCACTTGCCCAATTTTAGCGTCATTAATTTCAGATGAGACTTGCTGCTGAATTAACATTACCTCATTAACACGTTCTTGTTTTATCTCATCCGGTATATCATCTGAATACGATTTGTAAGCAAAAGTACTTTCTTCGTTTGAAAATGCAAAAGCACCTAACCTTTCAAAACGTACTTTTTTGATAAAATCTTTCAGTTCTTCAACATCCGCCTCTGTTTCACCAGGATGACCTAAAAGCAAGGTGGTTCGCAAGTGAATACCAGGTACCTCTGTACGAATCCTGTCAATCAACTCATAAGTCTGTGTAGAGCTTATATTCCGTCGCATCAATTTAAGCATATTATCACTCACATGCTGCAAAGCAATATCCAAATAATTACAAACATTATCCCGCTCACGCATCACCTTCAACAAATCGTAAGGGAACTGTGCCGGATAGGCATAATGCAACCGTAACCACTCTACTCCGGGAATATCAGAAAGCCGTTCGGTTAGCTCTGCAAGTTTCAATGTTTTATAGCGATCTTGTCCATAATACGACAAATCTTGCGCTATCAGTTGAAACTCCTTTACTCCATTAGCAACCAAACCCTTTACCTCGCTTTCAATATCCTCCATTGAGCGGGACCGATGCTTACCAGTAATAACAGGGATAGCACAATAAGAACAAGTTCTGTTACATCCTTCAGATATTTTAACGTAAGCATAATGATTTGGTGTGGTCAACGTTCGTTCCAATCTCAAATCAGCACGGTATTCCTGCCCCAAATCAGTTAGAATATTATTGTAGTTGAATTTTCCATAGAATTTATCAACTTCCGGAATTTCAGCACTAAGTTCGTTCACATATCTTTCCGACAAGCACCCCATTACAAAAAGCTTTCCTATTTTATTTTGCTTACGCAAATCAGCAAACTGCAAAATAGTATTAATACTTTCTTCTTTAGCATCACCAATAAACCCACAAGTATTTACAATTACTATCTCACCATCAGGATTTTCAGCATCGTGCCTGACTATATATCCGAGTGCATCGAACTGACGCATCAACTGTTCAGAATCAACCAGATTCTTAGAACAACCCAGCGTCACTACATCAACCGTTCCTTTATTCCTTAAATTTTTCAATTACTAAAATTTTAATTTTACAACTAATATCAAAGTCTACTCAATGGACTTAGGTGGCATTTCATTCAAACAATGAAGCCACAAACTCATTACGATCGAATACTTGCAAATGCTCCATGCCCTCTCCTAAGCCAATATATTTAACCGGAATTTTAAATTGGTCTGAAATACCAATTACAACTCCGCCTTTGGCAGTACCATCAAGCTTGGTTATTGCCAAAGCAGTTACATCCGTAGCCTTAGTAAACTGTTTAGCCTGTTCAAAAGCATTCTGACCCGTGGAGCCATCAAGCACCAAAAGGACTTCATGCGGTGCATCAGGAACTACTTTTTGCATCACATTTTTTATTTTTGTCAACTCATTCATTAAGTTGATTTTATTATGCAAGCGTCCAGCAGTATCAATAATCACCACATCAGCATCATTAGCCTTTGCAGACGCAATGGTGTCATATGCAACCGAAGCTGGATCAGCACCCATTTTTTGCTTTATAACAGGCACTCCGGCACGTTCACCCCAAATAACCAATTGATCGACAGCTGCAGCTCGAAACGTATCAGCAGCACCCAGATAAACTTTCTTACCTGCTTTAGTAAATTGATGAGCTAACTTACCTATCGTGGTAGTCTTACCAACTCCATTCACACCCACCACCATAATAACATATGGTTTAGCAGGCAAAACTGCATCAAAATCAATTGGAGAATCAGAATTATTTTCGGCAAGCAACGAAGCAATCTCATCCTTAAGAATTGCATTCAGTTCTGTTGTATTTACATATTTATCCTGTGAAACTCGTTTTTCAATACGTTCAATAATACGCAGTGTGGTTTCAACACCTACATCCGAAGTAATCAACACCTCTTCAAGATTATCAAGCACCTCATCATCCACCTTCGATTTTCCGGCAACCGCGCGCGTCAGTTTCGAAAAAACACTTTCTTTGGTTTTTGATAAACCCTGATCGAGCGTTTCTTTTTTTTCCTTACTAAAGAAATTAAATAAACCCATACATCCAAATTAACAGTTTGTTTTTACATTTCAAAATATCAAATACTAAATTAGCAGTTTGACATATTGATGATTAGCAGACAAAATTAAGTTTTTTTTTCGAGCTAACCGCAAAAAAAATCCCCTCATTTTTATCAATGAGAGGATTCTTCCTATTTTTAAGAACGATCTTGAATTATTTTACAAAATAATCTTTCACTTTATCGTTATGTACAATTTCTTCTTGGAACATATAAGCACCGGTTTTAGGTGATTTCACCATCTTGATAACCTTTGCAAATGCACGACCTTCACCTTTTTGGAGAGATGCTACCGCTTTTTTAGCCATGATTCAATATTATTTAATTTCTTTATGAACTGTTA
>Ga0302215_10002433_pt1 | contig 12773 bp, 11 predicted proteins | sample II_Fen_N3_1_FD_194580 | JGI IMG/M metagenome (GOLD analysis project Ga0302215, IMG submission 194580) | Peat permafrost microbial communities from Stordalen Mire near Abisko, Sweden - II_Fen_N3_1 | ecosystem: Environmental > Terrestrial > Soil > Wetlands > Permafrost | place: Sweden: Abisko... | reverse complement strand
AGAAACAATAGGTTTATAAAAAAAGACCTGGAATTTATCCAGGTCTTTTTTATTTAATGAAGGCTAATACTTCGTCGCGTTTTTGGGCCATTAATTCTGGGCTAATAGCCTCGAGATTTAAGCGGACTTTATTTTCAGTATTTGAAGCTCGAACGTTAAACCAATAATCAGGGTATTCAACTGTAATACCATCTAAATAATTTATCTTAGCATCAGCATATTTGGCTGCTAATGCTTTTAAGATAGATTCTTTGTCCGTAGTTTCATTATTTATTTCACCGGAAGAAAAATATTTTCTAAAATTTGGTAGATAGTCAGATAATTTTTGATTGATATTGGAAAATTCTTCAAGTAATTTACCAATCATAATATTAGGCATTTCAAAACAGCCTAAAGGTAAATTGAGAAAGAAATGTCCGGATGATTCGCCCGCAAAATAAATGTCATCACGAAGCATCTGTTCTTTAATTAAAGAGTGACCGACGCGAGTAATAATTGGCACGCCACCATTTTGAATAATTAAATCTTGAGTAATTTTTCCAGGTCGAACATCATAACCAATTTTGCAACCCGGCTTAATTTTTAGAAATATTTTAGCTAGTAGTCCGCGGATAATTGCCGGTTCAATAGTTTGGCCTTTATCATCGACAAAAAATATCCGATCACCATCACCATCAGTCGAGATGCCTAAGTCGGCTTCTTTTTCGATAATCATTTTTTGAAGTTGGCGTAAATTTTCTTCTTTAAGAGGATCAGCTTCATGAACCGGAAAAGAACCGTCAAATTCAAAATTAAGGGGTAACAGAACGATTGGTAAATCTTTAAATAATTCAAAAATATATTGCGCCCCCATGCCGTTAGCGGTATCAACTACGACTTTTAGCGGTTTGATATTTTTTAAATCAAGATATTGTTTATCGTGTAATAATTGTTCTTGGGCGATATTATATTTAACTGTAACGGTCCCTGGTGTTTTGGCGAGTGAAAAATCGTTAGCTAAGATTTTGTCTTTTATGAAATGAATCCCCGTATCACCACTAACCGGTACCGCTCGAGTTCGGACTAATTTAAAACCATTCCAGCCACCAGGATTGTGCGATGCTGAAATCATTAAACCGCCATCAAGTTTGTAACTAGCCACTGCAAAATAAAAAGCGGGCGTTGAAACTAAACCAAAATCAAAAACATCTACCCCGGCTGCAATTAGACCAGCGATTAATTTTTCTTTTAAAGTAGGTGACGATAATCTCATGTCAGCTCCGACGGCTAATTTAAGAGGACGACTAGAATCATAGTCAATATCGGTTTTACGTAAATCAACGTAAGCTAGGGCCATCTGATAAGCCACTTCATCATCAAAATCGGTATTGTATATTCCTCTAATGTCGTAAGCTTTAAAAATTTCTGGATTAATCATGTAAATAATTTTTAATTGTAATTAAAGCGCCGCCTAAACCATAGGTCGCAAAGACAAAAATAAATAACCAAAAAATATAAGGTATAGATATTAGTAAAACAAAAATTGTTAAACCAATTATTAAAATTAAGAAAGCATTTAATGGTTTAGTGTAAAAACTTTTTGCTAGTAAGTTGCCGATAAAAAATGCGGAACAAATTAAACTAACAACAAACAGTACCAGGTAGGTCGCGGACAATAAGATAGCTAAAGGAATTCCAATAATCGTTAATGTAAATAATAAAATTATTACTGGGGCCAAAATTAAAGTTCCGAGACCGATTAAAACCACTTGCCAATTTTTAGTTTCTAAATTTTGTGCCACATCGTAAACAAATTTTTTCTTAAGGCTGATTACTACTAAACCAATTAAAAATAAAGCAGATAATTTATAAAAAATGGCTGAGATAATATTTAGTGGAGATTGAGCAGCGGTTTTAGGAACTTGATGAGAAATTGGACCAACGATCGATGACAGACTTTCTAATTTAACTTCTTGTTTAGCCGTGTAAGCTAAACTTCCACCGACAACAGCATCCTTAGTAATTAAGAATCCACCCTGATTAGAATTATTATCATCTATAGTTAGATTAATATTTTTACCAATTTTACCGCCAACATTCGCGGTGCTAAGCTCGCCGTGTAAATTACCATTGATAGTGCCGTTAAAATTACCATTAACACCAGCCGCTAAAACATCCCAAGCGACCGTTGAAGTTGGGGTTAAGTTAATCGCTGTGCCAAAAGCGTTGACGTTGCGACCCACAATACCATTGATAGTTAAATTAGTACCAGCGATTCTAATATTACCTTTAACTTCACCGTTAACTACAACGTCTTGGCTAAAGGCAATTAGATCACCGTTTACAGTGCCGTTAATTACAATGCTTTTACAAACGGCAATCACGTCACCATTTACGGTGCCATCAATTTTCATGTCACCACAACTAGCGTAAACATTTCCATCAGCGATCTCTTCTTTGTTTAAAATAACGGAGTTGTCTACCTTAACTTCAAAAGCTTGAGCCGAGTGGGCAAAAACGATAAAAGATAGAACCAAAACAGCGACGGAGATGAATTTTTTCATAGTTGTGAATTTAGAGAAATTAGTATATCTTATAGTAATAAACATTTAGATTATAGCCCAATAAGATGCAGGAAGCAATAATAGATTTAATTAAATATTGGCACAATCGCGTGAAAACACGGGATGATTTAGCGGAGGCCAAACGAGAAATTTCTAAGAAATATAAGATTTCGTCGCTTTTAAATTCCCAGATTTTAGAAGTTTACCGAGCTTTAAATAAAAAAAATCAATTGCCTCGCGGTTTTGATAAAAATTTGTGGGACGGATTACTGAGAAAACGCTCAATTCGGACTTTATCAGGCATTGCACCAGTGGCCGTTTTAACTAAGCCTTATCCTTGTCCAGGTAATTGTGCTTATTGTCCCAATGAACCAGGGATGCCCACTAGCTATCTGCCTAACGAGCCAGCCGTGATGCGGGCGGTTAAGTGCGGCTTTGATCCTTATAAACAAACCGTGTTGCGTCTTAACTCTTTAGAAAATAATGGACACGAACCAAGTAAAATTGAAATTATTGTGATTGGTGGCACTTGGAGTTATTTACCAGATAAATATCAGTATTGGTATATCTTAAATTGTTTTCGGGCGGCCAATGATTTTACCAAACTGCGAAAGAATGAAAGTATTGGTTCTTATTTAGAGTCCGATGGTGATTCCAAATTACAAATTTTAAAATCAGTGATTGGTAAAGTAATTTCGCCATATCCTAAATCAATGCCGCTTACTGATTTAAAAATTGCCTTAGCTCGGGAGCAGAAAAAAAATGAAACCGCTAAATATAAAATTATTGGCTTAACTTTAGAAACGCGTCCCGATTATATTAATGAGAAAGAGTTACGCCAAATGCGAGACTTGGGTTGCACTCGAGTAGAGATTGGCGTCCAAGCTCCTGATGACGCGATTTTAAAATTAAATAATCGCGGTCATAATGTGGCGGAAATTGCTCGAGCCACCAAAGAGCTTCGTGATTTTGGTTTTAAGGTTACATATCACATCATGCCCGCTTTACCTGGTTCAACGCCTGCTAAAGATTTGGAATTATATAAATTATTATTTACCGATGAACGTTTTCAGCCGGATCAAATTAAATTTTATCCAACGGTAGTGACTCAAGGCAGTTTATTATATCGTTGGTGGAAGGCGGGGAAATATAAACCATATACTGACGCTGAACTTCAGGAATTAATTGTTGAGTGTAAAAACTTTACGCCGAAATATGTTCGAATTATTAGATTGATTAGAGATATTCCTGGCGAGTCAATTTTGGCAGGCAATAAAATTACTAACTTACGTCAGATAATGCAGCAGCAAGGGGTTAAATGTAATTGTATACGTTGCCGTGAATCGAAAGAGACCGCTTACGTTAAAGATTTCAAAATTAATGTGGAACAATATGCGGCTGGTGGTGGTACGGAATATTTTATTAGCGCCGATAGTTCTGATGACAAAACTTTATATGGTTTCTGTCGTTTAAGAATGAGCGAAGCTAGTTTAATTGCACCGGCGATGATTCGCGAACTTCATGTTTACGGACAACTAATGCCAGTGGGTGGTGGTAAAAAAACTCAACACCGTGGACTAGGAAAAATATTACTAGCAGAAGCGGAAGATATTGCTAAAAAATTAGGGGCTAAAAAAATGGCGATTATTTCCGGGGTTGGGGTTAGAGGTTATTACCGTAAGACTAATTATAAGTTGAAAGAGAGTTATATGGTTAAAAAATTGTAATTTTTGACAAAAACCCCTGTCTAAACTATCATAAATAGGCATAAAATAAACATATGAAATACGAATTTTTGCCAACTCAAGACCCAAAACTTTGGGAATATATCAGTGAAGAAGAGGCTCGTCAGGAAAATGAAATTGAACTGATTGCTTCTGAAAACTACGCCTCCGAAGCCGTTTTAGAAGCGATGTCGACGGCCTTAGCTAATAAATATAGCGAAGGTTATAGTGGTCATCGTTATTATGGCGGCAATCAAGTGATTGATAAGGTAGAAGATTTGGCTGTATCTCGAGCTAAAGAATTGTTTGGGGCGGAACACGTTAATGTTCAGCCACTTTCTGGTTCTCCGGCTAATGCCGCTGTTTATATGGCTTTTTTAGAGCCAGGTGACAAGGTTCTTGGTTTAAGATTAGATCATGGCGGCCATTTATCTCATGGTCATAAAGTTAATTTTTCTGGTCGTCTATATAATTTTGTACAATATGGGGTCAATCCTGAAACTGGAATTATTGATATGGAGGAAGTGCGTCGGATTGCTATAGCTGAAAAACCAAAAATGATTGTGGCTGGTTTCTCGGCTTACTCACGTGAAATTGATTGGCAAAAATTTAAAGAGATTGCTGATGAAGTGGGCGCTTATACTTTTGCCGATATTGCTCACATTGCTGGCTTAGTGGCCTCGGGTATTGTTGGTTCACCAGTTCCATATTTTGATGTGGTTTCGACTACGACTCATAAAACATTACGCGGTCCACGCGGAGCCATTATAATGTGTAAGGAAAAATTTGCTAAACAAATTGATCGGGCGGTTTTTCCCGGAATGCAAGGTGGTCCTCATGATCACATTACTGCCGCTAAAGCCGTGGCTTTCGGTGAAGCACTAAAACCAGAGTTTAAAGAATATTCTAAACAAGTAATTATTAATGCTAAATTTTTAGCTCAGGAATTAATTACTAAAGGTTATAAAATAGTTTCTGGTGGTACTGATAATCATTTAATGGTAGTTGATTTAAATAGTAAGGGTTTAGTTGGTAAGGATGCGGAAATGGCTCTAGAAAAAATTGGCATTTCGGTATCTCGTTCCACTATTCCTAATGACCCTAACCCCCCAATGAATCCATCGGGAATTAGAATTGGTACTCCAGCGGTTACTACTCGGGGTATGAAAGAAGTTGAAATGAAAGTGCTAGCCGATTTAATTGATCGGGCTTTAATTAATAAAGATAATGAAATTGCTTTAGCTGATTTGAAACAAGAAGTAAAAGATTTGTGTCAGCATTTTCCAATTTATAAAAAATAAATGATAAAAATAGACGGAAAAGCTTTAGCCGAAAAGGTTAAAGATAAGATTGCCAAAGAAGTTTTTAAATCACTTGAAAAAGGGGGCGAGCGACCAAGCTTAGCGATTATTTTAGTTGGTTCTCTTTCGGATTCCCAACTGTATGTTTCACTTAAAGAACGAGAAGCTAGAAAATTAGGGATAGACACTCATCGTTATGAGTTAGAAGAAACAGTTAGTGAAGCAGAAATTCTAGAGACAGTTAAATTTTTAAATAACGATGATAGCGTGGATGCTATTTTAATTCAGTTACCGTTACCGGAACATATTAATACTGAAAAAATAATGTCAGCGCTTGACCCTAAAAAAGATGCTGATGGTTTTTTAGATAACCACCCTGATTATGTAATGTCACCAGTCTTGTCAGCGGTAAAATTAATGTTAGAGGATACGAAGATTGATTCTTCAAATTTAGTAGCTGGGGCTTTATATAATTCGGAAGTTTTTGGTCAGGCTTTAAAAAAACTACTAAAAGATTATGGTTTTTTAAAAGTAATTGGAATAACTGGTCGCGATGCTGATGAAGTAAAAAAAGTATCGTCCTCAGTTAATGTTTTAGTAACCGCTATTGGTGTACCTTTATTTATTAAAGACAACATGATAAAAGATGACGCCGTTATTATTGATATCGGCATTACGAAAGTTGGCACTAAGGTTTGCGGTGACGTAGATTATGATAGTGTTAAGCATAAAGTTTCTTTTATTTCACCTGTGCCGGGTGGAGTTGGACCACTGACAATTGCCTTCTTACTTAAAAATGTTTTGGAAATTTATAAAAATAAAAAAACCGCTTAATTGCGGTTTTAAAATGCATCAGCCATGCCACAGAGAAAAAAACAATTGCTTGATTTATTAAAGATTCATTTTGGTTATGAGTCTTTTCGTCCTGGGCAGGAAGAAGCCATTGATCATATTTTAGCAGGGCACGATACGGTGGTAATCTTACCAACCGGTGGTGGTAAATCAATGATTTATCAATTGCCCGCTTTAATTTTTGAAGGAATTACCTTGGTAGTGTCACCGCTAATTGCTTTAATGAAAGATCAGGTTGATTCTTTAGACGCCGTAGGAATCCCATCGACTTTTATTAATTCATCTTTATCACCTCGCGAAAGCGAAGAGCGTTTACGTAAAATTAAAGAGGGTTATTATAAAATAATTTATATTGCGCCAGAGCGTTTTTATAACGCTGCTTTTATGGCGGATTTAAAAAATTTAAAAATTAATTTATTTGCGATTGATGAGGCTCATTGTATTTCTCAGTGGGGACATGATTTTCGCCCTAGTTACATGCGTTTAAAGGACGTGGTAAAAACGATTGGCTCGCCAATTGTCGTAGCCTTAACCGCAACAGCGACACCAGAAGTTAGAGAAGATATTGCCAAACAACTTAACTTAACTAGTCCCAATTATGTAATTCGGGGCTTTGCTCGACCTAATTTGCAAATGGCCGTGGTCCAAGCGAGTAACGGACAAAAGACGCAATATATTTTAGATGCCTTAGATAATAGTAATTTAGGTTCCGGCATTATTTATGTCGGTACCCGTTCTAAGGCCGATGAACTAGCCGAACTTTTAATTGAAAGAAATATTAAAGCGGTGGTTTATCATGCAGGCATGGATGCTGAAAGTCGGGATTGGGTGCAAAATAGTTTTATGAAAGGTGAGGCCCAAGTAGTTATTGCGACTAATGCTTTTGGTTTAGGAATTAATAAAAAAGATATTCGTTTTGTGATTCATCATGATTTGCCAGGAACGATTGAAGCTTATTATCAGGAAGCCGGACGAGCGGGCCGTGATGGTAAACCGAGTTTTTGTTTATTATTTTATTCGCCTCAAGATCGCTACTTAAGAGAGTTTTTTATTAAAGGGGATAACCCAGCGCCTAATATTATCATGGAAGTTTATGAGTTACTGGCAGACTGGTCGGATCGCAATGAAGATATTGGACAAGAGACAGTGCTAGTTACTTATTCAGAAATAATTCAAAATTTATCCGAGCGCGTTCCGGAAATGGCGGTTGGTACGGCGCTTAAAATTTTAGAAAAAGAAGGTTACCTGTCGCGGCCTAATGAAAAAAATTCCAATGCTTATTTAAAAGCCAAGGCTGATGCTACGGCGATGATAGAATCATCCGGAAAACGAGCTAAAGTTCAAATCGAAATTATTAGTTTATTATTTGAAAAATTTGCCAAGGAGTTTAATGCTGGTTGGGAAATTAATTTAGAAGATGCAGCTCGAGTGCTTGGTGTAAAAAAAGACGCTTTATCACGAACGATTAAAAAATTAGTGGAAAAAGATTTAGTGGAATTTAGACCACCGTTTCGCGGCACGGAAATTAAAATTTTAAAACGAGTGTCGGCTCAAGATTTAAATTTGGATTTTAAATCCCTTAAAAATAAAGCGGATCGAGCTTATGAAAAATTAGATGAGATGGAGCAATATGTTTATCAAGTCGGTTGTCGCCAAAGATACATTTTAAAATATTTTGGTGACCTTGAGGCTAAAGATTGCGGACAATGTGATAATTGTTTAAAGTTAAAAAAGGTTAAAGATGCCGGTGGCAAAGATTATCGTTATAAACAATATTTAGGTTAAGATGAAAAAAGACGTTCAAATTAAATTATTAAAAATTGTTCATGATAATTACCGGGATATCGCGGCTCAATTTGATGTGACTCGTAAAAAATATATTTGGCCGGAACTGGCAAAAGTTTTAAGTGGTTTAAAAGATGGCGATAGTCTTTTAGATGTGGGCTGCGGTAACGGACGCCTCATTGAAAATTTAGGTAATAAAAACATCTCTTATTTAGGAGTTGATAATAGTGAGGAGCTTATTAAATTGGCTAAAATAAATTATCCTGAACAAAATTTTAAAGTTTTAGATATTCTAAAATTAGAAACACTTACACAAAAATTTGATTTAGTAATTTCAGTCGCTGTTTTGCATCATTTACCCAGCCAGGAACTAAGACTTGAAGCTTTAAAAAAATTAAAATCCGTTACGACTCCGGGCGGTCAAATTATTTTTAGTGTTTGGAAGCTATGGTCTAATAAAAAATATAAAAAATATCTCTGGCAAAATATTTGGCAAAAATTAACTTTTAAAAGTAATTTAGATTTTGGTGATTTATTATTTCCTTGGAAAAATAATCGTGGTGAAGCCGTTAGCGAAAGATATTATCATGCTTTTACTAAAAGAGGCCTTAAAAGATTGTTAAATTTAGCTGGATTAAAAAATTGTAAATTATATAGCGATCAGCATAATTATTGGGTTGTTATTGACACCCCCTAGGGGTATATGATAAACTTAGTTTATTATGAAAACAACTGCTCAAAGAATTAATAATATTGTTGGTCAATTAGAAGGTACTAAAAAAATGTTAAATGAAACTGATAAGGATTGTTTAACGGTAATTGTTCAACTTAAAGCCGCGCGTTCCGCGATTTCTTCTTTGATGAATAAGTTGTTAGCCGAAGAAATGGATTGTTGTTTTTCTAATAAAAACAAACAACCCGAAAAAATGGCTAAACTATTTAAAGAAATAATTAAACAATAATTTTATGTCACAAGCACAAGATGTAAACAAGAATAATTTTGAGAGTGAAGTTTTAAAAAGTGACGTACCAGTGCTCGTTGATTTTTGGGCTCCTTGGTGCACGCCTTGTCGAATGATGGCTCCAATCTTAGACGATTTAGCGGTTGAACTAGCGGGCAAAATTAAAATTGTTAAAGTTAATACGGAAGAAGCGGATAATCAGGACTTAGCGATTAAATATGAAATTCAGAGTATTCCTAACATGAAACTATTTAAAAATGGTGAAATCGCTGGTGAGTTTATTGGAATGAGAAGTAAAGACAGTTTAAAAGCTGATTTGACTGCTGTTTTGTAAAGAATAAATTTAAAATTTAAAAAAAATGGGTTAAAAGCCCATTTTTTTTGTATTCATATTTATTTTAAAAACTAGTTTTTTCTTAATAAACTATTATTATTTGTTAGTAGTAACGAACAACAAAAAAACAGAGCTGTTTAAAGCTCTGTTTTTAGGAAGTCGTTATTCTTTATTGAGCACAACCGGCGGCTGTAGCGCCAGTAGTAGCGGTTCCTTCACCGAAACCGGCAGCTGGGGCAGCTGAGGATAAAGTAGTCTGACATTCAGCTGGTTGGTTATTAAAAGCGGAACAAATAGTCTTAAGTAAGCTAGCACTATCACGAGCACTAGATGACTCAGTACCATTGATAATTAAAGTTGGAGAACCACCAACATTATATTTAGTGTTATCACCCTTCTCAACATTAAAGGCTGGGTAAGTGCCCTGGTAACCGATATTATTTTTGGCATCAGCAGTGACACTGAATTCATTATCAGTTTTTGTAATACAAGCATCATTTTTAGCGGTATCAACACTAGCACTAGTTAAACAAGAAGCACTATCACTAGCTTTTAGAAAGCAAGTTAGGTATGCATCAAATTTAGTAGGTTGTTCTTTTTGAATACAATATTGAACTAAATTTTCTTTCAATTCTTTGTCACCATGCATGGCATAATTAACAAATTTTAATTGAAAATCAATTTTACTACCAAGAGCTTTAACTACAGGTAACATTCCCTTTTCGATTTGAGTACCATATGGACAGTAACTCATGACAAATAGTTCAACAACTGGTTTGTCAGTTTTAGGAAGATTAGTTGGAGTCGCATCAGCTTGATTAGCGGTAGTTGGAGTACTAGTTCCAGCGGCGTCAGCAATTGTTTTTGCAATGTCTAAAGCTTGAGGGAAGAAAAGATTACCATCATGAGAGACGTAAGAATCAACACTTTGTCCAGTGCCGATATTAATCTTCATCTTATATAGTCCATAAGATTCAGTAACATCAGAAACGGTGGCTTTGCTACCGTTTTGCATTAAATAAGCGTTAACAAAATTTTCCACTTTTACTCTAGCCGCTTCTGGCTTAAGAGTGCCCTTATTGTTATATAAGGTGATACCTAGAACAGTGGCTACTATAATAAGTAGAACAGCTGAACCAAGAATAATGTTCCTCTTTTTTTTCATACTTTTTCAAAATTAGTTTTTTATAATTCTTTGTCTATTATATCGGAAAGACACGTTCTCGTCAAAAGTTACTTGGTTTATTTAGTCTTTTCCAAAAAATTATTTAAGTCGCTGGGTATTTCAATACTAAAACTTTGTTTTTCACCATTTAAATCTTTAAAACTAAGTTCTTTGGCAACCAAGAAAAGGCGGCCTAAGTTAACTTTTTCATTTTTTACTTTAGATTTTTTAGTCCAATATAAATGATCACCAAGTAATGGGTGTCCGTAAGCATAAAAATGAACGCGAATTTGGTGAGTTCGGCCAGTTTTTATTTTAACATCTAATAAGGTGTAATTAATAAATCTTTTTAAGATAGAAAATTCAGTGATGGCTTCCTTGGATTCATCTTGAGCTTTTAAGGTTCCTCGGTCACGGTTGTTTGGTTTATTCTTGTCGCTAATAGTTTCGGAGCTAACCGGTAAAGCCGCCATTCGATAGCCGTCTCGTGATCGTTTAATAGGAAAGGCAATCACATCTTCATCTTTGCTAATTTGGCCATGAACTAAAGCTAAATATTTTTTAACAATGCGACGATTTTGGAATTGTTTTTTAAAATAGTTAAAGGCTTTTTGAGTTTTAGCAACAATCATTAGACCACTAGCTTCTTTATCTAAGCGGTGCACAATACCAGGACGAAGGGGGTCTTCACCAATATTTTCGATTTCGGGATAATGTTTATGTAGCCAATCGGTTAAAACTGGCTCAGTAATTCCTGGTCCACCATGAACAATTAAGCCAGCTGGCTTATTAATTACTAAGTAATCTTCATTTTCAAAAACAATAATTGGTTCTAAGTTTTTTTCCATATAATTAAAGTTGTTTATTTAATAAAATTTTTAAATCAGCCTTAGTTAGACCCTTGATTAAATAAAGACTAACAAAATAGATTAAAATAGCAATAACCCCGCCGCCGAATAAGCCTAACCAGGAATAATAAAAATCAGAGGGGATTAAAGACAGGCCAAGCCACATAAAGAATGAAGCCACGATTGCTTTAATAACTATTTTAAAATTAGGGATAAATTTAGTATAACGCCAGACCACATAGGCTGATAGTAGGGCGATGGCTAGCTCACTGTAAATAGTGATAACAGCAGCGCCATAATAAGAAAAGATCGGAATAAAAATTAGATATAAAATAACCGATGAGACACTAACAAAAATATAAGAGCCAATCATTTTCTTTTGACGATCAATGGCAATAACCGCGTGAGCAAACATACAACCTAAAAATACAGCCACTAAAGCAAAAATTAATATTTTTAAAATCGTTCCGCTATTTTCAAAATCATTACCAGCCACTAAAATAATTAGCGGTCGAGCTAAAACTAAGGTGCCAGCAATAATCGGGATGGAAAAAATAGCCATTAAATCAAAAGATTTTTGTAAGACGGAAGCAAAATAATCTTTTTTTTCTTCAAACCAAGATAAAGTTAAAATTGGTAAGATAATTCCCGCAAACATATAAGGTAAAGTCGTTAACACATCAATGATTCGATAAGCCGCTCCGTATAAACCAACTTCACCAGGACTTTTAATTAAAGATAAAACTAAAGTATCAGTTTTTAGATATAAGAGATTAAGAACAATCGTGACGGCTAGTGGCCAACTTTTTTTGATAACCTCTCGCCATAGAACAAAATCAAAAGCCGGTCTAACTAAATGGAATTTAGTAGCTAGCAGATAGGCAATTAAAAAATTGAATCCGGCCGAAATAACAGTGGCCCATAAAATTCCGTTTAAACCTTTGCTGTAAATAATGGCAATATAAATACCGGCGACTAAAATTATTCGACCGAGAGTCTCTGCGATAACCGCTTTATCCATACGCAATCTTTTTTGAAATAAACCGATGAGTACTTGATTTAAAGCGGGGAATAAAAAAGATAAAGTGGCGATTAAAATTCCGGTCTTAACAAAAACGGGATAAGGTGAAAATATAGCAAACAGAGGCGCTAGTCCTAAAAAAATAATAATTGACACCAAACGAAGACCAAATAAATTATTTAAAACTTTAATTTCGTCAGCCCCGGGACGGCTAATCATCTGAACGGTTACCAAGGTT
>Ga0302215_10002432_pt1 | contig 12775 bp, 10 predicted proteins | sample II_Fen_N3_1_FD_194580 | JGI IMG/M metagenome (GOLD analysis project Ga0302215, IMG submission 194580) | Peat permafrost microbial communities from Stordalen Mire near Abisko, Sweden - II_Fen_N3_1 | ecosystem: Environmental > Terrestrial > Soil > Wetlands > Permafrost | place: Sweden: Abisko... | reverse complement strand
CTTTGTTGTATAGTTTTACTAAATTAGCACCCACTGATGGAATAATAATTGCCTCATACACATTCGTTTCTAACAGTACGGCTTCAATCCCCTGCCACAAAATCTTCTCAATCTTCATTTTTTTTTTAAGATTATTTTAAAACTATTCAAAAAGTAATTCGCCAAAAAAATCAGGGCGGTGAAAGTCCGGTTTTTCGGACGTAATAGGACTCCAGGTTACATAATGCTTCGAGTCAGTGCCATCAGCACATTTATTGAAGTTGCCCAACAATTTTTCAGGAAGATGATTGGGATCAATGTTTAAGATTTGAAATGGAATTTTCACTGTTAAATCCCATTCAAACATACCTTCCATTTCTTTGAAAGCTCTTCGTCCTACTGATGGGCAGCGTTCTATTTGTAATAACGCTTCTTTGCTGTAAGGCACTACATCTATGTTACGGGAAATTCGTTTTGAGGCTTTACAAGTGCCAATACAGTTAAATTCAAAATTCATATAGCTGTCGTCTTCCGGCAATTTGCAAAAAAACTCAACACAGCTGTCTTCGTTAACTGGTTCTTGGTCATTGGAGTAGATAGCTCGTATCATACTTCCGTGCACGTTGTATTTTATATAAATACTATCTTTCGATCGTGCAATATTAAAAATGGAAATTGGACGATATGAATACTCTTTGGGCCAGTTGAGTACCTCAATGGTGTCCCGATGTCCTGATTCTTCCAGAATGTCTCCGGCCAGTTCAATTTTAATATCGTTTAATAGCTCCAGATAGGGAATAATCAATCTTTTCATACCTTTTTCTTTACGAAGTAAATTTTGCAATATTAGCAAAAAAAAATGATAAATCAGGCATGTTTTTGCATTTTGTTTTTGTTAAAAATAATGGGGGCTAAACTTCCATTAAGGTTGTTTGGCTCCCATTTGTGTTTTACCTGATTCGGTATAGTTAGTTGTACTTTAGATTACTGCTAGTTTTTCAACGCGTTTGTAATCAAATACTAAACTGTCAATTACTTCTTTTACCGATACAATTTTGTCGGCCATGTATGCATTTTTGCCTGCAAACGCATAGCCTTTGTCCATTTGTCCGCGGTAAGCATTATAAAGCGTTACAATAATACAGTAAGGTACTTTTTTGTAATCGCAGGTATGAAGGCAATTGTAAGGGCATGATTTAGGAGCTGTAAGTCCCTGTTTTACTTTTTCCAAAAATACACCTTTCAAAGCACGACCAGGCATACCTACCGGGCTTTGTATGATTTCTACATCACCTTCGCTAGCATTGATATATGATTCTTTAAACTTGATATCTGCATCGCATTCGTGGGTAGTAACAAACCTACTGGCAATCTGAACACCTTTAGCACCTAATTGCATGATTTTATACATATCTTCGCCGGTATAAATACCTCCGGCAGCAATAACAGGAATTTCTTGATTGTATTTTTCCTCGTAAGCAGCCACTTCTTTTACTACTTCAGGAATAAGCTTTTCAATTGAAAAATTTTCGTCTTCAATCTGGTTTGTTTTAAAACCAAGATGACCACCAGCTTTAGGACCTTCAACTACTACCAAATCAGGTAAGTAGTCGTAAAGTGTTTTCCATTTTTCACAGATGATTTTTGCAGCTCTTGCTGATGATACAATGGGAACTAATTTTGTAGTACAACCTTCTGTACGGTATTTAGGTAAATCCATTGGTAGTCCTGCACCGGCAAAAATAACATCAACTTTTTCGGCAATGGCAGTTTTTACCATATCTCCGAAATTTGTCAAAGCCATCATTACGTTAACTCCTATAATTCCTGAAGTCTTTTCACGCGATTTTCTAATCTCCTCTTTCAACCCAATTAAACAAGCCTCCATGTAGTCTTTCGCAGTATGGCGATAAATAAGACCAAGTCCAGCACAAGAAATAACGCCTACACCCCCTTCATTTGCAACCGCAGACGCTAATCCGTTTAAAGAAATTCCAACTCCCATACCGCCCTGAATGATAGGTAGGCGAGCAGTCAAATTTCCGATTTTTAAATTATTCATATTGCACATTTTAACTATTTATGTGCAAAAGTACTCATAAAAACTCAAATTAAACGCTTTGCTGTTCGATACGGACTTACATTTAACACTAATGAATTTATTTTTAATTAATCTGCATAATTATTTGAAAATTAGTCAGTAAGTTAAACTGAAAAGGCTCCCAAATGTGATCTAATTATTCGTTTTCTAAATCAGGAGGTTATAACTTGAAATTAGATTGAAATTATATATCTTTGAGGAAAAATTAGTTCAGAAGAAAGATGAATTTTATTGCAATAGATTTTGAGACTGCACATGCTGAGTTCCCTTGTGAAATCGGCCTTACACGTGTTCATAACGGACAAATTATAGAATCGAAATCGTGGTTAATTAAACCGGCATGCTTTCCATATATGAATCCGTGGAACCAGCGGGTTCATGGAATATCATCGGCTGATGTGTCAAATGCGCATAGTTTTGAAGATTTGTGGAGTGAGCTTAAACTGTGGTTCGACGATAGTTATCTGGTTGCGCATAATGCTGCATTTGACATGCGGGTTTTACGTGCAACATTAGCATATTACGACTTGGCTATACCTTGTACGGAGTATTTCTGCAGTGTGAGCTTGTCGCGTAAAACCTGGAAGCATTTGCCCAGTCATTCGTTAGGAGTGGTTAGTCAGTTTCATAATATCCAATTTCATCATCATCGGGCAGGTGATGATGCTGAGGCTTGTGCCAAAATTGCGTTGAAAGCTTTTGCTGAGGCAAATGCTTCGTCCGTGCAGGATGGACTAAAAAAACTGGGCATTGCACTTAAAAAGTTATAAATAGGGATATAAAAAAACCTCTTCGAGCTTCACAGCTAAAAGAGGTTATCAGTTGTAGATTTAGTTTTATTACTCACACAATTAAAATGTCTGCCCACAAAACAGACACTTTTTATTAAAATACATTAATATCGTAATTTGGTTCGTTTACAATTTCTGAAACTAATTCAGTGTAAAGAACTTTACCGTTTTCGTCAATAGCAACAACTGAACGAGCCATTAATCCTTGTAAAGGACCATCTGTTAGCAATACGCCATAGTCTGTTGCAAATGAGTTGTAGCGGAAATCAGAAGCTGTTATTACATTTTCAATTCCTTCAGCTCCACAGAAACGTCCTTGAGCAAAAGGCAGGTCTTTTGAAACACAAATAACTACTACATTTTCTTGTGAAGCAGCCCATTTGTTGAAATTTCTAACAGAAGCAGCACAAGTTCCTGTGTCTACACTTGGAAAAATGTTAAGTAAAACACGTTTTCCTTTGTAATCAGCTAAATGAATTTCTTGTAAACTACCTCCTACTAAAGCAAATTCAGGTGCTTGTGAACCAACTGCTGGTAAATTTCCGTTTGTGTGTACGTCGCCACCTTTAAATTTTGTTGTTGCCATAAAAATTGAAATTGATTATATTTGTTTTTAAAATTTGTTGTATCTATTTCAATAACGCATACCTTTGGTTTTTTGTTTATATTTGCATGTGATTTTTTCGAAAAAAGATAGGAAGACGAATATATTTATCTGCCTTTTTGTGCGAAAAAATTTAAAGTAACACTAATTATGTTTATAAAAACCAGAATGTTGAAGGTGGGCTTTAAGTTGATCAGTTCTGCTGTGTTTTTTGTTCTTATATTTTCCTTTTTTTCTTGTAAGGATACGAATGAATATAGAGTGGATCCAGCATTCACCGATTATTTACAGCGTTTCGAGAATGAGGCTGCTACACGCGGTAGACATTTTGATTTGGATAATACAGGCTTGATAATTGAATTTGGCAATTTAAAAGACGGTTATGCCGGATTAACGCATTACGAAAATCCTATCCGAATTGAGATAGATAAAAAATATTGGAATGCAATTAGTAATTATGCCGGTGCCGATTTAATGAAAGAAGATTTACTTTTTCATGAATTGGGACATGGATTGTTAGGGCGCAGTCACTTGAACTCTACATTGGAAAATGGAGATTGGAAGTCGATTATGTGTGGTGGCGATAAAGTAAATGACCGTGCATGGAATATCAATTACAAGGGTGAACGCCGAAAGTATTATTTAGATGAATTGTTTGATGAAAGTACCCTACAACCAGCTTTTGCAAGTAATCAACTGGCAGCTGATACCGTCGGCTATTCTCCAAAGATAACGTTAAACTTTAATTCTACCAATCAAACTAATTTTGGCTGGAGTTTGGTTGATGATGTGCAACATAAAATATCGTCCGATAATGGTCAGTTGCGTTTTGAATCTAAAGTGGCTCTTTCGTACCTGGTTTACTTACGAACACCCATTGATGTACAAACTGATTTTGCGTTTGAAATGACCTTGGAATACAGTTCTACCGATGAATCGAACCAGTATGGAATGGTTTTTGGTAACCATATTGACTCAGCTAAAATTTCAAATGAGGAAATTGAGTATTTTACCATCAATAATAATCGCCATATGTATATGGGCAATCGATCGTGGTATAGTTTTTTTACTGAGCTGACAGAAAATCAGATTGTTCCGGGTGGAAAAAATAAGCTGAAGGTGTTCAAAAGTGGAAAAATGCTGTATTATTTTATCAATAATGTTTACAGCTATTGTTCGGAGATGGAGACACAAACCAGTGGTTACTATTTTGGTTTTATGGTGCCACCATTAGGTGTGGTTTTTGTTGATGATTTGTCCATTGCTAAACATAGTTCTTCTGGAGTTGCCGCTCGTGTAACGTCACTACAAAGTCTGGAATTTGAGTGTACACCCGTTGAATTAACTAATCAGCGGGAAATCAAGAAACAGTAAATCGTACTGTTTTATTTATTAATTTATAATGAAATTTAATGTCTAAATTCGTAATTTATCAAGTACTTCCCCGCCTTTTTGGCAACGAAAATACAACCAACCAACCCAATGGAACTTTAGCAGAGAATGGCTGTGGTAAGTTTAATTCATTTACAACGAAAGCCTTGTCCGAGATAAAATTATTAGGTATTACGCATGTTTGGTATACCGGAGTTATCGAACATGCAACACAAACCGATTATTCGGCTTACGGTATACCAAAAGATCATCCCGGTGTGGTAAAAGGAAAGGCTGGCTCGGCGTATGCTATTAAAGATTACTATGATGTAGATCCTGATTTAGCCGAAAATGTTGAAAACCGAATGGCTGAGTTTGAAGCGCTTGTTGAGCGGACACATAAGGTTGGTATGAAGGTGATTATAGATTTTGTGCCCAATCATGTAGCACGTCAATATCATTCAGATGCAAAACCTGCAGGAGTTGTTGATCTGGGTGAAACCGATCATCCTGAATGGGCGTTCTCACCGCTTAATAATTTTTATTATATTCCCAATCAGCCATTTAATCCGCAGTTTGATGCGCAGGGTTATTTGGAATTTCCAGCAAAAGCCACCGGGAATGATCAGTTTACAGCTTCGCCGGGTAGGAATGACTGGTATGAAACCGTAAAGTTGAATTATGGTGTGAATTATGTAGAAGGTGGTCAAAAGCAATTTAGTCCGGTACCAGATACCTGGTTCAAAATGCGTGATATATTGCTTTACTGGGCTTCTAAAAAAGTTGATGGTTTCCGTTGCGATATGGCTGAAATGGTTCCGGTAGAGTTTTGGGGTTGGGCTGTAACGCAGGTTAAGGCACAATATCCGCAGATTATTTTTATTGCTGAGGTTTATAATCCGGCTGAATATCGTAACTATATTAGCAACGGGAAATTTGATTTTTTGTACGATAAAGTAGGGTTGTATGATATGCTTCGCAATGTGACCAGCAGAAATTATCCGGTACGTGAGATTACAAATAGTTGGCAATCGCTTGGTGGTATTGAAAATCAGATGCTTAATTTTCTGGAAAACCACGACGAACAACGCATTGCTTCCGGTTTTTTCTCCGGTAATGGAGTTTATGCCCAACCGGCTATGATAGTTGCTGCAACGCTGACACAAGCTCCTGTAATGATTTACGCGGGTCAGGAATTTGGCGAAATGGGTATGGATAGTGAAGGTTTCAGCGGTGTAGATGGAAGAACTACTATTTTTGATTATTGGGGAGTAAAATCATTGCAGGCATGGTCAAATAATGGCAAATTTGATGGTAGTAAATTAACTCCGGAACAAAAAGCCTTGCAATTATTTTACAAAAAACTGTTGAATATTGCTATTTCTCAAAAGGCTATAACTCATGGTTTAATGTACGATTTGGTTTTTGCCAACTTTGAAAATAATAAATTTAATACACATGAACAGTTTGCCTATTTCAGAAAGTATGAAGATGAGCTGTTACTAATTGTATTGAATTTTGACGATAAACATTTAGATACAGAGGTACATTTCCCTTATGAGGCTTTTCAATACCTGGGCTTAGCTGAGGGAACTACTTATAGTCTTACAAATTTGTTAGACGATTCGGATAAGTTTCCGTTACTTACATTAAATTCTCAACAGCCTTTTATTTCGTATATGGCACCTTGGAAAGGGCTTATTTTGAAACTGACAAAAGTATAGGCTTGTTTGTTTTAAGTGGAAGGTGGGCTGTTGACGATAAATTAATCAGATTGTTTTAAACTTAAATTGTTTTGAATATGAATAAGTTAATGCCTTTTTGTGCGTGTTTCTTGTTATTCTTTATCAGTTCTTGTTCGTTTTTAAAAACATCTCAGGAAACAAAAAAGATAATTAGCACTAAAGTAGAATCTAAGAATTTCACTGTTGGGGTTAATTCTGCAAATCCACTAAGAATGAGGCCTGTTCAGCTTACTTCTGACTATACACTGCGAATTAAGAGCGATTCTGCATTTGCTTATTTACCTTACTATGGTGTGGCACAAATAGCTCCTTTTTCCAGTGAAGGTGGAATTAAATTTGCTGAACCAATGATAGATTATAAAATGAGTCCCAATAAAAGATCTAGCGGTTGGGATATACAATTTCATGTAAAGTCTGAACTTGTTTTGTACACGGTTAATATGAATATATATGACAATGGAAGTTCCGTTATCACCGTTAGTTCCTTTAATCGGGATGTCATAAGTTTCAATGGTGAAGTGAAGTAGGTATACAATGCCAAAATTACTTTTGTGAGCAACAAAAGTAATTTTGGCTTTATTGTCCAAATGGTTTTTGGTTATTGCAGCTAATGTTTTCGCCAGGTTTTACCTGAAAATATTGGCAGAAATATTGATAATACTGGTATCGGTAGGAGGTTTTCTCAAGATCTTTACCTATGCCGCATTCCACACCACCATTTATAACGTTTATGGTTGCTCCAAAGCCGGGTAAACGTCCTTTTTGTAAGTCATTGTCAGTTGGCTTCCAGTTGTTTGTCATGATTTCGTGGCATGATGGCTTGGGGAACTGCGGTGTCATCCAAAACCAAATGGCTGAAGCAAATGAAATTAGAGCATCTTGAGCAACTAATTCCGGATGAATGAGCAGTGAATCTTTTGTACCAAACCAGGCCTCGCTAAATTGTCCGTAGTTGTAGTTCCAACTGAGTTGTTTGGGGCCTCTTCCAAAATAGCTTTTGCCCTCAATCGGGAGATAGTTTTTCTTTGTTGCGTCAGCATAAATATTCTTTGTACTGTCTTGCTTCTCTTCTACAAAATAAAGTCCCCACTTGAAATAACCACCCGAAGCTTCGGCCCATCCACCACTTGTTTCTTGTGCTATATTGGCCAAGAATGCTGCCAGTTCTCTTTTTTTTTCGTTAGGATCTTTTGATGAAAGAAAGTCCGGAAAGTAACTTGCTGCATCAACAAATGCTTTAAATGAATAAAAATCAGTTGTTTGTTTTCCATTTCGGTTGGGAAATAATTCGTTCCATTTTCTGGCTGTCAGAAGCTTTGTTAGTGTTGTTTTTCCTTTATGATTAATAAGTGCATTAGCCTTATTTCCTGCATTTTGAGCAAATCCGCTAACAGAAATCATTAATATGAGTACTATAAATGAGTGTTTCATTCCAAAAATGTCAAAATACAGGTCTATAATTTACCGTCAATTTTATAGGTCTTTGTTGGTGTGTTTACCATCCATGCCGAAAAAACATTGATATAATTCCAGAACGAAAGAATGGCTGACTCGGGGATATTCAGTTCCAATAATACTTGTTTATAGCAGTTTAACCAAACCAGCCTACCTTCGGGAGTAATACTCGATGCCGCATGACGGTTTATCATCATCGGTTTTCCGCGGCGTTGGTTATAGTAGTCGGTTCCACCACAAATTTGCACCATAAAGTCGGCTGAATGCTGTTTCTGCATTGTAAATTCCTCATCGTTGGTTGAGAATAAACCTTTTATATCGCTTTGGCGCATTAGGTCGTAATGCCTACTTACCATAGCGCGAATGCCCTCTTCGCCCATGTGCTTGAAAAATTCAGGATCGGGTTTAGTTACATCGGGACGTTCTCCCAATTGATAGTTGTTTATTTCTAATATTATCATTGTTGTTGTAAATAAATTCAATTAAATAACCTTTAATTAAGGACTATTGTTCGTGCTTTAAACAAAAACAGTCACAGAAAATCTATGACTGTAATTTTATTTTTACTTTTTGAATTTGATATCCACTTGGTTAAACGGTAAGTTTCTCCGATTTTTGTGTTTTAAAACTTTGAGAAAACTCAAGAATGCTTTTAGCGATACCAGCAGCATCTAATCCAAGCATGGCGTACAGCTCTTCCGGTGTTCCGTGTTCAACAAAAGTATCGACTATCCCAAGTCGTTTAACTTGTACATTATAATTGTTGTCCGATAAAAATTCAAGTACGGCGCTTCCAAATCCTCCGTTAATCACTCCATCCTCAATGGTTATGATTTGTTTGAAGTTTTGTGCAATTTCATGAAGCAAGCTTTGATCCATGGGTTTCAGGAACCGAATATCGTAATGCGCTATAGAGATATTTTGTTCATTCTCAATTTTTAAAATAGCTTTTCCGGCATTTGTAGCCATTGTTCCAATGGTGAGAATGGCTAAATCGGTACCTTTCTTTAGCTGTACACCTTTGGCTATTTCTATTTTTTGCATAGGTTTGTGCCAATCTATAATTGTTCCCTTGCCTCTTGGGTAGCGAATAACAAATGGACCCATGTCTTTTTGTTGCGCAGTGAACATTATGTTGCGTAGCTCAATCTCATTTCGGGGAGCAGCAATAGTCAAATGTGGAATGCAACGCATATATGCCAAATCGAAAATTCCATGGTGGGTAGCGCCGTCGGAACCAACAATCCCGGCTCTGTCCAGACACATTATCACGTTAAGTTCTTGTAAAGCTACATCGTGAATTACATTGTCGTAAGCACGTTGCATGAACGATGAATAGATATTACAGAACGGAATTAAGCCTTCTTTAGCCATCCCTGCAGAAAAAGTTACTGCATGTCCTTCCGCAATTCCAACATCGAAAACGCGATGCGGAAACTCTTTTTGCATAATGGTCATAGAACAACCTGAAGGCATGGCCGGAGTAACTGCCACAATTTTATTGTTCTGTTTTGCCAGTTCCAATAAGGTTTCACCAAAAACTTCCTGAAAGAGTGGGGGAGTTGGCTCTGTTGATTCAACAGTTTTAATTATTCCTGTTTCTACATCAAATCTTCCTGGTGCATGCCAGCCTGTATCCGATTTTTCAGCAGGTTCGTAACCTTTTCCTTTTCGGGTGATGCAATGAAGTACTTTTGGACCATTGAATTTCTTGATTTCAGACATGATTCGAACCAACTCATCTACATCATGTCCATCCACCGGACCAAAATAACGAATATTTAATCCTTCAAAAATATTGTGTTGCTTGGTTAATGCAGCTTTTACAGTATTATTGAAACTGATAATCCTATTTTTCTTTGTTTCATTTATAATCCCCATTTTTTTGAGGATGCTGTAGGCGCGGTATCGCACTTTGTTGTACGTTCTTGATGTTGTAATATCAATCAGGTATTGCGTAAAGCCACCTTTTATCGGGTCAATGGCCATCTGATTATCATTCAGAATAATCAACAGGTTGTTTTTGTCCATCGAAGTGTTGTTCAATCCTTCGAATGCGAGTCCGCCTGTCATGGCGCCATCACCAATTACTGCTACCACCTGTCGGTTAGGTTCTTCTTTCAATAATGAAGCTACTGACATACCAAGTCCAGCCGAGATAGAAGTTGACGAGTGCCCAACGCCAAAAGCATCATATTCACTTTCTTTTGGCGATGGAAATCCGCAAATTCCTTTGAACTGTCGGTTTGTATGGAATTTATCTCGTCGGCCGGTTAGAATTTTGTGTCCGTAAGCCTGATGACCAACGTCCCATACAATTCTGTCGTATGGTGTATTGAATACGTAATGCAGTGCCACTGTAAGCTCAACAACACCAAGGCTTGAACCCAGATGTCCGGGATTTTTTGAAACTTCGTCAATAATAAACTGTCGAAGTTCATCGCAAACAGCCGGAAGGTCATTTCGGTTAATTGCTTTTAAATCAATGGGTGAGTTAATATGGTTGATATATTGGAACGTTTTGTTTTTCATGCTAAATAAAAAATTGCTTGCAAAAATAATATAAATTTACTGTGATTGTCCTATTTCAGCTGCTTATCTTTGCCTTCGTATAATTTTTTATACAACGTATTGGATCATGAAATTGATCATTTTATTACTAAATCTAATTTTCTCTAATAAAATAAGGCTCATTCCTTACAAATCGTACAAATATAACATTTTTTTCTTCCAAACTATTTGGGGTTTGAAATAGTTGCCTTATCTTTGCAGCCAAAATAACAGAAAATGAATTCTCAACGCATTTATACTATTCTCGTGCTCGTCGTGCTTCTTTTGGTCAAAAATCAGAAGTGAGATGGTTGTGTTGTATAAAATGTATGTGAACATACAAAAAACCTTTCTCACCATAACGGAGAAAGGTTTTTTATTTTGAAGGACTACCCTCAACAAAGGGTTTTGATTATCAGATAAATCTAACGAATAAAAAATCCCCGCGGGGTAAATGCTTATATGAAACAGGAATTACGTAGTGCCACAAGTACCGGTGGCCGCAGAATGGCCGGAGCACGTTCGTTGTGGCGCGCCAATGGAATGACAAACGAGCAAATGGGTAAACCAATTATTGCTATTGTAAACTCATTTACACAATTTGTACCGGGTCATGTTCATTTGCATGAAATTGGTCAGAAAGTAAAAGCTGAAATAGAAAAACTGGGCTGTTTTGCTGCCGAATTTAATACCATTGCTATCGATGATGGTATAGCCATGGGGCACGATGGTATGTTGTATTCATTGCCTTCGCGCGATTTAATTGCCGATAGTGTTGAATACATGGTAAACGCTCACAAGGCCGATGCTATGGTTTGTATCAGCAACTGCGATAAAATTACGCCCGGAATGCTTATGGCATCTATGCGATTAAATATTCCTACTGTTTTTGTTTCGGGTGGACCTATGGAGGCCGGCGAATTGGATGGAAAACATCTCGATTTGATTGACGCTATGGTTCAGGCTGCCGACGAGAATGTATCTGACGAGCAGGTTAGCAAAGTAGAAAATGCTGCTTGCCCAACTTGCGGTTCATGTTCGGGTATGTTTACAGCTAACTCCATGAATTGCCTAAACGAAGCTATTGGTTTGGCTTTGCCGGGCAACGGAACTATTGTTGCTACACACTCCAATCGTTCGCAATTATTTGTGGACGCTGCGAAGTTGATTGTTGACAATGCCAATAAATATTACTTCGAAGGCGACGATTCTGTATTGCCACGTTCAATAGCTACCCGCGAAGCATTTCTGAATGCTATGACCCTGGATATTGCCATGGGAGGTTCGACCAATACTGTTCTTCATATTTTGGCTATTGCTCACGAAGCAGGAGTTGAACTAACAATGGACGATATGGATAAACTTTCGCGTGTAACTCCTTGTTTATGTAAAGTTGCTCCAAATTCGCAGAAATATCATATTCAGGATGTAAACCGTGCAGGTGGAATTCTGGCTATTTTGGCTGAGTTGAGCAAAGGTGGTTTGGTAAACAAATCGGTTTATCGTGTAGATGGATTGACATTGGGCGAAGCCATTGAAAAATTTGATATTACGGCTCCAACAGTTACTGCTAAAGCCATTGATATATATAAGAGTGCTCCGGCACACCGTTTTAACCTGGTAATGGGCTCTCAAAGTGTTCTGTATCCGGAGTTGGATGGCGACCGAGTCAACGGTTGTATTCGCAGTGTGGAACATGCCTACACCAAAGATGGTGGATTAGGTATTCTCAAAGGGAACATTGCACAGGACGGATGCGTTATTAAAACCGCCGGTGTCGACGAAAGCATTTGGAAGTTCAGCGGACCAGCTAAAGTGTTTACGTCACAGGATACAGCTTGTGCCGGAATTTTAAGAGGTGACGTGGTTTCGGGCGACGTGGTAGTAATTACTTACGAAGGCCCTAAAGGTGGTCCGGGAATGCAGGAAATGCTTTACCCAACTTCGTATATTAAATCGAAACATCTTGGAAAAGAATGTGCCTTGATTACCGATGGTCGTTTCTCTGGTGGAACTTCCGGTTTATCTATCGGACATGTTTCTCCTGAAGCCGCTTCGGGTGGTAATATTGGACTGATTGTAGATGGCGATATTATCGAAATTGATATTCCAAACCGTTCCATTAATGTAAAAGTAAGCGAGGAAGAATTGCTGAAACGTCGCGAAGCTGAATTGGCTC
>Ga0302215_10002430_pt1 | contig 12782 bp, 15 predicted proteins | sample II_Fen_N3_1_FD_194580 | JGI IMG/M metagenome (GOLD analysis project Ga0302215, IMG submission 194580) | Peat permafrost microbial communities from Stordalen Mire near Abisko, Sweden - II_Fen_N3_1 | ecosystem: Environmental > Terrestrial > Soil > Wetlands > Permafrost | place: Sweden: Abisko... | reverse complement strand
TTTCAGTTGTTGCAAAAGTCAGACAGAGGAGGGTTTATGATAACAGCAAAATCAGATGACAATTATGATTTTTATTCGAGATTTTTTGCACCAGGTGTTGGAATAAATGAAGATCCAGTAACAGGTTCTGCTCACTGTTATCTTGCTCCATATTGGTCAAAGAGATTAAATAAATCAAAGATGTTAGTATTTCAGGCTTCAGAGAGAACAGGGATAATGGAATGTGAGCTTTTAGATAATAACCGTGTTTTATTACGAGGACAAGCTATTACGGTTAATGAAATGATTATGGATTGGAAAAACAATTAACTGGCGGTAACACACGCCTTGTATGCTGTCTTACTAACCAAAGTTCGTGATAAGAGTTTCTAAATCCAATAGGTAATGTCGATTTTAAAGTATTTTGTCTGAAAACATTACATAAATATTAAAATTTACATATCCTAAATAACTTGCAGGTTGCCAAATGCTTGACATCTTTACACAAACCACTTTCTCTTAAACCAAAAAGCCACATTTACCAACCCAATCATTACAGGAACTTCTACCAATGGACCGACAACTGCTGCAAATGCTTCACCTGAGTTGATGCCAAATACAGCAATAGCGACGGCAATTGCCAATTCAAAATTATTGCTGGCAGCAGTAAACGAAAGCGTAGTTGCTTGTTCGTAAGTAGAACCTGCTTTTTTACTCATGAAAAATGAACTTACAAACATGATTACAAAATAGATAAGCAGCGGAACAGCTATCAGAACCACATCCATTGGTATTTTTACAATGAATTCGCTTTTGAGCGAGAACATAACCACAATGGTAAATAGCAATGCAATCAGCGTTAACGGTGATATTTTTGGTATAAATTTAGTGTGATACCATTCTTTACTTTTTAGTCGAATAAGTGTAAAACGCGTCAAAAAGCCCGCAAAAAAAGGAATTCCCAAGTAAATGAAAACGCTTTCGGCAATTTGACCGATGGTGATTTTAGAAACTGCATCGTTGGTAGGAATGCCAAACCAAGCAGGAGCAATGGCTATAAAGAACCATGCATACACCGAAAAGAACAGCACTTGAAAAATACTATTGAAAGCAACTAATCCGGCTGCATACTGTGTGTCACCCTTGGCCAAATCGTTCCAAACAATGACCATCGCTATGCAACGCGCCAGTCCAATCAAAATAATTCCATAAACATAAGGCAAGTTGGAATTATTTTCTCCTGGGAAAAACCTGAAAAGTATAATAGCGAGCGTAAACATCAATACCGGCCCGATTATCCAGTTTTGAACCAGCGATAAGGTAAGTATTTTGGTATTACGAAATACTTCTCCCAATTCTTCATACTTTACCTTTGCAAGTGGTGGATACATCATCACAATTAGTCCAATGGCAATCGGAATATTAGTTGTGCCGGATGACATACTGTTCCAAAACGTGGCAATTGAAGGAAACATCCAGCCTGAAAATACCCCTAGAAACATCGCTAGAAATATCCAGAGAGTCAGAAAACGGTCGAGAAATTTTAATCTTGTTTGCATTTTGTACTTGTTTAGTAGAGTTTAGATTCGGGGTGCGACTTTAAGTCGATCTCCGAATAATTATTTCAAATTTTTCGTCATGCAAACTGCCGATGAAGGGCACACAGAAGCAAATTCGCTGGAAAGTGCCACGTTTTCGGGTACTGATGCCCGGTCAGTGTTGCTCCAGCCTATTTTGGGGAAAAATTCAGCGGCAGTCGTTGTAAGCAGATAAAGACATTTCAGTCCGTTGTCACGACCCCAGTTTTCAGCTTCAGCCACCAACTTATGTCCGATTCCTTTTCCCCTGAAATCATTATTTACTGCCAATGAGCGTAGCAATCCGGCATTTCCATACAATTCCACAGCCACACATCCAACTGTTTTTCCGTCAGATAGTGCTACCAAAAATATCCGTTGTCCTGTACCAAGGTCGTTTGTAGGTAAGTTGTTGGTCTTGAGTAATACAGCAATGGCTTCCACATCATCTTCGCTTGCCATCCCATAGCTTACAGTGCTTTCCGGAATGTACGACTCGGGAATAATTGGAATAGGTTCGGGCTCATCAATGCTTGTTGAGTTTCCTCCGCATGAAAATTGCACCTTAACCAAACTGTTTTTTGTTAGCTCGGTATATTGTTCCAGCAATGATTTTTTTGAATCTTCAGTTTTCATAGATTTCAAAATTAGATATTAATTCCAGCTTTTTTCAAAATAAATATCATGATAAAATAACAAAAAACCATGATAGTCAGTGATATTCCTAGTGATAACCAAAAATCCACGTTTTTCTTTAGTAAAACTGGGAACAAGATAAAGAATGCTAACGATGGAATTACCAACCAAAAAATCCCCTGAGATAATTCGGCAATTTTAGTAACATCTTTCGTGTCGATGTACATCCAAATAAAAGCCAACAACGAAACGAGTGGAATTGAAGCTAAAATACTGCCAATAAACGTACTGCGTTTTGAGATTTCGGAAATCGCAACTATAGTTACTGATGATAATAACACTTTGATAATATAGTAAATCATATATTATTTCCCTTTAATATTTTCGACATAGAATTTATAGAATCCTTCTTTTATCTCATCGCGCACACGGATAAATTCGCTCCAGATAAATTCATCGGTTCCCACGGCGTGACTTGGATCATCGAAACCAATGTGCAAGCGGTGTTTCACTCTGCCGATAAATGCCGGACAAGCTTCGTTAGCTCCACCACAAACGGTAATCACATAATCCCACTCTTCGCCCAGATATTTCTCTACAGAGTCGGAAGTATGGTGACTAATATCAATTCCGACTTCCGCCATTGCTTTTACAGCTTTTTCATTGAGTTTGCCACTAGCTTGAGTTCCTGCCGAACACACAGTCAGGCTTTTATCGAATGACTGTAAAAAACCGTGTGCCATTTGACTGCGGCAACTATTTCCTGTACAAAGAATTAAAACTTTCATAAGATGTTGATTTAGTGAATTGTTTATTCGGTAATTTGAAGTTATTCGCAAGAGATATTACAATTAATTTCGATGGATTTGATTCCCTTAAAAAAAACATCGAATTTTTCTAAACATTCATTTATAGATGATCCACATAAACAATAATTGATTTTAAGCCCATCTATTTCGCCATGAATCAGCCCCATATCGCGCAATTCTTTCAAATGTTGAGACACCGTAGTTCGACTCAAAGGCAGTTTGTCCGAAATATCGCCCGAAATGCATGTTTTTGTTTCTGCCAGATACCTCAAAATTGCCAGTCGGGCAGGATGTGAAATTACTTTGGCAAATTCGGCTAACTCTTGTAACTCTTTATCAAATACTTCCGGTTTTCTCATGTTATTTGTGTTTTATGTCGCAAACATACGACATAGTTTTGAAAGAACAAAATATCTTGCGTCAATATTTATTAAACTTGAAAATATTTTTTCTGATGAATAGAATCACAAATGTAAAGAAATACCTTAACTTTGTAATTATTATTTAGTTGTAGCAATGTAGCTCTTACATTTTCTATATATTGTGCTATTTCCAATATTTTTTTCATCCCCTATGTTATGTTTTCAATTTTCAATCGTCATAGTATTAAATGAGTCAGGAACGATTTAAGGCAGAGATACTGCCCATACGCGACAAGCTTTTCCACATAGCGCACAAAATACTTGTGGAGGAAGAAGAAGCAGAAGATGCCGTGCAGGAAGTTCTTCTCAAGCTTTGGCGTAACTGCAATTCTTTTGAAAAATATGAAAGTTTGGCAGCATTTGCAACTACGGTTATTAAAAATCATTGTCTGGATAGACTTAAAGTAAAATGCAGATCAGAACTGCTTGACGAAACACATTATTCGAGAGCCGGAACTGATAATCCTTATTTGCAATTGGAGAGAAAAAACTCCGAAGAGGTTTTGAAAGAAATTATAGAAAAGCTTCCCGAATTACAAAAAGCAATCATTAGAATGAAGGATATTGAAGAATATGAAGTGGAGGAAATTGCCGAAATAACCGGAACAAAACTGGAAGCTGTACGAATGAATCTTTCCAGAGCACGTAAAAAAGTTCGAGATGAATACATTAAATTGACATCAACATGAAATTACAAATTAAACATACAATAAGCTACTCAGAAGCCGACCAAATCATTGAGCGGTATTACGAAGGTCTAACAACTGTATTAGAAGAGAAACTACTTCGGGAATTTCTATCGCAACGGAATTTGCCTGAAAGGTTTGAACCTGAAAAAGCAATTTTTGGTTATTTCGCCAATAAAAAACAAAAATCGGTATTTAGCATTCATTCTTTTGTGCGCTGGGCAAGTGCAGCAGTTCTGATAATTACAGTGATAAGTGTAGAATTATTTAGCTTAAAAACCGAAAAAAATTATGCTTATATTAATGGAAAAAAGATTACGGATATTGAGCTTGTGAGGAGTTTTGCTGAAAATTCGTTTAAAGATATTTCGGATGACGCATCGGTTAATGAAACATACAATCTTGATTCTAAGGAAATTATAAAACAACAGCTCGGTGCTTTCTCCGAATAGTAATAAAATTGCATGAATTTACAAGGTCAGGTAAAAAGTGATAATAACAAAAAACATGAACTCAATAACAAAAATTATAATGCTCGTAATGCTTTCCGTACTTAGTTGCGGTTTTGGGTTACAAGCTCAGAATGGGCTGAAAATTAAAAAGATATTTGACGATTACGCCAATGGAAAAGGAGTAGTTATGGTTCAACTCATCAATGAAAACATGGATGGCTTTGATTTTGGGCTCTACAAAAGTATTACGATTAAAAATAATCCGGCCGTGGTGGAGCAACTTCAAAAATACTTGGAAGAAGACCAGACTCAGGCGGACAAAGTAAAAAAAGTGGAAAGTGGAACCGGGAAGGAAAGTAAAAGCACTACATTTTTACTGTTGCCCAAACGTAACAACCGTTACAGATTGATTTTATATAAATACGAAAACATCTACAAATCTGACCAAACCGCGATTTTGATTTATATTGAGACTAAAAGCAACCCGGATAATATGTTGAATTTCATACTTAAAAAGAAATAGAAAAAAACTACAATAAAAACACACAATGAAAAAAACTATCAATTTCCTTATTATTCTGGCATTATCGACAACAGCTTTTGCGCAAAAATACAAGTTAGAGTTAAACCTGAAGAAAGGTGCTGTTTACACTCAAACAATGATTTCAAGTAATAAAATGGTTCAAACTACAAATGGTAAAGCGACAAATGTAGATTTGTCATTAATCATTAAGGTTAAGTACAAAGTGATCGACATTAAAGATTCAATATATGATTTAGATGCTCAATACGAGACATTGTCTATGAATGCAAAGGCAAGCTCGGGTAATGGTTTTTTGACTTTTAGTTCAGCAAAAAAAGATCATAATGATTTACTTTCAACGGCATTGCAAGATGCTACAAACAAACCGTTTAGAGTCAAAATGTCAAAAAGAGGAAAGATCGTTGATATACAGAATGTTGATTCACTATTATGGACATTCCTTGACGAGCTCACATTTGATAGGGGCGACACTGAAAAACAACAGACAAAGGCTCAATTTAAAAATGTGTTTGGAAATAAGGCATTTAAAAATAATCTTGAAAATTCCACAGCCATGTTCCCTGCTTATCCTGTTTCTATAGGAGAAAAGTGGACGACTGATCATGTTTTCAGTGAAGGAATTTCAGCTCAATCAACTACAACCTATGAACTTAAAGCTAAAAACTGCAATAGTTATATAATTGCTGGAACAATGAACTTGAAATCTACCGATAATGATGTGTACAAAGTAAGAAATGGAATTGAAATGAAGTCGAATACAACCGGTAGTTTTACCAGTACAACAAAATTAAGCAAGAAAACGGGGTGGATAAAGGAACAAAAGATGAATTTTGAGTTAATGAGTTCAACTGTGTTTAAAGAATCACCTCAATTACCAAAAGGCATGACTAGTGATATGAAAATGAATATGCAAATTACAATTACTGACAAATAAAATAACAATTAATAATTAAGCACAATGAAAAATTACATTCCGTTTCTGCTGGCATTCGTTGTAGGGCTTCTACCCTTAAAAGCAGCTGAAAAAGCTCAAAACGATACGACTATTCGTTTTAACAAAAAAGTCATTCATCTGGATGACAGTATAGGACAGATGAAAGTAAAAGTATTTGAGAATGATTCTATGCCTTACAAAACCGTTTACGAAGGTATTTTTAGTAATGGTAAAAGTTTCGAAAAATGGACGGTGATGGAAGAAGTAGGGCTTCAAATCCCATTTATTTCCAGATCGAAAGCTATTTCCAAGTCGAAAGCAAAACATCACAGCAATAGCAGTATGGAACCACATTGGGCCGGTATTGGTTGGGGGTTTGCCAATATCTCTAATCAGAAATTCGCGCTTAATAACATTAATGGCATTTCTTTAAAATCTGAATCTTCTAACGAGTTCTTCATTAATTTGATTGAAAAAATTCTTCCAATTTGCCGAAATAATTGGGGCATAACTACCGGTTTGGGTTTCGATTGGCATAATTATTATATGGATTATAATGAACATTTGCTTGAAGTAAATGGAGTTACGGATATTTATTCTGCTCCGCTAGGTGTTGAGTATCAGTATAGTCGTTTGCGTACTTTTCATATAACAGTGCCATTGATGCTCGAATGGCAACCTACTTTTGGTAGAAATCATCAATTCTTTATGACTGCCGGAGCGGTTGCAGGGATCAATACATTTGCCTCCTACAAAGTAAAATATAAGGATTCAAATGATAATATGGTTTCAGTTGTGGAAAGTAAAGGATTAAACGTAGCACCACTATCGCTCGACTTTATAGGTCAGATTGGGTATCATGACATGAATGTATATGCAAAATATTCACCATTCAGCATTTTTCAATCCCAAAAAGGTCCGGATGTGAGGTCTGTTTCTTTGGGTTTAGTACTGAATTTTTAATAGTGAATTTGACAGTATAATGCTTGCAGTTGATAATTAAAATAGTTCTCAATTGCAAGCTTTTTTAGTGCTGTTTTGTTTGCAAATAATTAGGCTAAAGTATTGAATGTTAATATTCAGAATCCAAAAAATAATTGGTTTTCATAACTCTTTGATGAAATGCTTTTTAGGTTAATGAAGTTCTAAATTACACTTCGAAAGCGAATGAAAATTGAAAAAAGTTTCAATTTTCATTCAGATACGCACAAATACAGCACTCTATAGATTATTTTTTGCTAAAACCGAGGGTATAATTTTTTATTATTTAAAATATTCACTACATTTGCTGAATTATTTCTAAAAGCAAACTATAAATACTGTACGATATGAAATTCATTGTTTCAAGCACCGATCTTTTGAGCCATTTACAGGCCATTAGCCGAGTAATAAATAGCAAAAATTCGCTACCCATTCTCGATAACTTTTTGCTTTCGCTTGAAGGGAATACGTTGACAATGACAGCTTCTGATATTGAGACGACTTTGATTACATCGATGGAAGTGGAAACAGTAGAAGGAAGCGGAAAAGTTGCAGTTGCATCTCGATTACTGCTTGACACTTTGAGAGAGTTTTCAGCTCAACCGCTCACATTCAATATAAACGATTCAAATTTGGCTTTAGTTATTACATCTGCCAACGGTTCATATAATTTTATAGGTCAGAATGGAGATGAATATCCCCGTATGCCACAGTTGCAAGATGATGCACGTAAACTTACTTTGCCGGTAAATACTCTTTCTTCAGGAATTTCAAAAACCTTGTTTTGTACTGCCGACGATGAGTTACGTCCGGTAATGAATGGCGTTTTCTTTGATATTGCAGCAGAAAGTCTTACTTTAGTAGCTACCGATGCTCATAAACTGGTTCGTTACAAAACTGTTTACTCTTCGTCATCCATTCAAGAAGGTGATGAAGCTGTGAATTTTATATTGCCAAAGAAACCAGCCACTATGCTAAAAAACATTCTTCCAAAAGAAATGGGAGAAGTGGAAATTCAATTTGACAAGAAAAATGCTTACTTCAAGTTGGCAAATTATACTATGATTTGTCGTCAGGTTGAAGGACGTTTTCCTAATTATAACGCAGTTATTCCGACCTCAAATCCATATAAGATTATTATTGACCGGGCAACTTTGCTTAATGCTATGAAACGTGTATCGGTTTTTGCTAATCAGGCAAGTAATTTGGTCAAGTTAGCTTTTAACAACAACGAAATCCATATTTCTGCTCAAGATATTGATTTTTCTATATCAGCAGAAGAAACTATTACTTGTCAGTTTGATGGTGAACCTATTAAGATTGGTTTTAAATCTTCATTTTTGATTGAGATACTTGGAAATATTAACTCTTCGGATATTGTTATGGAATTGTCGGATGCTTCGCGTGCAGGTCTTATTCTTCCGTTCGAAAACGAACAAGGTGAAGAAATCCTGATGTTATTAATGCCAATGTTGCTTAACGATTAAAATCTCATATCTCTACTCATAAATCAAAGGTCAAATGTCGATGATGTTTGACCTTTGATATTTACAAATTATACGTTTAAACAATTAAACAGTTCAACATTTTCCATGAAGCTCCAACTCAAAAATCCCATTGTTTTTTTCGATCTTGAAACTACCGGAACTAATATAGTTTCTGATCGTATTGTAGAAATTGCCTATCACAAAGTTTCTCCCAATGGACGTGAAGAAACCAAAAGTCTGCGCATTAATCCAGAAATGCATATTCCAGAGTCATCATCGGCAATTCATGGTATATATGATGCGGATGTGGTAGATTGTCCAACCTTTAAAGCCGTTGCGAAGGAAATAGCACGCGACATTGAAGGGTGCGATTTGGCAGGGTATAACTCCAACCGTTTTGATATTCCGTTATTGGCCGAGGAATTGCTTCGTGCTGACGTGGATATTGATTTGATGAAGCGCAAATTTGTAGATGTACAGGTTGTGTTTCATAAAATGGAACAACGAACATTGGGTGCTGCTTACAAGTTTTATTGCGAAAAAGATTTAGAAGGTGCACACGGTGCAGAAGCAGACACATTAGCTACTTACGAAGTATTGAAAGCGCAACTCGATAGATATCCCGAACTGCAAAATGATATTGAATTTCTATCTAAATTCACTACGCAAAATAACAATGTTGACTTTGCCGGACGATTGATTTATAACGATAAAGGGGAAGAAGTTATTAACTTTGGAAAATATAAAGGTCAAAAAGTAACAGATATATTGAAAACTGATATGGGTTATTATGGCTGGATGATGAATAGTGATTTTCCGCTTCATACCAAAAAAGTGCTTACCAATATCAAACTGAGGGATTTTAATAAATAGACGAATTGTGAAAATAAGAAAACGGGTGAATGTATTAAACTTTCACACGTTTTCTTATTTGAAGATGGTTTGCATGTAATAATTAGATCTTTCCCCAATACTTCTGGAAAAGTTTCAAGTTGATGTTTTTTTTTACAAATCAAACCCAATATCACTCCTGAAATACTTTCCTTCGTATTGAATTTTTTGAGCATTGGCAAATGAAACAGCTAATGCTTCAGCTTTAGAATTACCATAGGAGCTTACAGCCATTACGCGACCGCCGTTGGTAACAATTTTTCCGTCTTTACTTGCAGTTCCGGCATGGAATACGATGCTTCCTTCCACGGCTTCCAATCCTGTAATTTCATCGCCTTTGTTATATTCTTCGGGATATCCGCCTGCCACAAGCATAACCGTGACAGCCGTACGCTCATCAATTTCAATTGTTTTTTCGTTCAAATTGCCTTTGGCAACACCTTCGAGCAAGTCTACAAAATCGCTTTTGATGCGCAACATTACTACTTCGGTTTCGGGATCACCCATGCGGGCATTGTATTCGATAGTAACCGGTTCGCCTTTTACTTTTATCAATCCAAAGAAAATAAAACCTTTGTAAACGATTCCTTCGCTGTTTAAGCCGTCAACGGTTGGTTTAATGATACGTTCTTCCACTTTACGCATAAAGTCTGCATCGGCAAATGGAACGGGTGATACAGCTCCCATACCACCGGTATTCAATCCTTTTTCGCCTTCGCCAATGCGTTTGTAATCTTTTGCTTCGGGTAAAATCTTATAGTTTTTACCGTCGGTAATAACAAATACTGAACATTCTATGCCGTCGAGAAACTCTTCGATAACCACTGTTTTGCTTGCGTCACCAAATTTTCCATCGAGCATGGCTTTCAGTTCGGAAATAGTTTCGTTTAAATCGTTCAAAATCAACACACCTTTTCCAGCTGCCAAACCATCTGCTTTCAGCACATAAGGAGCTTCCAGATTTTTCAGAAAATCAATACCTTCAGCAATATTGGCTGCTGTAACGCTTAAATAACCTGCTGTAGGTATGTTGTGACGGAACATAAATTGTTTCGAAAAATCCTTACTTCCTTCCAGTTGTGCACCAACTTTATCGGGTCCTACAACCGGTATGCTTTTCAATTCGGTATCGGCAGCAAAGAAGTTTACAACGCCTTTTACCAATGGAGCTTCGGGTCCAACAACCACAATGTCGATTTTATTTTCGAGTACGGCTTTTTTTATATTCGGAAAATCATCGGAAGCAATAGGCAAATTTGTACCAACACTAGCAGTTCCGGGATTTCCGGGTGCAATATAAAGCGTTGACAGTTTTGGACTTTGAGCTATTTTCCAGGCCATCGCATGTTCGCGCCCGCCCGATCCGAGTAGAAGAATGTTCATTGTATTGTGTTGATTGGATTTGAGTTGCAAAAGTAACAAATAAAAACATACCCCTAGCCCCTAAAGGGGAACTATTTTAGTATATCAATCTTAAACTTTTCGATAATGAAAGCTTAGGATTTCTTAATCTTTTGAAATTGTATTTTTATGAAAGTTGAACTTGCTTTGTTCCCCTTTAGGGTTTGGAGTAGTTGTTCGATATGGTAGGTGTATAAAATGCGAAAGGTAGCTTTACCTCACGGTAATCTACCAATCTTTTTGTTAACCTTAAATCTAATACTATGAAAAAATCACGATGCAAAAGTACAGCATTTTGAAACACAATCCAAGTGTTTTCATGAAAATCTGCTTCAAAAGTATGTTTTATAACATACTTTTATAATTGGAGCACCAATTTTCACGAATCCAAAGGCTTTGAAGGGTGATTTTTACGTATTTTTTGTGGAAATGTTGCGTTCTATAAGAAGGTATATCCTGTATAATACTAAAATTATAGATAATAGCATTTAAATCAAGTTGTCATTTACTTAAAATGTTTATTTATATTATCTTTAAAATACCAAAATTTAGACCTACATTTGCAGCATTAAAATTTGTATGAGAACCATTCTTTATATCAAAGAAACATAGCCTAACACCTATACATACTCAAAAATCAAATTTCCATGAAAAAAATCTTTATATTTTCGATATTTCTATTCTTAATCCTTGTAGATAGTAATGCCAATAATGAATTTAAGATTGGGTACGTGATAACTTTACAGCACGATACAATATTTGGTAAAATAGCCAGTACTAACTATTATGATCATTCGATTTCCTGTACATTTAAAAACTCAAAAACAAATGAAATTACTACATATTTTCCCAATCAGATAGTTGGTTATCGATTTAATGATGGTAAGTATTATGTATCGAAAGAAATTGTTATTGATAGTGTGAAAACTAAGGTTTTTATGGAGTATTTAATAAATGGGAAACTTGATTTGTTCTTTCGGCAAGATAAAAAATCAGAGAACCATTATTATGCTCAAAAGGACACTATTGGTATAAGTGAATTAGAGTTTGGTAAAGTTATTATTCATAAAGATGGATCGGACTGGGTGATAAAAAACAATAAATATGTTGGTTTGCTTTCTTATTTAACTTACGATTGCCCAGATGTAAAAAATGATATACCCAAGATGAATGAGCCAGATCATAAGAAGCTTATAAAATTTGCAGAAAAATACCAAGATAAAATGTGTTCTGATCAAGCCTGTATTATATACGAAAAGAAAATGCCAAGAAAAATAAAGATGCAAGCGTATGGAGGTCAATCTTATGGCTTTTATACTTCAGATGATGATCTTATCAATAGCAAATATTTTTCTTCGTTTGGATTCAATATTCTGTTTCAACAAACACAGAGAAGTGAAAATATGTATATAGGAATTGGTGCTGACTTTTTTAGTTTTTCAAATAATTTTAATTTCGCGCGTATACCTCTATCTATTAATTACTTGAACTCGAAAATGGGTTTTAGTCCGATGTGCTCTTATGAAATTGATTTAAAAACATTTTGTCTTTTACAAGATTTAAATGGAGGCTTTAAGTTCCAAATGAAAAAACTTTCGTTGAATTTAACGGCTAGCTTGAGAACAGCTTTACTTATAAGACCGTATAGTTTAGGGCTTAACTTTGGGATAATGTATGATTTAAGATAAGTAGAAAACTCTATGAAATAAACACAACTAATTTTTCGACGTAAATATCGGTTTGACAAATAGAACAGGTCGATTCGTCAGAATCGACCTGTTTGCTTAATATTAAATCACATAAAGGTCAAACGAACTTAAAGCAGTTTGAACTTTAACAAAATTCTTATTTAACCTGAATACTCACGCTGCTTTTTACATTATCAGAAGCAGTAGCATTAAGTAATACAAATTCTCCCGGTTCCACTGTCCAGGCTTTTGTAGTTTCGTTGTAGAAAGCCATATCTTTTACTTTCACTTCTAA
>Ga0302215_10002428_pt1 | contig 12789 bp, 9 predicted proteins | sample II_Fen_N3_1_FD_194580 | JGI IMG/M metagenome (GOLD analysis project Ga0302215, IMG submission 194580) | Peat permafrost microbial communities from Stordalen Mire near Abisko, Sweden - II_Fen_N3_1 | ecosystem: Environmental > Terrestrial > Soil > Wetlands > Permafrost | place: Sweden: Abisko... | reverse complement strand
GAAAAACATAATATTTATTCCTATTAATAAATTACTACAACTAAATTTTTCGCAAAATGAAAATTTCGTAATTTATTTGACGTTGTAGATAAATATCTACAAAATTTCTAAAAAAATGATGATTTTTCAGTTCCAATTTGAGACTTCCTTAAACAAAAAAGCACCTACATTTCTGTAAGTGCTTGATTTAAAAAGTGGTCCCACCTGGAGCAAATTTGGATTTTAATTGTTTTTTATTTAATTTTACTACTGATTATCAATTGGTTACAAATTAGCTTTAATGTATTTGAATACCTATTAATAGCAACGAATTAAATATTAGCCCCCCTTCCACTCCCCCATTAAAACACTTTTAAAATGAGATATTATTTTGAATTAAGAAAGGATAAGATCAATCTTAACGGATTGGTTCCTATGCGTTTGGTAGTTGCAAATGGCAATCTCAGGATCAGAAAAAATTTAGGAGCCAAAACCCTAATTGAAGATTGGAATAGCGAGCTTCAAATCATCGTTAATCATAAAGGTAATTCTTTCTATGATGAATACGAAAGTTTCAATGACATTATTGCAAAAGAAAAAGATCGATAAGATATTTTCATTTTTCAAGTATAACGAGATAACATTTTCTGAGGCATTATTTAATGAAAAATATGACAATAATGACAGTAAAGTTGCAATAGGTTTTTTTTGATGCTTTTGATGAATATATTAGAGTTTCCAAACTCACAAAAACAAAAGGTACTATAGCCAAATATGGTTCAGTCAAAAATTTCCTCTTAGCTTTTGAAAAGTTTAAAAAATTTCCATTAAGACTAGACAATATTGATTACCATTTCGAAGAGCTTTCTATGGACTATTGTTTTAACAATAGGCAAACATTAAATAACTACTACGCTAAACTTGTCAAGACAATTAAAGCATTTTTAAACTGGGCATTTGAAAGGGGGTATCGTAATTCCCTCAAGTTTAAAAAGCTGGCAGCTAAAGAAGATGAAATTGAGGTTGTATATCTCACTGCAGAAGAGCTTATGCTACTTTATAATCACAAATTTACAAGTGCCACTTTGGAAAGGGCAAAGGATATGTATTGTCTGCTAGCATTAACGGGATAAAGACATTCAGATATATAATCTTAATAATGTTTCTGTATATAGCGACTACTTAATTTTTGCAGTTAAGAAAACGAAAACAGTTCAACATCAGGTTTTTTTGACAAGTCTAGAAAAAGACTGATTGACAAATATGAGGATACAATCTATTATCCGATTCCACGTATCTCCTCACAAAAATTAAATGATGCTATTAAAAAATGTTGCGAAGAAATCGGATTAACCGAAGAAGTACAATTAACACGCTATTGTGGCTCAAAAAGATTTGATGAAACATTTAGAAAATGTGATTTAATTACAAGCCATATGGGAAGGAAAACTTTTATAACAAACAGTCTTTTTTTAAATATTCCGGAAAGAATTGTAAAAGCACAGACCAACTCTAAGGATGAAAAAAGTTTTAGAAGATATGTGAAAATATCAGAGCAGCATCACAAACGTGAATTAGACCGCTGGAATATTTTAGCAAAAGACGATGAACAAAAGTAAATTAGTTTATTACTACCTAATGAACAATATTACAAGTTTGAAAAACTTAGCTTGTACGTCTATAGATGTGAGTTAGTTTTTTTATAATAGCCACTATTGGACAAACTAAGAAAATTTGGGACAATTCGAAATTATTCAATTCTATTTAGTCAATTTCGAATCTAATAAAAAAAATGAAAATGGCTAAATTCACTAAAAATAATTTGCCCTCGAATGTTGAAAAACCGCTGCAAATTGAGATGATAAAAGAAGATATTTTATCTCCCTATTATTTTCCGCCACCAGAAGATCAAATGCGCCAGAGAGAGGTTGCAAAAATGTTTAACACCACTGTTCAAACTATTATAAATTGGTCTACATCTGGAAAAATTCCCAGCTTCAGGATAGGTAAAGTTCCAATCTACTCCCGGAAACTTCTTATCTACATCGCTAGAAACAATCGTAATCTAATAAAATCATAAAAAAATTGAAATCATATGACTGGCCAAGATTATTTTTTTAAATGTATTTAAGAAAACTTTTGAATCACTTACATAGGTAAGACTTTATTCGATTGCTAAAGCTTTTTGAATCAACGTTCTCTAGGTTTACAATAAATAATCCGTCTTACTTTTGCAAGACGGATTATTTTAAATTTATCTGTATACAACCTTTAAATATTTTTGAGGTATTTTATTTTTAATTATATAATCCTTGTATGAAGGATTTTTAACTCCGTTCGCTTGCGCCTTCAAAAAATTGAGGGATGGAAAAAAGTAAGAATTGAATTCATGAATTTCTGTATGTTTTGGTATTGAAATAGAGCTAACAACATTAACTTTATTATCAATCAATACGCAGTACATATTATTCACATAAAAAGAAAAATAATCTTTAAAAATTTGGGTATAGTCAAATGTTTCATTGTTAGGATTATCTTGCATCCTAAGATAACCTACTAACATTTTACTTTCTTTTTCACTCAGGCTCTCTTTATTAATTTTATCAGGTAAGGAAAAGGAGTAAATAAAATTATTTTTGTAATAAACATCAAAAACTTGCAACTCTGGCTTATTTTTCAAGTCTAAATAGGTTAGTAGATTATTCTCGTTATTATTATGAACAATCTCCTTGTTAAAATTGAAAATTGGATGAACAATAATTTCGACACCAGCAAGATTTGTTATCAAGCTCTTATCACCATTGCCATATTTATAGTTAGCTTCAATCATTTTTTTCACGTACGAAGTTGCATTATCTAAATATTGAGAGTGATTATAAACGTAAGTAATTGTATCGCTATTAGATTGAGAATAGCACATTACATTTACTAAAAATGACAGTATTAAAATTATATGTTTCATTATTAAGGTTTTGAAAAAGAAAATACATTATAAACAGTTTGCGTATTACCATATGGGTTTTGTAAACTTTGTAGTTGCCCACTCGACTTACCAGTTGCTGGATCGTAATAATCAATATTTTTTAGTTTTGTAAAATCAGCACTATACTTAATTTGAGTAACTAAAACTGCATGTCCTTGACCATTTGAAGCCATAGAAGTATCACTAAAACCTAAATAAACAGGATGTGAATTATTCAAACTTTCAACAATAAATTGAATTACCTGCTTTACAAGTGGACCTGGAATTCCTGTATGAAAGTAATAATCATTTTTAGCTTTTGCCTCAAAAATGGCACTCACTTTTAATCCTAAAGCTTCAAAATATTCTTTTGTTTGATTAGCTTTAATTCCTCCAATTCTATTCGCTTCTTGCTGCAAAGTTGTCACATCTGTCTCAATTCCTAAATATTTGGCCGCTGCTCTTGCGATAGTAGGAACACAGTCTGTTTCACCTGTTTGTCTTGGTTCTGCTTTAATTTCCATTGATGCTGTTTTCCATTCAGTTGCGTCCTCCGATAACTCTTCTGCTGTATGAGCTAAATGATTCAAACCAGCGACAATAAGTCCTTGCTTAAAACCATCGATAAATTTCCCTCCTGCAATAGTTGCCGATAATCCTCCAGCTAAAGCACCAGTTGTTAACGTCATTGCTTTTATTAAGCCTGAATTTCTACTTCCAAATGTAGTAATACTTGCTGAACCATTTCTTATTTCTAATCTTGCACCTGTTTGTCCAATTGCCTGTATACCGCTTGCTACAAGAGATGACATTGTTCCACTTGCAAATCCTGAAATAAATTTCCCTCCATCTGCTTCAGACATTAACCCTGAAGTAAGACCATGCATACCTGCCTCGAAAACAGCTTTCCCAACAGAAACGGTTGTTCCAAAAATTGATGTTGCTACACTTCCAACTCCAAACGTGATTATAGCGCTTGATGCACCCTTAACCATAGCCTGTCCCATACCATAATAAAAAGGGATTCCATTGATAGTATTTATAATTGCATGAGTTGTTGCAGAAACAGCTACTGCTATAAAAATTGCGGCTGGTAGGGCGATATTACCACTTGGATCCTTATAAAATAATGGATTATTATAAACATATCCATACTTGTTATAATTTTGAGTATTAAAAGAATCTTGTAAAATATTATCTGGAGTAACGAATCTACGGATTATAGGATCATAAATCCTCGCATTCATATTAATAAGTCCCGATTTCCATAGATGTTCGTGCCCAGTATAGCCTCTATCAGTAATTAAATATGTTGCAGCAATTTGTTGATAATCTGTAATTAATTGATTATTTTGGTTAATAAAGCCCCTAATATTTCCCCAAGCATCAAAAAATCGTTTTTCTGCTACAGTTCCGTCAGTATTAGTTACTGCTAAGATGCTTCCAAGATGATCTCTATGTAGATAATAATTATTTGCTTGATGTGTAGATTGTGTAAGATTTAAAATATCTTTTTTAATATAGTTTGCTGAATATGGATCGCCTGTTATGTACGTGATAATTTCTATCATCTCACCAGTATTCCCATATTTTCTTTTTATTTCAATCGTCGAATCAGATGAGTATAACTTTTTTTCATTTGAGACTGTTGATGTCATTGAATATCTTCCTTTCATTAGGTTATATTCAAAATTCAAGTTTTCTCTTGTATCAATCTTTATTGAAATTGGCGCATTGAATTCATTGAACTTAAATTCTGCAAATCCCCTGTTAGCTTCGACTTGTTGTCCATTTGAATTGAAGGAAATATGTTGCAACTTATAATCACTGTTGCTATATGTATATTGACCGATTTCACTATTTCCTGTCATTCTACCTCTTTTATCATAACTGTACTCGTTTACAGTAACTCCATTGAGTGTTTCTTTAGTTAATCTATTTAGAAGGTCATAGTTAAAAGATTCATTCTTATTAAAAACGGCATTATTTCTTGATCTTAGTACGCCTTTATTGACGTCAAAATCATAATTAATATCAATGACAGTATTGCTTCCGTTGGAATGCGTAGATTTTAAAAGACTGTTTTCCTGAGAATTATAATAATTGTTTATTGCATATCCATTACCAAATTCCATTTGGACTACTTGACTTAATGAATTTACGGAACTTGTATGCCAAATGGGTATATTGCTGTTTAAATCATTTTGCTGAACTAGAATTCCATCATCATTATAGACGTTTTTGGTTTTACTTGTAGTAGTAAATCCGTTAATTAATAATTTTGTTGATATTAAGGTTTCATCAAGTCTACCAAAGCTGTCAAAAGTTAAAGTGTTAGAATAAATAAAATCAGGAGTTTCTTCCTTTTTTCCTTTTATTCGGAAATATTGATCATATTCCGTTGTGTAAGAGAAACTCTTACCATTATTTGTACCATAAATCTTTTCCGGAAGTTTAGTGGTATTATTGTATTGATAGAACTTTTCAATATTTGTATTTTCATCTGGAGTATTTCCATACGTTTTCTCAAACTCTGTTCTTCCTAAATCATCATATTTGAAAATAGTATACCCCTTAGGACTGTTTGATTTCAGTAATCGTCCTAAATTGTCATATTCATATGTAAATGTTCCAGCAGAAGGGTCTATGACTTTCTTTTTATTTCCCCAATCATCAATTTCATATACTGTTACACTACCTTCGTAATTAGACTGTTTCAACTTACCATTAGGAAAATAATTATAATTTATAATGCCTCCATAGTCTTGATATCTTACTGTATTTCCAAGCGCATCAAAGGTTTTGGACTTTTTTTGATGGCCATCTTCAATAGTTACTTTTAGTCCCTCATAACAAGAAGTAATAATTTTACCAGTATATGTAGTTTCCTTTATAGGTCTTTTATACGAGTCATATTCAGTATTATTCCATTTTACAGTCTCTCCCTCAAAAAATGGTTCAGAATACTTTTTTACTTTACCGTAAATATCGAATTCTGTTTTTTTAACAATCCATTTTCCATTAATACTTTTAAACTTAGACTGGATTTCTCTATCAAATTCATCATAGGTAGAAATGCTTTCAATCCCCCCCTCTCTCTTTCTAGAAATTTGGTAAATCCCTCCTGCGACACCATTAGCAACAGACTTACTAATCGTTGTTGTCTTACCTAAATAGTCCGTGGTGGAAGTTATATTTCCCCAATTATCATAATTAAAGTACGTTTTCAGACCACCTAACGCAGCAGTTTCTTCTGTAGTTCTTCCTAATGGATTTACAATCATACTGGCGGTAAGTCCGTCGGGTGTAGTTGTTGTGGCTAAGAATCTATTAGTACTATCGTAACCATAAGTGCTTGTTTGAGTTGCAATTCCTGCTGTTGAAATGGACTCTTCCGTTAGGTTACCAAGAAGGTTATAAATATAATTTCTAATTATAGCCTGAGAGTTTTGGCTATATTTTTTTGTTTCTTTTATAGCTCCATTTTCTGGGTAGTAAATATTTACATCCTTAGTTGTAAAGCTATCGCCATCTTTGTACGCTGTAGTAATGACCTCCTTTATTTTTCCATAGAAATAATGTTGTCCATTATTAAATTCAGGCTCATATTGAATAACTGTCTCGCTTGATGCCTCATCATTATAATTTTCAACTGATTTCTTTAACTTAAACTGGTCTGCTTCATCATAAGTAAATTTTTTTGTCGTGGTAATTTTTCTTAGGTTATCCATTGTTACTTCATCTGTAGTAAGAACAATAGATTGGTTACCGGTTACGTATTTGTGATTAGTTAATGTTGACTGAGTTAAGAACTTTGTTAGCCCCCCATATGTTTTTGTAACTAAAGCATTATCCATCTGAGCATCTCTCGTATTCACTGTCCAGAATAGAGCATTTACAAGTTTCTTATTTCTATACTTTCCATTTTGAAGAATAGATTCGTAAGCATCACTACTATAAGTTTTTTGAAAACCTAAGAAACCTTTTCCGTCCAAACTTTGAATTGCATTCTCAAAACGGTATTCTTTTGTAAGAATTTTTCCACCAAACAGGGTATGTATTTTGTTTACTAAATATAGTGATCCATTTGTTTTATGAACATATAAAGGGTATGTCAGATCATTTTCTTTATATTGATAGGATACTTCTTCATTAGAATCTAGTTGGATCATCGGACGATATTCTATCTTCTGAAGAACTGTAGATCCATTATTTACTTCTTGAATTTGTTTCTCTAAAAAGTTGTCATTATTAAAAGTAATTTTCAACTCTGTTCCAGTTGTAACATCAAAATTGCTTACTGATGATCTGTAAGAATTTAAAAAGTTGACATTGTTAGAAGTAAGAAATAATGAGAACGGTGTTATCTTCTCAGTCTGAATATCAACTTCTTGATTCAATTTCTGAAAAGAATTTCCCTCCGACGTATTAAGATAGAATTTTATCTTATTGAAATTTGGGAGTATTGTAACGTAGGGAACAGGAATCGTCAGGTGACCATTACTTGTTGTTGTCGGCGATATAAGAGTTGGAAAGTTAGGATCTGTACATTTCCATGAGTGACTGTAAATATCATATGTAGCCGGTATAGCACCTCCAATTTGATTAAAACATCCGCGATCATAAATAAATTCTGTGTAAACATCTGAAACATTTTCCCAAGTCGTATTGCTTATTAAAGGATTGGGATCATTATACTTAATTCGACCGAATCTACTGACTGAAACAAGATCTGATTTTCCATCATTATTAATATCGGTTACAATCACATTAGCGACTGCATACTCCTTGGCACCCTGTTGATCCTGACCCCATAAAAATAAATCCCAAGAGGATTGTTTAGGAGCAACTGAATCATCGGCAGAAGGTTTTATATAGGCTAATTTCTGAGCAGATAAATCAAGTTCTGTAGGGATGAATTTTTTACCGTCTGAGGTATACAACCACCATTTAAAAGAATTAGGGTCTTCATTTTCAATATAAGCTCTTAATTTACTAAAAGGATTGACATTTCCGAAAACTTTTCTTGGAGTTACAAAATCCGTTAGCCCATCTCCATTGAAATCACCCATTAAAAAAGGTGTGATTAGCTTCCCATTCTCATCGTACGATAAATCATGCAAAATGTTTGAAGAGGATTGTCCAAGTAAATCACCAAACGGCTTAATCGTTAGATCGACAGTATTAATTTTATAGAATGCATATTGATTTCCGGAATTGACCATGATTTCTGGAATCCCGTCTCCATCTAATTCTAGTAATCTAAAGTTGTCCTCAGTTAGGAATAAATTAGTAGTTACAAACTCTTTTCTTGTTATTGTATTGGTTGTTTCTTTACCAACTTCATACAGATAAATTTTTTGAGAACCTTGGATATTTCCTTGCACATGTATGAAGTCAAAAAGGCCATCATTATCAAAGTCTCCAGGAATCAGCATTTTGTGGCTTATTCTTAGACTACCCTGATACGTGGAGCCCCAAGGAATAGAAGGTCCTCCGTTGAGTATTTTGGTTACACCGGTTTTAAAATCTTTGATCTCTATTATTCCCTGCTCAGATACGCTAGTTTTAGATCGTGTATTTACTATTATTAATTGGTCATTGGCTGTTATTTTATTATTATTTATTAATGTTTTACCTGTGAACAATCTAGTATGGGCATCTACATATGTAGAAGGAGGAACAGGGCCAAATGGACCGTTTAAATAGAATATTGGATTTCGTAAACTGCCAGGTGGAGTTTCTGGTGCTCCATTAACTGGACCATTGGGACCACTTCTAAAATCATTTACAGTTGTAGTAATGAAAAACGTATCTGTTTCACCTGAATCATAGAAATTACCTGCAGATACATCATTTAATTTCCAAGTGTTGGCCGGAACCGTTGCAAGCTGACGTTTTGTTGTCAAAGCTGTTCCTGTAGAATTAGCAGAATTATAATTAAAATTTAACGGTTTTAAGCTTTCACCTATTTCATTAAATACCATAATCGTTCTTAAGCGCTCAATATTTCCTCCTTCAACAAAATCGTAATTAAAGGTATATTTTCTATAGTCGCCTGTATAAGTAGATCCTGAAATTATTTCAGAAATAACTTTACCACTAATAAATTGTTGGGAGTTTCTATAAATCTTGATTGGTTTGTGACGACTTGCATATGAAATATTCAAATAGAATTTATCTGACAAGGCATCATTGCCCCCATATGAAATTTTATCTATCCTTGGAGAGTTAGATTCTACAGTATAGCTATAATGTATTTCATTATTGAATGCATCCACCATCTTTACGATGTAATTCTGACCAGATATTAACTCCTTATAATATGCTATTTTGCCGTCAGTATAACGAACAACGAAACTGTAATCCCCTGTTGACTTCGTAATTTTGATTGTGGAAAAATTTTTAGTAACGTATTCTGTACTATTTTTTTGTAATAATCTTTGCCCATCTAAGTAATATGGGTCGTTATCATTAAACTGAACCCCAATCGTAATTCCATCAATCTCTTTGCTTTTCCCTCCTCTGCTTATTGTTGAAAGACCAACTAAATTCCATCCCCAACCAGCAGCACCGTTTCCATTTTGACTATTGTATGCAATCGATAAATTTGGTTGAAAATTATTGATTCCCTTCATTGACTCTAAAGGTACATTATAAGTAAGTGCACCATTATCACTTACATTCATCTCTGCCTGTACAGCTGGAATTAACGTGTAGTCTGTTAGTTTTTTCTTAGATGAAAAACTTTCATTCTTTTCTTGGTATCCAGATGTGTCGTAGTTTAGAACAATTGTATTTTGTTGCGCTATTAAAACTTGTGTTAAGAATAGAATTATAAGTCCTAAAAAACGCGTTTTATTTGTGATCATTAAATTGAATCTTAGAGATTGAGAAAAATGGCTAATATTATATTAATATTTAAGGATATTTTTGCTTACTACCTGTCCTGTATTTAAGGTAAAATTTGCAACATATACTCCTGTTATTTGGTTTACAAGATTGAAACTAAAAATAAAGTTTGCTCCATCTTGTAGATTGTTTTTAGTGAATAATAATGCCCCGGTACTGCTAAATACTTGTAAAGATGATACCTTTCCTTGCGCTATTCCTGTTATATGAACATTTACCACATCATAAGTTGGATTTGGAGAAACTTTAATAGCATTTTTTATTTGTTCAACAATGTCAACGGCGTAACCAGTAGGAAAAGAAGGGGTCCCCGGGGGAATAATTACTGTAGATGCCGATGCATTTCCTGCAGAATCATACATAAAGCTTTTTCCTCCTGAGCTTAAACTAATGTTTGATGTTTGATAAACGTCATTAATAGTGATCTTACAGGAATTATCTATTAAGCTTTCTGCAAATGAATCCCAAGTTATAATGTTATAGTTTTGATAAAGAAGAGGACCGATATAGTCTTCTATCGGTTTTATAGGAGGAGTTACTGTTGCTGATAATGGATTGGGTATTTGTGAATCTTGATAACCATATTGCCAGTCCTTAACGTCATAAAAAACGCTTGGATTATTTACTGATTCAGATCCGACTGATACTCCAAGATTGGTACCTTGCTGGAAAGATATTGATGATGTGACGTATTCTTGTGCAATATTTGTTTCACCAGCAACATTTCTTGCTATTAAAGAAATACTTTCATCAGCATTACTCAATTTAAAAATATTTTGATATATTATTTGGTTTTCTTTTCCTTGTGTAGTACTAAAAAAGTTTGGAAAATAATCACCTCCTACATTATTATTTGCAGCAACAACCATGAATTGTCCAGATTTTATAATCTTGTTAGGAAGATAGTACGTTCCTTCATCATCACGAAGCATCCAATCTTTTAAGTTTAGATCTGTATCACTAGCATTGAAGATTTCTACAAACTCTCCCCTATGCCTTTTCCTAAGAATTTCATATAACTGAGGTGTTGGGTTTTGATAGGCTTCATTATTTGTATCAATATATTCTGAGTATGGAGTATCTCTATAAACTTCCGTTATTAATAACTGTGCAGAAATAGTTAGAGGAAGGAATATAAAAACTCCTCCAAAAAGCATTTTTTTCATATTTAGAAGATTTTTATACTTTATTAATGTAAGATTGCAGTTTCATCATGTGATTGGGATTTGAAAAACTTCTATTCATATTAAGTTTTGCTATCTTTTTTTGCCACTCAACCGGGCTGTTGAGAAGATTTTTGGAATTGGCAATTATGTACGGAATCGTTTTTATGAAATCTTCTTGATGTGTGTTTTTTAAATACTTAATGATTAATACATTAATGGTATCAATAATAGACGTATTCTTGATACCACTTTTACTGGATAATAAGTCATTAATTTTATTTTCCAGTTGTACAGTTTGATTTTGAATTAATAGAAGGTCTATCTGTTGACAATTAAGCAAGAAATTTTGATTTTCATCCGTTTTCTTTTGATTCATCTGCATCATTAATTGCTCTAAAACGGAAGTGTTTGTACTCTGATATTTTTTTACAGCCGAAAAATAAGTGTAGGCACTCCAAAACGTTTGCTTTGTTTGATGATTTTTATCTTCTGACTGTAAAGCTAATTGGTCTTTACCTTGTGCTTTTGTCAATCTTCTGATCCAATATATTGCAGACTTATCTGTGGGATATAAATTATGATACTCTACAGCAATAGTAAGGGAATCATCAAAATTCTTGTTTTTTATTTTTCTGTTGATTAGAGTAAGATACAGCTCCCGAATGTGCTTTTCTCTATCTTTATTAAATATTTTGCTTTTTAATAATGCTAACTTTTGTGTAAGTATATCATCAGATACAGAGTGAAATCTAGTTTTAAAAACTTTTTGATTTTGCTTATGCTTTTTCTTTGAGGCTGAATTTTTTTTATGGTGTAGTTGTCCCGCATTAATTTCAATTAAATTATTAACTTTTAAAAGCTGATTTTGCAGGCAGGAATCATCAGGATAGTTTTGTTGCAGAGTTATAAGTTTTTGTTGCGCAAATAAGAGTAGATTACTATTTTTAAGTTTACTTAATTTTTTATTCCCGACTGCTATACTTATATACTGGCTACATAGCCTTTGTTGGATGTTTTTATTATTTGGGAATTGCTCTGCCGCTTTTTCCAAGATTTGCAGGTATGCTGATTCTTGTTTCGCTTTCTGAAAAAAACACCTTCTTAATCCATCGTATGCTCGTACTTCTTGGGGGTTAGCTTTGAGGATTTGCTCGTATTTTAATTTAGCTTTTTGCCATTTTTTTTCTTTACAGAGTCCTTTTGCAGCTTGAAGCATGGAATTAATGTCTTCAGATGGAAGCGTTAATGAAAAGTTTTTGTTTTTTGAAAAAAAGTACGATGGTATAAGCAACGATCCGACGCTTAGTGCGGAAAGTTGCAAAAATTGTTTTCTTGAAACCATAAAGTTTTGTGGAAATTAGTGCTTTAAAAAAAATAAAGGGAAGGTAGGTTGTGATTACTAAATAATCGGCCTGCTCTTTCGGTTTGACTTTAAAAAACTCCAATCGTTTTCCTTCCCTTATTGGCGGCAAAAATATAAAAAAATATAAATAAAAAAAATAAAAAAGTAAAAATTATCATTAGAAGGTGATTTCTAAAAAAATGAAAATCCCGACGCAGTATATGTTTTAATGAAAAAAAATATATTTGTTTAGTGATTTATTTGCATTTTATTTATACTATCAATTAGTTTTTTAATAAATTTTTATTTGATATTTTTTTTTGTAAATGTTCAAATTAGGCATCTTTTGACAAGTAGTTATAGATAACTCCAACGCTCTTAAATAAAGAACTTTCATCATTTTTCCATCTGGTCTCACTGCATATTAC
>Ga0302215_10002425_pt1 | contig 12804 bp, 11 predicted proteins | sample II_Fen_N3_1_FD_194580 | JGI IMG/M metagenome (GOLD analysis project Ga0302215, IMG submission 194580) | Peat permafrost microbial communities from Stordalen Mire near Abisko, Sweden - II_Fen_N3_1 | ecosystem: Environmental > Terrestrial > Soil > Wetlands > Permafrost | place: Sweden: Abisko... | reverse complement strand
ATTCCGGTAGGAGCACCGTTGAAACGTGCAAAACCAACAATGATATTACGTGCATAGTGACGGTGAACTTCAAGGAATTCATCATTATCTACAATTCCGTGAATAACATCCTTCATATCATAAGGCATGTTCGGATTATCTGGAACTATAGAGTTTAGTTTGTCATCTAAGCGGATAATTGGATCGGTGTTTTCAAACAATGGTGGTTCTTCCAGGTTGTTTGAAGGTAAGTAAGAAAGCAATTTGCGGATAAGCAAGATACCTTCTTCTTCATTTTCAGCTTTGAAGTGTGATACACCCGATTTGCGTGAGTGAATATCTGCACCACCAAGATCTTCTGTTGAAATGTCTTCACCTGTTACCGATTTTACTACTTTAGGTCCGGTTACGAACATATAAGAGTTGTCTTCGGTCATAAGTACAAAGTCGGTGAGGGCAGGAGAATATACAGCACCACCGGCACAAGGTCCGAAAATAGCTGATATCTGTGGAATCACACCAGAAGCCATGATATTACGTTGGAAAATTTCGGCATAACCGGCCAACGAAGTAACACCTTCCTGAATACGAGCACCACCCGAGTCGTTGATACCAATCATTGGACAACCCATTTTCATGGCCATATCCATTACTTTACAGATTTTCAATGCCATTGTTTCTGACAATGAACCACCAAAAACTGTGAAATCCTGAGCAAATACATACACGGTACGACCGTCGATTGTACCATGACCAGTAATTACACCATCGCCAAGGTATTTTTCATTTTCCAAACCAAAGTTGTTGCAACGGTGTGTTACAAACATGTCAAGTTCTTCAAAACTACCTTCGTCTAACAACATTTCAAGACGTTCACGAGCTGTGAACTTGCCTTTTGCATGTTGCGAAGCAATTCTTTTTTCACCACCACCCAATTTCGCTTGTGCGCGTAATTCAATGAGGTTTTTTACTTTCTGTTGATTTTCCATTTTAATTATATCTGGAGTTTTCGGCAGTTGTTATATTGATACAAAATCACGTGTAAGTACCAATCAACCGAATAACTAATTTTCTGATTATTTGTTTGGATCTTCACAAAGCTCTGTCAACACACCAAAAGTTGATTTTGGGTGAAGAAATGCGATATTTAGTCCTTCAGCTCCTTTACGTGGAGTTTTGTCGATTAGAGCAACACCGCGCTCGGCAGCTAAATCAAGTTTTGCTTGTAAGCCTTCTACTGCAAATGCAATGTGGTGAACGCCTTCGCCTTTCTTTTCAAGAAATTTTCCTACAGGTCCTTCAGGATCGGTCGATTCCAATAATTCGATTTTGGTTTGACCAACTTTAAAGAAAGCTGTTTTTACTTTTTGTTCAGGAACTTCTTCTACTGCATAACAAGTTAATCCTAATACATTTTCGTAGTAAGGAATGGCTGTTTCGAGGCTTTTAACTGCAATGCCTAAATGCTCGATGTGAGATGGTTTCATAAAAAATATTTTATAGTTTGATAAATTACAATTTTCACAAAAAAACTGATTCAAAAATGGCCTTTTGAACGACCATTAATAAAACGAATTACTGAAATTTTTCTTTATTTGAAAAGTTCCACAAAATTAATACAATTATTCTTCATTATCAACGAAATACATAATAAATTTTCATATTTTTTTTGATTATTGATTATCAGAAAGATAGGATTATTATACAAAATAACTGCACAAAAAGCCCGAAAGTATGCATCTTTTTGTGTTCATTCAGCAATTGAGGCGAATGAAGCTAAAACCTGTGTTTTTATAGATGTAGTTATTTGCTTTCAGTATATAGTTTTGCGGTCGTAAATTGTTTTATTTATCAATGAAAATTGATATTAAATGAGAATTCTATCATATATTTAAAATGTTATCAATTTGACAAAAATCTAGTAGTTAAGGTGCTGCTAAACCTATTTACATTCATTTTTAGATTAAGTTGCTGCAACAAACTAAACATCCCCTCAGAAATCATTGGGATTTTGAGGGGATGTTTAAATCTGATGGGAATCTATTTCTGTAGATTGAGGCATTTATTGATAATACTTTCGCTTACTCCTTCGGCTCTGAGCTTATTGGCAATGTTGAGCAGCTCTTGTTTTTGCTTCAGCTCGGCAAATAGGATTGAGGCCAGTTGCTCCACTCCATCTTCGAGTCTTAATTTGCCTTTTTTAGAGGAGAAATCAACATCGCAGAATTTAGAGAGGTTTTGGTTTAAAACAAGGTAATAAACACCTGAAATGATTAAAGCAGTAATAACATTTATATCTATACCCGAATTTTTGAAGCGAAATTCGAGCAATCTGATAAGTGGTATGTTTACAAGTTCTCTTAATGAAGTGGTTCTACGTGTAATGGAATTGTCGATGGATAATTCCCAACGGAGTAATTCCTGCATACCTTTATTTTTGTACAATGAAATGGTAAGATTTTTTAGAATCCATTTAAAGGCATCTTCGTCACTTTGGTCGGCCGGCATTGTTTCAGCCAAGTTTCCAAGCCAGTAGTCGTATTTGTGTGTGTATCGTTCAAATAACTCTTCCAGATTGGCATAGCGTCTGTAAAAAACAGTTGGCTCTATTTGTGCGCGCTGAGCCACACCTGTAAGTGTCACGTTTGCAAAACCAACTTCTTCAATTAAGGACGAGACCGCACTTAATACGTCCTGGTCAATGGTGACTTTGGAACGCCGAATTCTTCTCGTTTTTTTAGGGCCTTCAGACATATAAAAGCAATTAAAATACTATACTTATGAAACGCAAAGATATATAATTGATTTCAAATAAGTTGATAAATATTAATCTAAAGTGTTATAATTAAGCATCGTAATTAAAAATTAAATGTTTTAGCTTTTGTTAGGTGGGGTCGGTTTGTTTGATGATGCGAAGTAATTGCTGGTAATAATTGAGGATATGTTTGTTTTTTTATTTGCCAGAAAATAAAAATTGGTTGATCTGATTTAGACCAACCAATTTATAAATTAAGAGTGCTTAATTATGCTGCTTTCTTTGCTCTGCGGTAGATGTACGAGTTAAATATATTACGTTTTGCAAAACGTAATTGCTTATCGGCATTAATTAAACGGGTGAAAATGTTTTTTGAAACGCCAAAATACTCATAAGTTGAACCGTCCATAAACGTAACTTCCAGCAATTGACCTTTGAGTTTAAAATCAGCTATGCCCGAATCGGTCGAAGTAACATGCTCTTCTTCGTTGGCAGCAATTGTTTCGGGGGCAATACTCACCAGAAAATGATAGCCATCAATAATTTGTCGGCTTTTGAGCTCAGCTTCCTGAGCAAGTTCATCGTTAGCGGTAAATTTGTCGGGGTGCCATTCTTTTACTAAGTTGCGGTAGGTGGTTTTTAGTGTCTGAAGGTCGGTGCCTGGTTCAACATTAAATAGTTTTTTGTATTCGTTAATACGTTTCATAAATTCCTTATTTCTGTATGTTTTGGTTGTTTTTGCTTCACAGCTTTTTTTAATCGGGCGCAAAGGTACGCTTTTTATAGACGTAAATATCAGTATGTAAATTAATTCTTTGAAATAATACCGACAATTTAAACCAAAAAGACTGAATTCGTAGTCGAATTCAGTCTTTCTGTTATTGATAAATAAAAATGTTTATTTCTCTTTTTCGGGAGCTTTTGGTTCAATGGTTTTTTCTTTAAGTTCTTTCTTCTTTTCAGGATCCATCATTTCCATTAGTTTTAATCCTAACAGGCCGTCGATAGCAGTTCCGCCATTTGCATTGTTTCCGCCAATCAAAATATCCGGAATCAGTTTTACGTTGCCTTTCGACAGTTCTTCGGTAATCTTGTAACGGGTAAAGTTTTCGCCACCCAGAGCTTTTACAGCCAGTTCATAAGCTTCGGCAGTAGATTTACCAACGGCCAAAATCTTACCTGCTTCGGCAGCACCTGTAAGCGAAATCTGTTCGGCCTGTGCTGCAGCTCTCACCTTAATGGCTTCCGATTCGGCTTCGGCACGCATTTTTGTAGCAGCAGCTTCGGCGCTTACGGCTAGTTTTACGCTGGTAGCATCCCCTTCCGATTTTTTTACAGTGGCATTAGCAATACGTTCGGCAATTTCCACACCTTGTTGTGCTTTTACAATTTCCTTTTGCATATCGGCAATGGCGGTTTCTTTTTCCATTCCCTGACGTGTTTCCTGCGCCTTTTTCTCGGTTTCGTAAGTTACCTTTTGTTCTTCGGCAATTTTACGGTCGGTAAGTGTTTTCATCAACGAATCTGGTGGTACAATGTCACCAATAAGCGTGTCAACGGCATTTACGTTGTATTCGTCCAATACTTTTTTGATATGTTCTTTGGCCGATTCCTGACGTTCCTTACGGGTGCTGAGGAAGGCAATCACGTCGCTATCCTGAGCTGAGTTACGGAAATAGTTACCAATAGTAGGTTCCAATACCTGCGAAACCAGGTTCACCATATTTCCGAAGCGGGCAATAACTTTCGGCGCCTCAGTCGTGGGTACGTGTATAATTTGAGCCACATCCAGATTGAATGGGAAACCATCTTTGGAGCGAACGGTAATGGTCGACAGGTTTTTGTCCAGGTTATGCGCTTCGCTGCGAGCCGATGCCCAGTTCAACACCAGGTTGGTGGTTGGCACTAGCTCCACTTTCATTATATAGGTATTGATAGGGTATTTACCTGGTCCGAGTGGTTCAATCCAAACACCTTTTTCGCCTTTGTTTACGATATTTCCATGTTTAAAGTCAGAACCAGTCAAGTCGCGTCCTTCGCTACCGATAAACGAAATCACAACTCCGACAAATCCGATTGAAATCTCTGTCATCGGAATTTCTTCCACTTGTACTGCCCAAGGATTCAGGTTGTACGATCCGGCCAGAATAACCTGAGGTTGTAACCCGCGATTACCGCCATTTTGAAGGAATAAATCAAAATCTTGGAAATTATTGTGCCCTTCAACCAATTTACCTGCAATTTGTCCGGCTTCGATAGGCTGACCATCAAGTGTGGTGATAATACCTACTTTGCTTTCTTGGATACGCACCATGTCGGTAATTGAAACCTGAAACAGCATGGTATTGATACGATATGAACCGGTGGTGATATAAGCCCTTTGGCGACCACGTTGTCCACCATTCATCAAAAATTTCTCTGCATCCTGAAAATTATCGCAGTCAACGCTTTGACCCAAAATGTTTCCGGTAGGGATAGGAGCACCGTCTTTGGACATTACCAACCCGATTTTACCTTCTGGAATAATCATAAACTGCTCCATGGTAACATCGTACTGCCAAAACCACATACCGAAATAAAGTCCCGGAGCAAGCGCTTTGGCCTGAAAACCAGCTTCACCTTTGGTAGCGATAATGCGTCCATCGGGCAAGGATTTGTCGGCTCCAAACAACACAAATTTTTTGGTAACCAGCCCGATACGATCTTCGGGTACGATAACCATTCCAAACAAAAAACGAAGAATGTACTTGTAAAGTACCAAACAAACGACTATCAGTACTACCCACCAATAATCAATCAGAACTGCAACCATACTAATTTTTTTTTAAGTTGAATAAATTGTAAATTGTGGAAATGTCTCTCTAACGCTTGTTTTTATTGCTATAAACAGTTGCAGGGTGAGTAACATTTAAACCGTCCAAAAATAAATATATATTTTTAATTTAAGTAAATTGTTCCTGAAAACTTATGAACAATTTTAAAATAATTTTTGGTTTAATTTGCTTGTGTTGTTAATTGTTTAATAATCTTTGGTTTTGCTGTTTACTAGTCAGGTATAATGATCCCAATTTCAAAAGATAATTCTATATTTGTACTGCTAACAGTCTTTATAGACTAGTTTTAATTTCGGTAAATTTACTAAATAAACTCATGCAAAGTAATTATAAAGGCTTTATTTCCCACATAAAGCGATACGTTGATTTAAACGAACAGGAAATACAGATTGTAGAGTCGTATGCTCAGATAAAAGAATTGAAGAAGAAAGAATTCCTGCTTACAGAAGGTCAGGTGTGTAGGTGTAATTATTATGTAGAAAGTGGTTGTTTGCGTATGTTCTACAATAATGATAAAATGGTGGAACAAACTACTCAGTTTGCGCTTGAAACCTGGTGGATGGCCGATTACTTTAGTTTTTCCAAACAAAATCCTTCCGATTATTATATACAGGCGGTCGAAAAATCGGTTGTTATAGCCATTGATTTTTATCAGCAAGAAAAACTGTTTACCGAGGTACCACAAATGGAACGTTATTTTCGTATAATGATGCAACGGGCACTGGCAGCTTCACAATTGCGCGTTAAACTCATTTACCAATTGTCCAAAGAAGAAATGTACAAGCATTTCAGTAGCTCATTTCCTCAGTTTTTGCAGCGCGTACCTCAATATATGCTTGCATCTTACCTCGGGCTTACTCCCGAATATTTGAGTGAGTTGCGTAAAAATAAATAGTTTTAACTGCTTATCCCTTTCGGTCAAGTTGAAGAAAAACAAACCACAATAGGCACAATAGTTCATAATTTAAATGATAATATTAACACTGTTCCAGGTTTTACATCTTTAAATGCCGAAAGGAATTTGTCTATTGTGCCCTTTTTTGTATTCTTTATCTTCATTATATTTTCTATTGTGCCTAATGTGGTTTTATTTCTTAAATTTCATTTATCATATTGAAGTAAGCACCTACATTACAACTGATATATTTTTAACCTTGACTAAAGGGGATAAGCAGTAAGTTTTATTAGAGTTTATATAAGTTATACATTTTGATAGGATAATTCATTTTGAACGCAAAGTTGCAAAGTTGCAAAGTCGCTAAGAAAAACTTCTAAGTTTTTGTCTTTGCGTCCTTTGCGGATATTTAATGATACTAAAATTTGTATCTTTATCTTTGCGTCCTTTGCGTTTAACTATATTTCAATAACAAATATCCTAACTTATATAATGACTATTATCCATTTCTTAAACTGGCTTAATTATTTTATTGCGTGGGTAGCCTTATCTTTGTCAACAATTAAACATTGAAATAATAAGTATAACCCGATTTTTTAGAAAAGGATAATATGAAAACAGACAAACCACTTCCGCAGAAATTTTATGACGTATTGAATCACGAGGGTGTAGTGAGCATTGTATCGTGGGGTGAGGCCGAGCCACATTTGGTGAATACATGGAACTCGTATCTGGTAATAACCCACGACGAACGGATTCTTATTCCAGCTTATGGAATGCGAAAAACAGAGAAAAATGTAAACCTGAATAACCACGTTAAATTGGCTGTAGGTAGCAAAGAGGTGATCGGTTATAGAGATTATCAGGGTACAGGCTATGTTATTGACGGCATTGCCCGATACATGGAATCGGGAGAAGAGTACGACCTGATGAAGGAGAAATTTTCATTTCTTACCCGCGTGCTAGAAGTAACTATCACCGATTTTAAACAAACAATTTGATCCCCAATAAAAATGGCTGAACAGTTTTTTTTGTTCAGCCATTTTTGTGTGGTACTAAGCTACCTGTATCGGCGTTTCAGTATGTACGTCTTTACCTGCATTGCGGCGTGTAGTGCGGGCTTTAAGTTGCGTTTTATAATTCGAAATCAGGTCGTTCAATTCGTTAGCCGGAGTCTGATAGTCGAGAGTTTCATATTCAGCACTGAAAATTTCAAAAGTATCGAAAAAAGCCGTCAAAGCCTTGTCCAGTTCAGTGCGTATAGCGCGGGCATCTACTGCTTCCACTGCCGAATTTTCCTGTGTGCGTTGTAAGTAGAGCGTAGCAAACTGATTGTTTACCTCTTGCAAATGACTGAACAAAACAGTTAAGTTTAAAGCCGTAACAGCTGCTTTTACATCGACATTTCCATCGTAATCGGCCAACAGTTTAATAAACTTATCGGTATTATCGTTGTAATTCGATTCACCAATATCATACCCATGTTTATTCAAGAATCTTTCGAGCACTGCCACGTGTGGAGCAACTCCTTTCAGTGAGAGTTTTCCAAAAGTTTTTACCTGTTCAATAATCCCCTTGATAAGTGTTCGGCGTTCACTGTTCAGGTCGGCCAATTGGTTACTAATGGCATTGCCTAACTCCTGTGCTTTAATTTTTGACAGGTCGGGTGTAAACACTGTAACCCGCTCAAAAGCTTTTTTTAGATGCAATGCATCCGGTTGATACTTCAAAAAAATAGCAACAATCTGACTTACGAACATGCAATACTCATTGTTCCACAGATTACTTAATTTCAAACGAAAAATAGTGACTTTCATAAAAATTTAATGGAATAAGTGTTAGTATTAAAAATTATTGTAACAAAATTATAAATAATTTTTCTATTGATTGATAGATGAATACAAATATTTTAAGGTAAAAATAAAAATATCTTTACTCACTATATTCATCTTTTACTGAAACCCTTATTTAATCGGTGTTTTAGTAGATTCTAAGGTTTTTGATATTCGGTAGGCTTGCGGTGTCACCGCAAGTACTCTTTTTCTTGAAAGGGAGCTTGCGGTAGTTCCGCAAAGGCAAAATGATTCTGATTCATGCTTGCGGCTTGAGCGCAATCGTGCTTTTATTTTCGGGCGAGCTTACGGTGCGGCCGATTGCTTGCTTTGGTTTCAGATCGTGCTTGCGGCGGTTCCGCAAGCATGAATGTTATAAAGTGGTGGATGCGGACGGGGCGCAAGGATAAAAAAAACGACTGAACTTGTGGGTTCAGCCGGAAGTGTGTTTGATTTCAATTGTATAAAACTCATTTTAGCTGTAATACGTATTCAGATAAACTGCTTATTATATTGCTAATCTACATTTGTATTTAATCTAGTTGTTAATAATAGCTAAGTGTTGATACCATATTTCATCGGCATGTTAGCAGTGCGAGGATTATATTGGAGTGGATTTGTATTTTATATTGGAAATTTTACAAGTTATATATGTAGATAAAGCTATAATTCTGCCTGAAATCAGATAGGATAGGAGCTAATAGTCGGATTTTTGTAGTCATTGTCCGTGTTTTCATACTTCGGTGATACTATTATGGGTGTAATTTTGCAACATGAAATTAATTATCGTATTAGTATAACAAATAAAAAAACAAATTGTATGAAAAAAGTTCTTTTTAGCATTCTCGTATGCTCGTTGTCATTAGTAGCTTCGGCTCAACAATCGTGGTCGAACGACCCTATGCATTCACGCTTGGGTTTTGTGGTAAAACACCTCACTATTTCCGAAATTAACGGACAGTTTAGTACTTTCTCGGTAAAAGTAAAAACTACTAAGCCCGACTTTACGGATATGAAGGTAAGTGTTACGGCTAAAACAGCCAGTATTTCAACCGGTGTAGAGATGCGCGACAATCACTTGAAAACAGCCGATTTCTTTGAGGTAGAAAAATATCCTGAGTTGACATTCGAAAGTACTTCGTTGAAAAAGATTTCGGATAAGAAATTTACATTGACCGGCAATTTGACTTTGCACGGCGTAACTAAACCGGTGACTTTGCATGTAACTTATTATGGCACCGTTGTGAACCCAATGAGCAAGAAAAATACTTTCGGTTTCCATATCACAGGCGCTGTGAAACGTTCCGACTATGGTATTGGAGCTAAATTCCCTGAGCAATTGGTTAGTGATGTTATTCAAATTGTGGCCGATGGCGAATTTGTGAATGACTAAAAACCATTGAATTGAGAATTAAAAAAATGCAGACACTTTAAACGGTATCTGCATTTTTTTATTAGTGCTCACTCCGTTACCTGAATGAGTCTTTTTTGTTCGGATTAAATGTTAGCAATACGCTTTATTTCTGTGATAATTGCCTGTGCAAATGCTTCGGCTTGTTCGGGTGTTCCGGACTCAGAGTAAATGCGGATAATAGGCTCGGTGTTTGATTTGCGGAGGTGTACCCAGCCTGTTGGGAAGTCAATCTTCACACCGTCGATATCATTTACATCAAATTGCTTGTAGATACCTTTAATGGCAATCAGAATAGCGTCAACATCAATTGCCGGTGTCAGTTGAATTTTATTTTTTGAGATATAATATTCCGGATATGTTTTGCGCAATGCAGAAACAGATAGTTTTGATTTTGCCAACTGAGTTAGAAATAATGCAATTCCTACCAAAGCATCGCGACCATAATGGCTGGCCGGATAAATAACACCGCCATTTCCTTCGCCGCCAATTACAGCGTTAGTTGCTTTCATGGCCGTAACTACATTTACTTCGCCAACAGCAGCAGCAGTGTATTTTCCACCACGGTTATTGGTTACATCGCGTAAAGCACGGGTAGAGCTCAGGTTTGAAACCGTGTTGCCGGGAGTGTGTTGTAATACATAGTCGGCTATTGATACCAATGTGTATTCTTCTCCAAACATGCTTCCGTCTTCACAAATAATGGCCAAACGATCAACATCGGGGTCAACTACAAAACCAACATCGGCTTTACCTTGTTTCATTAAGTCCGAAATTTCGGTCAAATGTTCCGGAAGTGGTTCCGGATTGTGTGGGAACTGTCCGTTCGGTTCGCAATATAGTTTCTCGATGTTTTTTACTCCCAATGCTTCTAATAATTCGGGAATAACAATGCCTCCAACTGAGTTTACGCAGTCAATGGCCACGCTAAAGCCTGCAGCCTTAATGGCATCTACATCAACCAACTCTAAGGCCAGAACGCTTTCGATATGTTTTTGAGTATATGAAAAATCTTCGGTAAGTTTGCCGAGTTCGTCAACCTGTGAGAATTCAAAACTTTCTTCTGCCGCAATTTTAAGCACATTTTCCCCTTCAACGGCATTCAGGAATTCCCCTCTTTCGTTCAACAGTTTAAGTGCATTCCATTGTTTTGGATTGTGGCTGGCAGTAAGAATAATACCACCGGCAGCTTTTTCCATTGTCACAGCTATTTCGGTAGTTGGGGTAGTTGCAAGGCCAATGTTGACTACATCGAAGCCCATGCCTAATAACGTGCCGATAACTAACTGATTCACCATCTCACCTGAAATGCGTGCATCGCGGCCAACGACTATTTTTGTGGACTTTGTTTGTTTACTTGCTTTGATTTGAGTGGCATAAGCTGCCGTAAAACGTACTATGTCAAGCGGATTTAATCCGTCACCAACCGGTCCTCCAATGGTTCCCCGGATTCCGGAAATTGATTTGATAAGTGTCATTTTAGTTCGATTTTAATGTGTTTGATGGCTAGGGTATAAAGCAAAAGATTTATAAAGATAAATATTTTGAACAGAAACTAATCTTAATTTCCAAACAAAATTTATAGCTTTATAAATCAATCGTATTTTAGTGAGTTTATTTTTGGATTTGTATCTTAAGGTAGTACCCATAAGGAACTACCGAAGTAGTTGACGTAGAGTAGAATCCGATTTTAGATGGAATAATGAGTTTGGCAATGGAGTTATTTCGTTTCATATATGATACTGCTTCCTGAAATCCTGTACATGATTGACTTGAAACGCCATAAATAAATGACGATGGGTATGGATAATCAATCGTGCTCCAGTTATTTATTGTAGTATCAGCTGGTTCATTCAGGGTATATTCGTAATACCTTGGTACAACAGTATTGTATACTTCAACCGTATCTTTGCTTTTAACATCGCCTGGGTTAACTAAGTGAAAGTATAGGCCGTCTGAAGTAAGCAGGTAATCTTTCTCTCCCCAAACATTATTTGCAGGTACTTTGCTTATTACGTTGATACCGTTTTGTGCCAGATAAGCCTTAATAGTTGCTTTTTCAGCTTTTAGCTGTTCGGCATAAGTTACAGTATCACTGCACGAAGAAACTGCTATTGAGATTAAAAAAGATGATAAAATCAGAATGGGAAATCGTCTCATGTGGTTGAAATTTATTTAAATGCAAATATCCGATTTATAAATGATATTGCAAAGTTAAGAAAATGAATAAAGATATAAGAATTGTAGTAATTTTTTAGGTTTAGGTACAGATACATTAATAAAAGTTCAATTATTCTACCTTAATTTCATAAATTATTGAAGTATAAGCTGGAACAAGTGACTTTTCGCCTTTCATCCCATAGCCTAAATACCAGGGAATGACAAACAAAGCGCTATCGCCGTGATGGATTAGCTTTAGTCCTTCTTCCAGACCTACTACAATTTCTTTTTTGCCTATTTTAACCTGCTTTTTGCCCTGATCGACCAATTTGCCATTTAATAGCGATAATTTGTATGAAAAGTTGCAGGTTTTTTCTTCTTCAATTTTTAGCTTACTTCCGGGACGAGCCACTTTGTACCAGAATCCCAACTCATTTCTTATGAGTTTTTTGTCGGTTTTGGCCACGTAAATTTCAAGTAAACTGTCTTCTTTTGCCGTCAGATTCTCGTTAATTGCCAACAAAGCCTGCGCATCAGAGTTATCTTCAACAATTTTATTTGCCGGAAGTTGGGGTGTTTGTTTATTGCACGAACTGAATCCGATACATGCAAACACAATCATTACCCCGACAGCTATTTTCATTGCTTTATTATCTAATGTTGGCAATACTCATAATGTCAGAGAAAACCCCGGCAGCAGTTACGCTGGCACCGGCACCATATCCTTTAATCATCATTGGGAACTCGTTGTAGCGTTCGGTGGTGATTAAAATAATGTTGTTGCTGCCCTGTAAATCGTAGAAAGGGTGGAGGCTGTCAACTTCCTGTAAGCCTACGCTACACGCACCTTTTTCCATTTTTGCAACAAAACGCCAACGTTTTCCTTCGGCTGCCAGCTTCTGACGTTTCGATTCAAACTCAGCATCGAGTTCCGAAAC
>Ga0302215_10002424_pt1 | contig 12814 bp, 11 predicted proteins | sample II_Fen_N3_1_FD_194580 | JGI IMG/M metagenome (GOLD analysis project Ga0302215, IMG submission 194580) | Peat permafrost microbial communities from Stordalen Mire near Abisko, Sweden - II_Fen_N3_1 | ecosystem: Environmental > Terrestrial > Soil > Wetlands > Permafrost | place: Sweden: Abisko... | reverse complement strand
AAATGTTTTTAACTTTGTACGTTCAAAAAAAACTTTGTATTTATGAAATTCAATCAGTTCCGGTTATTTTTTTTCGTGTCTTCCATCATTTTACTAAGTTCGTGTTTAGGTACAACCACAGTAACAACCACATCCACCGATCCGGCTTTTGTTTCATTGACTTTTGCTGGAAACGACAGCCTTACTAAGGCCGTCTTTACGTTAGCTGACAATACTATCGTGAATTTGGATTCTTTACCCTATAAAACCCGCACTGACAGTGTTTATCCTACTTTTAAGTTTGTAAGTACATCCGCAGCTTTCTTGTATTACCCGGGAAAGAATAAATACAATAAAGATTCATCTTATATAAGCGGAACAGATACCATTGACTTTAGAAAAGCCAAGTACGTGAGAAATTATGCTTCTGATGGAGTAACTTATTCTCCAAAATATGAAATCATTGTAAACGTTCATCAGGTAGATCCTGAAGTGTATAACTGGAGTAAAGTGACTGATAATCTGAATTCAAATAATGCAACCAGCCAAAAAACTCTTGCTAAGAGTGATACACTGTTTTACTATTCAAATGATGGCACTACTGCGAAACTAAATATCTCGAAAGATGGGTATTCATGGAATGACCAGTCGGTTAAATTATCCGGATTGCCGGTAAATACACCGTTGAATGATATGATAGTATTTAATGGAAAAATCTATCTGACACAGGATGGTGTGAATATCTACTCTTCTTCTGATGGATTTGTCTGGACTAAAAATGCTGTTTCTAAATTTATATTCAAATCGCTTGCTTTTGTTTTGAATGGGCAGTTGTGGGCAGTTGTTCAATCGAATACAGATGGCAGTAATTGGCTATATGAATCAAATAATGGACATGATTGGTATCTGCCTGTAAATTCAATACCTTTAAAAGACAACTTCCCTGTAAGGGATTTCGCATCCGTGAGCTACAACTCTGCTACAGGAAAGGCAAAAGTACTTGTCTCGGGAGGTTATTCCGCTACCGATAATGTCAATGCCTTGAAAAATAGCTGGAGTTCGGAAGATGGAACCTACTGGGTGGATTTCAGTATTGAAAACCATACATTGGATACCCTTGCTGTTGGAGCCTCAATCATATCCTACGATAATAAATTATTTGCCTTTGGAACACGAAGAGATAGGGTTGGTAATTACTTCCGGGTTTCTAAAGACGAAGGACTAAGCTGGCAAATTCCTGACACCTTGCGCAATAGACTACCTCTTGACTTACCATTGCACAATTATCAATCGGTTGTTGTCTTTAAGCCATCATCATTAAAAGGAGTTCAGACCGCCGACAAAAAACAAGAGATACTTCTGTCTAACCGCATCTTTATCGTAGGCGGAATTAAAGGAACAACTTCCTATTCGGATATATGGACCGGCAAATTAAACCGAAAAAACTTCTTACGACAATAAGTTGTCAATAAGCATACTTGAAAGGTGTTTCTGTTTACGGAAGCACCTTTTTTTGTAGCTGTATATTCGGAGTCTAAAGATTTTTTATTACTTTTGCGCCTTCAAATAAACATTCCTTATGAGATCAAAGAATGCACATGTAAACTCTTCTCTCCGCTTTCGTCGCTGGAGCAGGGCCGGGTATGCGATGTTTTGCAGCCTTGGATGTACGGTTACCATTGGAAGTCTGGCGGTTTCTATTTCTGATAAGTCATTACAAAAATCAACAGGTGTATCAAAATCTCATGTCATTAGTTTTGCCAGTGATACTGAATCCGTCGATAATTCGCCTGAATTATCAGAGTTGGAAGCTTTATTAAGTCAGGTAAAGGAATTGCCATTTTTCGAAAATAACACTGTGAGTACGGCTGCGTGCTCACAGTATCCACATAATTATTTTATTAATCAGAACGGTTGAAATGAGTTTATCTCATCTCAACCGTTTTTTTATTTTATTCAGTATGAAAAAAACTTTTATTCTCTGTTCCTTCTTTCTGTTTTTTTTCTCAACTGCACGTAGTCAGGAGAAGCCCGATTCAATTGCTGTCAGTCTTTCTGAATTGCAGGTTAATGCTAACCGGAATAAGCTTTATTCGGAAATGGGCAGGGTACTCACGGTGGTTGATAAAGCCGACATTGCCCGTATGGCTGTTCAAAGTATCGATCAATTGCTCGATTATGTTGCCGGGCTGGATATCCGTCAACGTGGTACAAATGGAACTCAGGCTGATATATCTGTCCGTGGTGGCTCGTTCGACCAGGTGTTGGTACTTCTTAACGGAATCAATATTACCGACCCGCAAACAGGCCATTTTAATCTCGATATTCCATTGAATCTTTCGGATGTTAGTCGTGTGGAGATTCTCGAAGGATCTTCAGCACGGGTGTTGGGACCTAATGCTTTTAGCGGTGCCATCAACATTGTGACTGAAAACAATGAGAAACATGCGTTGAATGCCGAACTTGACGGAGGCAGCTTTAATTACTTCGCACAATCTGTTTCTGGAAGTCTGGGCACAGACCGTTTTCATACTTTTGCTTCGATATCTCATAAAAGCAGTAGCGGATATGCATCAAATACAGATTTTGACTTAAGCAGTGCATTCATTCAATCAACTTTCAAAACCCGAAATGCCGGTAAATTTGACCTTCAACTGGCCACTCAGTTAAAAGCTTTCGGAGCAAGCGGTTTTTATTCGCTTGCTTTTCCCAATCAGTACGAAAATTCAAAGACATTTCTGGCAGCGCTAAACTGGACACTTAAAAATGGGAATTTTGAATATACTACCCAGGGTTACTGGCGCGAACATCATGATCGTTTTGAGTTGGATTTTAATAAACCGGCAGGATGGAATTATCACTTAACCGATGTTACAGGAGGAAAAGTTTCAATAGCTTATCTTTCTAAATTCGGCAAAACCACGTTTGGTCTCGATCTACGCAATGAACATATTTTCAGCAATGTGCTGGGAACACCTATTGATTCAATGCGTGCTCCAATGGAAACAAAAGGATTCTTTACACGTGCCACCAATCGTCTGTTGTCAACAGGATATATTGACCAGACACTGAACCTGAAACGTTGGTATTTCTCTCTCGGCGCGGCTTCCACCTATACTACTTCTTACGGGTTGAATACCTTTGGTGGAGTTGATATCGCCTACGCAGTGAGTGATAACGTCCGTATTTTTGCAGACGCCAATTCGGCTGTCCGTCTACCTACCTTTACCGATCTGTATTACATAGGTCCACAGCATACTGCTAATCCGGAGTTGAAACCTGAGCATTCACAAACCTTTGAAGCAGGAACAAAAATAACAAACCCTGAATGGAAATTGGATGCGGTTGGTTATTACCGGTTGGGACAAAATGTAATTGACTGGGTAAAATCTACTCCTACAACTAACTGGATGAGCAAAAACCTGACCAACATCAATGCAATCGGGACGGATATTTCTTTCGATTATTATTTTCACCACACCTTTGTCCGTAAACTTGGGTTAAATTATTCGTACCTGCAACTGGATAAAAGTGCCGGTGATTATATTTCCAAATATGCACTCGACTATCTGAAGCATAAAGTTGTTTTCACTGTTGACCACTCTGTCTGGAATCATTTATCCGCATCCTGGAATGTATCGTATCTCGACAGGTCCGGAAATTATGATGCCAACAGTGTATATGGAGCCCCTTCCGTGATCAAAAATTTCACCCCTTATTTTCTACTTAACGGAAGGTTACTGTGGTCGCAAAAGAAGGTGGATATTTTTGCGGATGTGAATAATCTTCTGAATGCAACCTATGCGGACTACGGTGGATTAACCCAACCGGGCACAAGTGCAACAATAGGAATCCGGTTAAAACTGAGATAAACCGAAAAACGGCTGCCTGATTTCTCAGACAGCCGTTTTTCTTTAAAGAGCTTTTCTTAGCAAGCCATAATTGGTTTGATTTGCTTAAAGAAATCATTTCCTTTATCGTCTACCAATATAAAAGCTGGGAAGTTTTCCACTTCAATTTTCCAGATAGCTTCCATTCCTAATTCAGGATATTCCAGACATTCCACTTTCTTAATGTTTTGTTCAGCCAGGATAGCTGCCGGTCCACCGATGGAACCAAGATAGAATCCGCCATGTTTTTGACAGGCATCAGTGACTTGTTGGGTACGGTTTCCTTTGGCAATCATAATCATGCTGCCACCATTTTCCTGTAACAGATTTACGTACGAATCCATACGTCCTGCAGTTGTCGGTCCAAATGATCCGGAAGCCATTCCTTTCGGTGTTTTGGCAGGACCGGCATAATAGATCGGATGATCTTTTACATACTGAGGAAGCGGTTTACCCGAATCAAGCAATTCTTTTAATTTGGCATGTGCTATATCACGGCCCACTACGATGGTTCCGTTTAATGAGAGGCGAGTTGATACGGGATATTTTGACAAGGTAGCCAGAATATCTTTCATGGGTTGATTCAGGTCGATTTTTACGGCATTGCCTTCTCCCTGATTCCGCAATTCTTCAGGGATCAAACGGCCCGGGTTATCTTCCATGCGTTCTACCCAGATACCCTCCTTATTAATTTTCCCCTTGATATTCCGGTCGGCCGAGCAGGATACTGCCATACCTACAAAACAGGAAGCTCCGTGACGTGACATGCGCACAATACGTACATCGTGGGCAAAATACTTACCACCGAATTGTGCCCCGATACCCGATTCCTGAGATGCTTTCAGAATTTTAGCTTCCATTTCCACATCACGAAACGATTGTCCGAGTTCATTTCCTTCGGTAGGAAGTTCATCATAATATTTGGTAGAGGCCAGTTTTACTGTCTTCATACAGGCATCAGCCGAAGTCCCGCCAATCACAAAGGCAATGTGGTAGGGTGGGCAGGCTGCCGTTCCCAATGTCTTCATTTTCTCTGTCAGAAATTTCTCCAACGATACAGGGTTCAATAATGCTTTTGTTTCCTGAAATAAGTACGACTTGTTGGCAGAACCACCGCCTTTAGCGATAAATAAAAATTTATATTCATTTCCGTGACTGGCTACCAGATCAATCTGTGCAGGAAGATTAGTTCCGGTATTTACTTCGTCGTACATGTTCAACGCTGCATTCTGAGAATATCGAAGGTTCTCTTCCGTATAGGTTTCATAGATTCCCTTCGACAATGCTTCTTCATCGGTACCGTTTGTCCACACATTGCTTCCTTTTTTGGCATAAACGGTAGCAGTACCTGTATCCTGGCAAAAAGGCAAAATCCCTTTTGCAGCAATCTCTGCATTGCGAAGCATGGTCAATGCTACATATTTATCGTTTTCACTGGCCTGTGTATCGGCAAGAATAGATGCCACCTGAGCCTGATGGGCAGGACGTAGCAGGAATGAGCAATCGTGCATGGCGGCACGCGCCAGTTTTGTCAACCCTTCAGGTTCAATTTTCAACACTTCCTGTCCGGCAAATTCGGATACGGAAACATGTTCTTTTGTGAGCAAATAGTATTCGGTTTTTTCCTTTCCCAGTGGAAACGGTTCCTGGTAATTAAATTCTTTAGCCATGATTATATAAGTTTGAATAGTTTGATGTTTGAAGTTTGAAATGTTTGTTGTTTGATAGAGGGTGCAAAATTAAGGAAATTTTTCTGTAATCAATAGAATACTATAGAAACATACTATAAATTGAATGTAGAATTTATCCAATCTAATTATTCAATTGACTTCAAAAGAATAATATATGTTTACTTTTAACTGGTAACAAAAGGATTGGTAAAAACTAAAAGTCTGATAAACAAAAATAGGGCAGGATAATGTAAGGATAAATGAGCTAATTTATTTTATTTCTTATTAAGAAAGTTTTCAATCTCGGAAATAAAATCTTTCATTTCTTCAAACATCTCAAGAATAATACCTTTGTCGAACTCAACAAAAGAATCATAATCACCTTTTGTCCGACGATTTGAAGCTTTATTAATAATTTTCCCATAGCTGGAATCAATAAGTCCCTTGTGAATAAAATTTCTATTGAACCACCCAATTAATTGTTGGTGTTTTGAAGTTTCATATTCGTATGCTAATCCAAGTGCTAATAAAGAATAGAACATGCCGTAATATATTCGGTTTACGGCTGCCCTAAGTCTGTCATTTTCTAACAGTAACTGAACATCCTGAATGGTTTCTTTTGATTCGTTAAGTCGGTATCTGATTAGTTCATACCGTTCATCAGCATTAAGACTCATGCGTATATACCGGTTTTTAGTGCAGTAGTATAAATAGGTTGTTTACCTCTTAAAGTATTAAGTTCGCTATGTGTAATAAGATGTGCATCTATTATAATGTTATATTTTAAGTCAATGTCATAGCATAAATCATAAATTTCATTTTCATCATTTTCATCATATGCTTTATCCAATACAATTAAAATATCATAATCCGAATCCTCAGTCGATTTACCTGTAGCTTGAGAGCCGAACAAAATAATGTCTTTTACAGAATCGTTATATCCTTTCCGTAAATGGGCTTTCAAATCACGCAATATGATCATTTTGTCAGTCATTCTGTGGTACTAAAATCAATTTATTTGATTACAAAGATAAAAAAATATTTAATCAATTGTATTCAAGAGTCTTTTTTCAGAAGATTTCCAAAAACATACCAATAATCTTACAAACTACCAATTCTTAAAAAGAAAATCGATTCACTTTTCAGATCATATGATTTCAATATTTATCACTCGCATTTTTTGCTTTGCAAGATTTCTATAATTATAAAGTAAATCAATTTTTCCTGTTGTGTTTATAAGGTTGTATTTTAATTCTTCAGATATCCTTCTTCCCGGCTTACAATTTTCATGAGTTTATTATTCCGTACCGAGTTGTGTTCACTTACCGTGATAGCGGTGACCGATATGGTGACATTGATCGGTTCAAAAGAATTGTCGTTCACCAGGCCCAGGTATATTTTCCCTTTTAACGGTTGCTTTTGCTGAGCTGCATCATTCAACACATCCCCCTTTTTAAAGCACTTAAATTTCTTACCTGCTTTAAACATGGAGGCACTGATCTCATCGTCTATAAACCAGAATTTCACATTGTCTTCCCCCTGAATCATACTGAATGCGTTGATCCCATACATGGCCAGTGCTGCCATTGATCCATAGCCCGGAATGTGGGAAGCCACCGAAGCCGCCGTATTTATAAAGCCTCTTTTCGCTTTTACAAATGCTTTCTGACCTTCCGTTCCTACACCGATATAATAGCTCCACGACACTGTTCCTACCGGCAGAGTGAAATCAATCAGGTCGGTGTTTTGCTTTCCGTAAAAGAGATTGGAAGTGCCGATTTTTGTAACTCTTTCCACCAGTGTTTGTGCCGAGGTGTCCCTTTTCATTAAGTATTTTTCCTCGGTGGGTACGTATGTGGTATCCTGAACCGTGTGCCAGTAAACCGATGAATTGAAATCCTGAGTGGCAGGACCTGCCGGAATGCGTTGAATCTTTATTTTACAGATCCGTGCGCTGCTTTCAGGATTTACCAGCCTGAATTTATAAATCCCTGTTCGTGAAATATAGATTTTCTTATCCTGTATTTTCCTTACCTTATAATCCATAAACTTAACCGACATCGGAAGTTCACTGATTTCAAGTTCTTTTAACGACCAACCGTGTATCTCTTTAAACGAGAAGACCAGTTCATCCCCTGCGGAAAACCCGTAATAAAATACTTCTTCACTCTTTTCATTTACTTTTAGCGTATTGTCAGCCACATCGACCGGTGAAGCACCTGATACATATGTACTCCAAGCCATCATCACCGGGATCAAAAACAAAATTCTCTTCATTGTTTATTTAGTGTCTTGATCATTCATTCGTCTTTAATACGACTGAACAAATGAATTTAAAAGAAGCACAAAATTACACATAACTTTTACCAATACAAAAAAAGTTTCATTCTTCTGTAGTTAGTAAACTATTTTTTTTGTTTCTAAAATATCACTTTCAAAAAATCATTCCTTTTTCTCCGTATTAACGAAAAGATCATACAAAAGGGTTGCTTTTTGCTTCCATATCAGACTTTGTCCTCATGAAAGACCTAAAAACAGATTTATTATTCAATCATTAGGTGGAAACGCCTGTTCAGATCGTCATATCTGAAACCGTTAACCTGGTACAAGTAGTGAAATACAAGGGATATCCGTTACAATTTATAATTTACGTATTAAAAATGTTATATTTGAATCATAAAGAATAAAAGGTCAGTCATGCTAATTAACAGCATTTATGACACTTAAATATTAAAAATGAATAAAAAATTACGTATTCCTGTTTTATTGGCAATCATGATATTTTTCAGTCTATCTTCTTTAATTGCTCAGGGAGTTTCAGGCAATGTGGAAGATTATGGGGTGTATACCCTTAAAAGTGTTTCAGGTGCAAATTATTTACAGGTCGCAGGGGATACCCTTTATAACGAAAAATATAAGGATAAAGCACTTATTGTATCACATGTTGCTGAAAATGACTACGAAGCCAACCCTCCCAAATATCAAAGGTGGCATATTATCTATGTTTCTACCGAAAACGATGTAAAATACTATTCCATCAGAAGTACCATGAGTGGCAAATTTCTTGATGTTCCGGCCGGTTCAATGGTTGCCGGTATTCAAATGCAACAAAACGCAGGGTTGACAATACCCGGGAACGATATGTTATGGAGTATCACCGAAGTTTCAACAGGGAATTATAAAATTACCAACAAGAATAGCGGATTGGTTCTGACGAATTCTAATCTGTTAGCTTCTGACAATACCCCCGTTACCCAGGAAGTATTTAGTGGAACTGATAATCAGTTGTGGGTGATCAATAAACAGACACCTTGTACCTATCGTGATGATAAGGTCGTGAAATTTTTTGAACGTAATAATAAGACCTTCGGATCAGCTGCTTTTGATCAGGGCTCCAGCATTCTGCTTTCGAGTGGTAAAACGTTGTGGGTTACCCAGGATTCATGGGATGGGTCGCAATTGCAAACCAATAACTTATTCATCAGCTCGGCGTACTTTACTTACGGTAATTCCATGTTCTTACAACCCTCCATAACGGATTGGGCACCTGATCATGCTCCGAATATTACACGGACGAACAGTGCACAGTCTCGTCCCAAACAAATTTGTAACATTCAGGCCAACCAGTCTTTTGCCTGGCCATCCAACGGTGTGGAGATAAACGGGAAAGTCTATTTAACCTGTGGCGAAGGAAATGGATTATCACAGACAAAACAAACGCTGTATGAGATTTATCCGTCATCAACGGGTAGTCTTGTCTGGAATTCTATTCGTCATGAAGTGCCCGGATTGAGTACCAGTATTGCTGTCAACTATGCCAGTGGGATGGTTAAGGCATCCGATGGATATGTGTATGTTTTTGGAGGCAGAGGCCTTGGTTTTGGTTCAGCCATACAGATATTCGTTGCACGATTCTTACAATCCAGTCCGCTGACAGCATGGACATTCTGGAACGGTGTAGCCTGGGGAAATACGCAACCGGCTACCGATGCTGAATGTAACAAAGCCAAGGTATTTGAAGGTCCCGGAGCATCAGCCGCAGTCGGGTATATCAATGGCAAGTATGTATTGATTACTCTGGACATTGGCTTTTGGGGAACGACCTCAAGGTTTGTAAGGGGCACCATTGCAGATTCTCCCGTGTCAGGCTTTGCAGTTTCTAAGAAGATCTATGCGATCAACGAGTATATTTACGGTTCACAGGCGCGTTATTATACACCCAATGTTCATCCTCAGTTTACAAATGAGAATGATGAATTGTTGTTTACTTACAGCCTGAATTATTCTGTCGACGATAAAACCGACATCACTGTAAATGCAGCCGGTAACAAAATTGTGAATGGTGTGAGTATTGTAAAAGGTGCATATATCGATCCCTATTTCTACCGGGTAAAGGGCGTCAGAGTTCCGTATTCACTTTTAGGCATTCCTGCAACCGGTAGTCTTACAGCAATAGTGGATGTAAAGGAAGACAAAAAGGATTTCGTTCTGTTTCCCAATCCTGCAAAGGGATTCTTGAATATTAGTACGGGAACTTCTCTGGAAGGGGCTACTTATGAAATTTACAATACGATGGGAAGATTAATAACCAACGGGAAGTTAAAGGAGAATACTGTAAATATTGAAACTCTTCCTGCCGGATTTTATCTGTTGGTTATTAAAAGAAATGCAACCATTCTCTCAAAATGTTTTACTAAAGTAAAGGGATAATATTTTTCATTAGTAAAAGAATTTTCTAAGAGGAAATATAGTGAGAGTCAACTGACTCTTCTATATTTCCTTTTTGTTTATCGCTGATTTACTGAAAGCTTTTATGGTAAAAAGAATGATCAGAGGAAAAATGAGATAGTGTATTTTAAAAAAGCTTATGTTAAAATAATATTTATTTATACCATTCAATTGATACTCACAGGATCATTTTAATGTCTTAAGGACTTTATTCACTCCATATCCCGTTTTTAAAAAGCTGGAACCATTTCTCAATATCAGGTTTAGGATGCAATTTTAGACTCTCAAATATCTCCCTTGCAAATTCTATAGGGGAAGTCCCGTTTGCTGTAATCACATACTCATTAGTCACGGCAGGTGAATTAATATAATTTACTTCTCCTGCATAGTGGGGTACCATATATTTAAGATAGTTTAGGTCATTGCTTGTATGTTTCAGATGATCTAAAAATCCTTGTTCTGCTAAAAAGGTCGTTGCGGCACATATGGCGGCAATTGTTTTTCTTTCCCCGAAAAGAGTTTTAGTCAACGGTACTATTTCTGTGTTTTCTCCTTTTTCCCAGGCAGTGCCTCCCGGAAGAATCAACATATCTACTTCCTCCGCATTGATTTCTGTCAGGGATGTGTCCGGTAGTACCCGTAATCCTCCCATGGAGGTGACAGGACTTCCATCAGTTGAAAAATATATCAACTCAAATTCCGTACTTTTCCTGATTTCAGGAGAAAGGTAGGCAATTTCCCAATCAGAATAACCATTAAAAAGGAATACAACGATCTTTTTTTTCTTCATAAAGTCTGTTTATTATTATTTTATTCATGTTTACATTTAACAAAATCTTTAACAATAAGTTAGGATTCAGTCATCAGGAACAAATTTATACCTTTGGGCGTAGTAATTAAATGAAACGATAACCTATATGGCGTTTGAACTTGTTGATATGCCCGGAATTCTTTATAGTTGTTTATTCATAAAGCAAACCCTGAATGGCAGTTGTTCAAAATCCTTTGTCCCTGTTTCTATAAATCCTTGTGAGCTATACCAGTTTTTAAGTTTAGTATTCGAATCAATCAGCGCGATAGAAGCGTTCTTACCTCCTGCTTCCTTTATTTTTGCCACCGCAAAATTCATCAAACGAACTCCAACTCCCTGATTCCTCTGTTCGGGAATAACCGATACTTTCTCAATGTAAAAGGTATCGCTTGCCCTATTCGATTTTTCAATGGCAATGCACCCGATCAGTTGGCTATTCAAAGACAATGCATACAATTCAATCCCTTTGTTTAATTGATTTTTTAAGGTTGATGCCTCTATAAATGCATTGTTGGCAGGATTCGTTTCTCTGGTAAATCCGAAATCTTTTGCCACAGTTCCATGTGATACCTGTAGAACCCTTACAACTGCTGATAAATCATCGTTTGGGTGAACGAAGGTAAAATTCATTGATGTCATATGATCTGTTCCGTTTTAAATTAATTGTTATTGAAATAACTATCCCCGCTGGATTTGTATAAATCCCGTTAAACAAACAATAGTTGTGCCTGCCATTCCAACTTTAGGATTCATTAGATAAACAATCCCTTAATCAATAAAAAATTGAATTTCATGTTTACAGAATACTTTTTTAATTACAACGAATCATCAATGTAGTTAACTATGATTCATTGTTATGTAAGATGAAATAATTATTTTTGCAACCTATTTATTTTCTAATTGTTTTATAGAATAATAGAAGCTGTTAATAGAATATATAATAGCATTTTACTAATTATTCATTTTTAATTGTTTAATATGCAAACTACCTATCATTTTTTATCAGCACAGGAGTTATCGATCGAGATTCTGGATGCTATTAAAGCAAAGTTCAAATCAAAAGCCATAACCATTATCGTAAAAGAAAATGAAGATGAAACTGAACTTTCGAATGAAATGAAATCCATGTTGAATGATCGTTTGAAAGAAGACGAAGCAACTTATCTTACGTTAGACGAATCCATGGATCGATTAAAAGAAAAATATGGATTATAAAATTATAATTTCACCACGTGCCCAACAGGAGATTGAAGAAGCAATTGATTATTATGCACTTCGAAGCTCCGATGCATCAATGGATTTCATTTCATCTCTAAATGAAACATATACTATTTTATCTATAAATCCACATTTCAAAATTTGCTATAAAAATGTAAGGACAATATCACTTCCTATATTTCCGTATTCACTCTTCTATACTATAAACGAAAAAGAACGTACTATAAGATTGCTTTCCTGTTTTCATTTCAAACTCAATCCTCAAAGAAGACCTGAAAAGTAAGCAGGTTATTATTTTAAATCAGAAGGTGATTTATCGGTCCACTTTGCAAAACTAAAATCCTTCAATATACGACTAACAAGGTTAACTTCATTATTCGTATTAATCTGGTTAATATTATTGCGCGGCTATTGTTACTACAATTACAACAGCCGCCATTTGTTCATAATGGTGTGCTTTAGGACTCCCTCCCTTTCGTTTGTTTTTCTCCAGTCAAGATAAATTACAGTTGTATTCA
>Ga0302215_10002423_pt1 | contig 12819 bp, 6 predicted proteins | sample II_Fen_N3_1_FD_194580 | JGI IMG/M metagenome (GOLD analysis project Ga0302215, IMG submission 194580) | Peat permafrost microbial communities from Stordalen Mire near Abisko, Sweden - II_Fen_N3_1 | ecosystem: Environmental > Terrestrial > Soil > Wetlands > Permafrost | place: Sweden: Abisko... | reverse complement strand
GTTTCGTTCCAGTCGAATTTCATGAAAATGTCGAAATACGTTAAAATCCATCGAGCTATTAAACCTAATTTATTGTTTTTTCTCTATCATTTTTATTGAAAACCAAGCTAATATGAATATTATTAATCCCATAATCACCCATAACCAAATTTTATTTTGAAATAGAGTTTGAGATTGTGTTGAAATTTCATTTTTAATTATTAGCTCTTTACCAATTTCTAAAGGCACGAATATCGTTGGCATATGGTCAGGAAAACGCTCTATGTCATAATTTGGCTTTACTGAATTTTCGTTGCCATATACTAAATAATATGATTCCTGAGTATCAAAGCGCACAATTAGACTATGCTCAAAGCCTTTAGTCGTTACTGATTGAATTTTTAAAGCAGTGTTATCTTGATTGTCTATGAGAATTTTTAGTTTTTGTAGTGTGGTACTAATAAATTTGAATTCATTCTTTTCGAGTGAATTTAGAGTGCCTACAGCCAATGTACTATAGTTGTAAATCCAACCGTTTGGAGATTTTGTACTGTCACTTAAATATTCAATTGTAATCGGTCTATAATACTCAAATTTATTTTGTACTGCAATTTTCAAGAAACTAACAGGCGATTTTTTTGACAATTTTATATCTATAATTGTTTGTTTTTTCTTTTTATCTTCAAGTACCCTGATAGTATTAATAGGGTAATTTCTATACCTGCCTTTAATATTTTCATTCAATAAAACTTTAGCAGACATTAATCCCGGTTCTTGATTGCTAATAATATGTAACCTTAAATATCGAAACTTTGCGTTAGGGAAGTTTATTGTTGTGAACTTATAATCAGTAAGCGAATTCTTTATCGAAAGAATTCTATAATTATCAATAATTGAAAACCATTCTTGTTGATTCTGACTTCCCTCTAAATTTACTTTCCAATCAAAATTTTCCTGTTTAAAATCAAGATGTATTTCGTTTATAGAATTTTCCTTACCCATTTCTAGGGTATAATAATATCCGTTTTCGTTTTTTGATTGATTGATAAGATTAAACGATAGCTCTTTTGTTGTAATTCTCTCATTTGCAATACTTAGAATATACGGCACTTCAATAGTATCATTGTTTTTTGAAACTCCATAAATTCGAACATCGGAAATGTCATTCTTTATTTTCCCGAATATTTCATTTGGGAGAATAATATTGTGCCATTTGTATTTAATTCCGGTTAATGCTCGTTTATAACTATACTCATTCATTTGTCCAAAGGAATATAAACTTAACCAAAGAAGCAAGAGAGCTGTTTTATATTTCATTTTCATCGTTAATTATATACTTGTACTTATTGTAAAGAAAAGAAATAATCAGAAGTAGCAACCCTAAAGAAACGAATATTATAGTTTTTGCAATGGTATCGAGCTCAGCTACATCGTAAATGAAAAGTTTGAGTAGTGTCACTGCAAATAGACCTATGGCACCAATACGTAAATGTTTCTGCTTTTTCCAAATGCCCAATATGATTAGTAACAATGCATAAACTCCCCAAAGTATACTTAATCCGAGTTTGAATGTTTCGGAGAATTGCATGATATCCAGCCAGGTAATTAATTCGCTGCTAGTCACCCATAACACTGTAACATAAAGGAGTGCGTCAAATGCTACTTTCAGGTTTAAATTTTCTAACTCAATGAATTCTTTTTGTATAGACTTGTAAATATAGACAAATATAAGCACAACAAAAGCATACGAAATATAACGAAGCCCTATATTAAAGCTACTGTGTTGATAATATTCTGAGAAGGTATTCTGAATATAACTATCTCTTAAATTGCTAAGAATATAAAGTCCTTGTGTAAGAAATATAATTACAAAACAAACATTAATTGCTAAATTTATCAAACCTAGATTTTTGTTTTTTATTTTCGTAACATTCACGTAAGTAAGTAAAGAGAAAAATAATAAGCTGTAGTTTATTAACCAAATGGATTTGAACCAAGTCAAATCTTTGTTGAAATAAGTATCATTATAGCCTTGAGTTGAATTATTGAGTTCCACTTTGGAGTTTTGGTATAGCTGATTCCAATAACTTGATATTTCCATTCGGAACGAAAAATAAAGAACTAAAATAAGAATGGTAGGAATAGCAAATGAAATTAGTGTGTTTAAAGCCCTATCCTCAAATACCCCAACAACATCTTTATTTTTATTGTACAGATAATTGATAAATACAAACGCACCAATAAATAAAACAGAAGAAAGAAAATTGACATTAAAAACCGGTATTAGCCAATTACTGCCATTTGCAATGTAATGAGTTGACCAATCCTGAATAATACTCACAAAAGCAATAAACATAAGCGGATAAGATGCTTTCTCATAAAAAGGAACATTCTTCGTTTTCCCAATCCAAAACAACAATGCCGCTTCGCCAACCCATAATAAAGTCACCCAATTGCCATTTAGTTGAATCGGAATTGTAATAGTAATGAATAACAACACTAAGCCTACTAGTAAAAAGAATAAATTCTTATCTGCCAGCTTTTGCTTATAAATTATTGCGCTCACACCAAAATGAATAATGGCATTACACAATGTGAACAAACCTACAAGTTGTGCTCCTATAGGATGTAAATCTAAAATAGAATATCCCACCCCAAAGAAAATAAATGAGTTGGCAAGTAATAACAGTATGTCGACCAATTCATATATTTCTTTACGTATAAGTTTATAAGCAAGAAATATAAGATAAAAAGTAGCAAAGAAAATAGTAAGAAAAGTGAGTGAAAGTGTAAAGTGATTAGTTACATTGTAACTGGTACTAAACCAGCCTAAGAAAATAAGCCATGTTATTGCAAAGGAAGAATAATAGAGAGGTTTCCAGTACTTCCTGAAAGCAAGGACAAGTATACCTATGTTTATAATGGAAACATAACAAAATAAAACAGCAACTTTCCCCGAACCATCACTTAATATAAATGGAACGGCATACCCTCCAACAAGTCCAATATGTGCGACAATTTGATTATTGTATTTGATTGCAGCCAACACTATAAATGCTGTAAACATAACCATTAATGCAAATGCAAACATCTGAGGAATCAAATAATAAAAACCATAGGCTGCATAAGTAATAAAATACATAATGGCTATAGAGCCACTTACTAAAACAGCACTATAACTTTCATATTTTTTCTTTAGTTTAATGCCAAAACCAAGTAACACCAATCCAACTAAATAACCAAAAATAATACGTGTAAGTGGGCTTATCCAACCATGTTCTATAGAATACTTTGCCCCGATAGCAACTCCAATTATGGTGATAGCTATACCAATTTTATTAATAAGGTTCTCGCCAATAAACTTTTCGATATTTGATTTATCTGGCAGATTTATTTTAGGTGCTGAAGAGCTTGTTTGTAATTTTTCCTTTTTTACTTGTTGAAATTGTTTTGGTCGAACTACTGATGCTGTACTGTTTTCATTTATAAAAGTAGCCTTAGTTGGTTGAACATTATCGGTCTGTTGTTCTTCAACTTGTACTTTAGTTTGAGAATTACCAAGTTTGTTAATCTCGAAGCGCAACTCGTTAATTTCTTTCAATAAGTCATTCTGCTTTTTCAAAAGTGTATCCAATCCGAAAACTAGTTTATCTATTTTGTTCTTCTTTTCTTCGTGCGACTCATTATCTTGTGAGTATTTAAGTATATTTATTTCATTACGCAGTTCATTAATCTCACGAGAGAAGTCATTTTGCCTTATTAAAAGATTTTCCTGCAACTCTAAAAACTGATGTTCTATTTCGCTATATTCTGACATACTTTATCTTTATTTATTTTAGTCGAGTAAAAAGTTAGTTTTCTTTTCTGTTTTTTCTTCATATAAAAATCTGCGAGGAATTGTCCGCCGAGTAAAAGCTGAAAACTTTGCAAATTCAGTCGTCAAAGACTCATTAGAAGATTCACAAAGAGGTCAGTTCGTCAAAGATTTTATAGCATAACAAAGTCGCTTTTTCCATTTCTTGCTGTTGCCCATAACACTAGTAAATACCCAATAGTCTTGTGTAAATATCTCTATTCTGGTGAGCTTGTCTTTCCCTATTATTCTGTAAATCTCCTATTAATTTGTTTCTAATGTCCATTTACACCCCTCAATTTCTTCCTTTTTCCTCCTGAAAGCCACCTCGTTTCATTTTAAGCTACAAACATACAAAAAAATTAATCAGGTTAATGTATTTTGTCAAAAAGATTTAAGCAAACTAAATGAACAATTAAATTAAACAAAACATTCATTGTTTCGGAAATAGACCCGGTTTCTTCACAAACAATCACCGATTATTGAACAATATTCTTTCTTTTTGGGGGAAGAATGACGATTTATTGAGGAAGTTTTCGTGTTTTTGGAGGAAGAAACCATATTTCTTGGTCAAGAATGCTTCATTCTTGACCAAGAAAATGATTTTTCTGTACAAGTATTGCGCATTTCTGTACAAGTATTGCGTGTTTCTGTTCTAAAACGTGGCGTTTCTGTTCTAATATCTCACGTTTCTGGAGAGAAACGTCGCATTTCTCTCCAGAAACACGTCATTTCTCTCCGGAAAAGGTAATTTCTTGAGGAAGAATGAAGCATTATTGAGGAAGAAACGTGCATTATTGACCAAGAAATTGGATTTATGGAGGAAGAAAAAGGAATAATTGATTCAAATTATAAAAATAAACAGAAGAATAGAACGCGGTTAAACGCTGTCACGATAGCTATCGTGGATAACGGATAAAAAAACGGATTCATATTCAGACTACTAATATAGAAAATCTAATGAATTATTTGTTGATAAACAGAACAAAAATACAACTATATTTCACGTTTTTAATTATTAAGAGATAATAATTTTAAGATATTCTCTCGTTTTTTCATTTTGCAATCAAAAATACTTGTACAGCGATGTTTAATAGCTTATTTTTGCATACATAACGATTGAAAGATTTTAAATTGAAGTAAGAAGACTGAATTATGGCAAAGATATTAGTAGTGGACGACGAGCGGAGCATCCGCAATACGATGAAAGACATTCTGGAGTTTGAGAAACATCAGGTTACGTTGGCCGAGAATGGCAAACAAGGATTGGAAGCGGCTCAAAACTCAGTTTTCGATCTTATTTTTTCGGATATTAAAATGCCCGAGATGGACGGTGTGGAATTGCTGGGGCATTTGGCGGAATTAAATCTCGAAGCTCCTATAGTAATGATTTCCGGTCATGGAAATATAGAAACAGCAGTGGAATGTATCAAAAAAGGTGCTTTTGATTTTATAGAAAAACCTATTGATTTGAATCGACTGCTAATTACCGTTCGGAATGCATTGGAACGTAATAATTTGGTTACAGAAACCAAGACGCTGAAAAAGAAAGTTGCCAAACGGCATCAAATGATTGGAGCTTCACCGACCATTGAAAAAGTTCGCATGATGATAGAACGGGTTGCTCCAACCGATGCCCGGGTTTTAATTACGGGTGATAATGGAACGGGAAAAGAAGTGGTTGCACGTCTTTTATTTGAGAATAGCAACCGGACAGATGCACCTTATGTGGAAGTAAACTGTGCTGCCATACCATCTGAACTAATTGAAAGTGAACTGTTCGGACACGAAAAAGGAGCTTTTACATCGGCAATCAAACAACGCATTGGAAAATTTGAACAGGCTGACGGTGGAACTATATTTCTGGATGAAATTGGCGATATGAGCCTTTCGGCACAAACCAAAGTTCTCCGCGTACTTCAGGAAAGTGAACTAACCCGCGTAGGCAGCGATAAAAGTATTAAAGTAAATGTACGTGTGCTGGCCGCAACAAACAAGAACCTGAAAAAAGAAATTGAAGCAGGAAATTTCCGCGAAGATTTATTCCATCGATTGAACGTGATTCCTATTCACGTACCAAGTCTCGACGATAGGAAAGAAGATATTCCACTGTTGATTAATCATTTCTGCGAACTAATTTGCACCGAACAAGGCATTCAACCGAAAATTTTTGATGAAGAAGCAATCGTATCCCTTCAAGCCCGATCGTGGACAGGCAATATCCGCGAATTGCGAAACGTTGTGGAACGCCTGATAATACTTGGTGGAGTCAGCATAACAAAAGAAGATATTGAGCAATTTGCCTGATTAAACATTGTAACAAATAAAAAAGCTTGCTCTGTATTTTGAGCAAGCTTTTTTCGTTTACAAATTACTTATAAATGGCATTCAGCATATTAGCCAGTTGAATTCCGCCACGATAAAGCATTTCATCCTGTTTATCGGCAAAGAAATACAGATAATGATAGTTGTTGGTATCGGTCATGTCATACCCATAAATTTGGTTGCGGAGAGCATAACCGGCTTCAACCGATTGAAGGATATTGTATTTTTGAAATACAGATTTCTGCGGTTCAAACTTATCTTGTAAATACCGGCTATATTCGGAATAGGACATATTTTCACCTTCTATAATGTAAGTATCCCACAACGAATGGAGATTAATAGGTTTGCCAAACCAGTTCGTTTTCAACTTATTTCCACCCAAATCTTCGAACCTGCCTAAATGCATGGGTTGATGCAAATCACCCACGAAATGCACTAAATACTTTAGCGCTTCAGTATCGTTTTTATTTTTTTTCAATCGACCAGTAAGCATCTCGAGCGCATAGAATAGATGTTCACCTTCCGCCTTCGGATTATCAAGCAGCTTTTGTAAATCGGCGGAAGTCATACTATCTTTCAGGTTTTGATAATGCCACTGATAACTGGTTTCGTATTTCTTATCGCTGCGAACCTCGTCGGCCCACGTTGCTTGATACACAATGCCCTGTTTTCCAAGCACTTTGTCTACTTGCGTTCGGGCTTGTTTTGTCAGGTTTTGATAAGCTATATCAGCAATAATCCGATGACCAACTGCATCATAAGCAGACACGGTCAAGGTTAAGCACATCAGAAATAGCGTGAATATCTGTTTGTTGAGTTTCATATTGTTGTTTTAATGAAGAACAGAAGTAATATTTTAATAACTGGGCAAAGATAAGAATTTATGAAATTAAACAATGTATATTTATTCAATATTTTGATCCCATTATTTAGGCTCTGCTGAAAAACTGTTTGTTGCCACGAAGTGGCTAAATGTGAATAACCCCCAGTGAAGCTTGCGGAACTGGGGGATAGGAATAATCCTAAATCCACAACCCCGAAGCGGGTTGAACTTTGATATAACATATTGTTTTTGAACCCTATTCAGGGTTCTAGTTTACCGAGTATTCATAACCGCCAGTTTTACTGGCGGTTATTGGCTACGCCGATTTTCAATTCACATTAAATCCTTTCAGGATTTGGGATTGCAAAAAAATAAATTGATGCACAGGAAACGAACATTTAGATTCAAAAAGTTTTCATATAAGTTTCTAAATACCATATTATTATATTGATTATTAATAGTATTATGGTTTTTCAGCAGACCCTATTTATAGATTTAAAAATAACTAGAAAATCCTCATAAGCGCCGGCCTATGAGGATTTTCCATTAAATATCACTCATGTTACTTTACAGGTTTAATCACAAAACCATAACTATATTCTTTTTCTTCCAAACGATATTGCTTGTGAGGATAAGCTCCCCAACTATTGTCGCCACCTACTCCGCGTTGAGCTAGATCCACAGAGAGAATCACTTCATCTCTGTTAGGCGTAATATCGTTGATGTGACGGTATTTCTTCGAAATTCCCGGGTCGAAGTCTTCCGGCCAGTTTTGTAAGGCACTTGCACTAATTGGTTGCAATCCTTCTACACGAAATCCCTTGCCTTGGTTATCGGTAAGTGTCAACCAACGCAAGTCGGTTTTGTAACCATTTTCCTGCGGACGGGTATAAGGCACATATTGATCGGAAACTTTGCTGCTATATTGCCCGATAAACGATGCTGTATTGCGGTCGCTGTAGTTTTCCCACGGTCCGCGACCATAGTACGAAAAGTTATCGAATGCTTTATCCACACTCATTATCATACCAAAACGAGGCATTTCGGGCAATGTATTTGCTCCGGCTTTGAACGAAACGTTTATAGTCAAAGCACCATCGGCAGCCATTGTATAAACCAATTGATAATCCGAAGCAACATCTTTCAAATAAATATCAGCAGTTACAATAGCTTTGCCATCTTCTTCTTTCACCGCGATATTTTTGACAGAAGTATTTTCTCCGGCCATACGCCAAATATTGCATTTTCGTTCCATTCCATTTCCGAAATCATTATCGGTTGGAGCACGCCAGAAGTTAGGCGTTGGTTTGGAATAGAAAACCCAGCGGTCGTCCATTTTATATTCACCCATTAATCCCGACCATTTATTGATATTTACATACACTCCGCCGGCATTCAGATGAATGCGGTCCTTGTCTTCTGTTACTTTTACAGCACCTTTTACCGGAGCAGCTTTCACAAAGTATTTACCTTCGCCCAGTTTAAACTGTTCGCGAGCAACTTCGTGACCTTGTGGAACAACATCTGATCCAACTCGAGTATAAGCGAATACATTCAACAGATATTCCACGCCATCAGTTGCAGGCATATCGGGCATAGTCAGCTGAACTTGCTTTTCCGATTCAGGAGCTGCAGTTACATCAAAAGTACCGGTTTTAATTACAACACCATTTTTCAACACTTCATAACCGAACGTATAATTTTCAAGCGTGCTAAAATGCAATTCGTTAGCAACCGTTATCAATCCTTTTTCGGGTTGAACAGCCTTGAAATAAATATCCTGATAGTATTTCTTTACTTCCATTAGTCCCGGATGAGGAACCCGATCGGGGAAAACCAATCCATTATGGTCGAAGTTCTCGTCGTTTGTATAGTTCTGACTACCCATGTCGCCACCATAAGCCCAGTATTTGCGACCTACTTCGTCGGTTACCTCAAAACCCTGATCGACCCAATCCCAGATAAAACCACCCTGCATATTCTTGCTTCCGCGAATAATATCCCAGTATTCTTTAAAATTACCAGAACTATTTCCCATAGCATGAGCATATTCACACATTATAAACGGACGTTTTACAGTTTCGCGGGCAGCATAATCTTTCATATATTTAATGCCGGGATACATCGGACAAACCACGTCGGTATTTTCTTTTTCGCCGGCTTGTTCAAATTGCACCAAGCGTGTTTTATCACGTTCCTTAATCCATTTGTAGGTTTTCATAAACACATCGCCGTTGCTACACTCATTACCTAACGACCAAAGGATTACAGCCGGAGAGTTTTTGTCGCGTTCCACCAAACTGTACGTTCTGTCGAGGTGAGCAGCATCCCATTCAGCATGAAAAGCCGGATTTTCTTTACCGTAGCCCATGCCGTGGCTTTCTATATTGGCTTCGTCAACCAAATAAATACCGTATTTTTCACAAAGTTTTACCCAAACAGTATTTTCGGGATAATGACTGCATCGAACGGCATTCACATTGTGTTGTTTCATCATCTTAATGTCGAGCATCATGGTTGCCAAATCCTGATAATGACCTGTAACCGTATTGTGTTCGTGCATATTTACACCATGAACCAAAATACGTTTGCCATTGACCAATAGCTGACCGTTTTTCAGTTCTACTTTGCGGAATCCAATTTTGGTGGCAACGGTCTCGATAAACTTGCCATTTTCATCTTTCAAAGTCAATGCCAATGAATACAGATAAGGAGTTTCGCTGCTCCAAAGCTTAGGTGTAGAAACACTTTTGCTGAAAGTAGCTTCTTTTTTGCCTTCGGCAGGTGCATTAATTTTTATTGTTTGGTTGAAAATTTCATTTCCATTGGCGTCCAACAACGATGCTTCAACCTGACCAATTTTAGCAGATTTATTATAATTATTTAGCGTTACATCAACAGATAAAGAACCATTTTTGTAGCTTGCATCCAAATCGGGACGAGCAAAAAAGTCAACAACGCGTAGGTTCTCTGTGCTATACAAATAAACATTGCGGTCGATACCCGAGATGCGCCAAAAGTCCTGATCTTCGAGGTACGAACCATCGCTCCAACGGTAAGCTTCCACCGCTACAAGGTTTTTACCCGGTTTCACGTATTTTGTAATATCAAATTCAGCCGGACTTTTGGTATTTTCGGTATAACCCACTTTTTGTCCGTTTACCCAAATATACATGGCAGAAGTTCCTCCTTCGAAATGAAGATAAACACGGCGGTTATTCCAATTTGCCGGCAAATCAACATAACGACGATATGATCCGACAGGATTATCGGAATGGTCGATATAAGGTGGATTTCGTGGAAATGGATAAGTGGCATTGGTATAAATTGGAATGCCGTAACCTTTCAATTCCCAGTTGGATGGAACAGAAATTTCTTTCCAATTTACCACATTGAAGTCCGTTTTGTAAAAGTCTTTCGGGCGTTGATCGGGTGTAGGAGACCATTGAAATTTCCAGTTTCCGTTCAAAGTCATATACCATGGCGAACTTTCATAAACGTCGGCAATAGCCGAATGTTTGTCGGCAAATGGTAAGAACGTAGCGCGAGCCGATTCACGATTGATTTGGAAAACGGCGGGGTTTTCCCAATCATTAACGGCTGCCTTTTCTTGTGCAAAAGCAGTTGAAAAAATGCTTGCAAGAATGCATAGCAAGAATGATTTTTTTTTCATGGATATTATTAGTTTGAATTTACGATATAATTATAAGATTTAAATCTTGGAAAACAATAATAAAGCTTCTATTCAAAGCCTTATGATATTGTTTGACATACTGACAACAATAATTTTGTACAAAATTAGAAAAACGAATTCATTTCTCAGGTCAAAATAAAACCAATTACGTGCACAATTGTATCATTGCAAAAAAAAGACTGTCTCATAACGAAACAGCCTCTTTTATATCTTTCAGTATAGCATTTTACAAAAGTTCCAAAGCAACAATAGATTTTGCCGGAAGCTTAACAGTGAGACCGGTTTTGGTTACTTTCGCATCTTTGAAATTCGCAGGTGCTACAGCATTTGGGTTTTCAAAAGTATTATATGAATCTATGCTTTTAGCAGTCAGGATAGTTCCCGATACTTTTGCAATTTTTACACCAGTCAAATCTATTTCAACCGTTTGCTCTTTGTCTGTATCAATATTGGCCATTGTTATGTGAATTGCACCCTTTGCATCTTTTGAAGCAGAGGCACTTACTGCAAGAAATTTCCTTGTTTTCGAAGCCAATGTATCGCTTTTAATATCCAACGGAAGGCAGGTAGCTCCCATGTGACCTTTATACATATTGAATACATAATACGAAGGAGTCAACACCATTTTTGGTCCATCGGTCAAAATCATAGCCTGAAGTACGTTTACCACCTGTGCAATGTTAGTCATTTTGACACGTTCGGTATATTTATTGAAAATATTCAAACTTAACGCTGCCACAAATGCATCGCGCATTGTATTTTGTTGATATAGAAATCCCGGGTGTGAGCCTGGTTCCTGATCCCACCATGTTCCCCATTCGTCAACCAATAATCCTACATTGTGTTTAGGATCGTATTTATCCATGATGGCAATGTGTTTTTTCAACACGTCTTCAATTTCCTGGCATTTGCCCATCGTCCAAAGATAATCGCTTTTGTCAAATTTGGTCGCCGAACCTTTGCTTCCGTTCCATGTTTTTACTGTGTAATAATGCAACGATAGTCCTTGCATACGATTACCCACATTCTTCATCAGTGTCTCTGTCCAGTTATAATCATAATCGCTCGAACCACTGGCAATTTTAAACAATTTATTGCCATCGTATTCGCGGCAATACGTTGAATACCTGCGATAAAGATCCGAGTAATAATCAGGTGTCATGTTACCACCGCAGCCCCAACTTTCGTTACCTACGCCAAGGTATTTTACTTTCCATGCTTTATCCCTACCATTCTCACGACGAAGTTTAGCCATTGGGCTGTCGCCATCCGAAGTCATATATTCAACCCATTTTGCTAATTCTTCTACAGTTCCACTACCAACGTTTCCGCTTATGTATGGCTCAGTTCCAAGCATTTCACAAAGGTTCAAAAATTCGTGAGTTCCAAAACTGTTATCTTCTACTACCCCACCCCAATTGTTGTTCACCATTCTGGGACGATTTTCTTTTGGACCAACGCCGTCTCTCCAGTGATATTCATCGGCAAAGCAACCGCCCGGCCAACGTAAAACAGGAATTTGGAGTTCTTTTAGTGCATTAAAAACATCGTTGCGATAACCCTTTGTGTTTGGTATTGGTGAGTTTTCACCTACCCAAATGCCGCCATAGATACAGGTACCGAGGTGCTCGGCAAACTGACCGTAAATTTCTTTGTTGATCTGAGTTTTGCCCTGATCGGCATGAATCGTAATTTTTGCCGGTGTGTTCTGTGCCGTTAGCGACAGTGAACCCAACAACATCAGTGCGAAAATTAATTTTTTCATTTCTTGTGTGTGTTTGATTGTTAGTGGTTTGTAACTATAAAATTAATACCGTAATTGATAATCATTTGTCAGTAGAATTTGCGTAAACTAAGTGATTAAAAGCTCATCTAAGGTTTATCAAATCTGTTAATTATCAAAAATGAAACACACATTTTAGGGATATTATTTTATCTCACCGGTTCGAAGATCAGGGATAATTTTCTCAGCCCATTTCAATTCCATTGTGTTATCATTTTCGAACGTCAAAGGTAAGAAAATATACTTAGAATTGAAATACTGTTTCCCATCCCAGCGGTCACCAATATAGAGGTAACTGGTTGTTTTTTCGCCTTCAATGGGCAAAATAAAAGTAGATTGAGACTCAAACGTAGTTGAATTTC
>Ga0302215_10002420_pt1 | contig 12828 bp, 15 predicted proteins | sample II_Fen_N3_1_FD_194580 | JGI IMG/M metagenome (GOLD analysis project Ga0302215, IMG submission 194580) | Peat permafrost microbial communities from Stordalen Mire near Abisko, Sweden - II_Fen_N3_1 | ecosystem: Environmental > Terrestrial > Soil > Wetlands > Permafrost | place: Sweden: Abisko... | reverse complement strand
AAAAGTTGTTTTGGCAAAATCAATGGGATTTTTTCAGAAACAACATGAGATACAACGGTGAACAAACCGGAGTGAACAGCTCGGTTATCAATTCAACCCTGGTTTATGTGGATCCGGCCAAAGGAATTACAGTCGGTGCGATATTGCAGAAACAAATATCAAAATCGGCGTCAATTCAGGGTTACAGCGAAAATGGAAATGATTTGGTAATACTTATGTTAAGGAAGTCAATGCTTAAACAACGCTTGAATATGACACTTTTTTACATGCCTCCAATCAATATGGGATTGAAATATACACAGGACAACGAAGCCAAAACAGGAGATTATTATAACCGTTCATCGACTGGTTTGAATCTAATTAAGAACCTGATATTCTTCGAAATCAACTACCATTTTAATTCAGGAAAAGAAGTAAAACAACGTCAAAGCACCACCGACAGCGATGCAGTTCAAAGTAAATCAGGCATTGGATTATAACAAGATATTAATTTTAAAATAACCCTCAAAAAAATGCAAATTAAAATCAGACAAGAAGAGTCAAACGATTATCCGGTAGTTTTTAAAATTATTGAGGAAGCATTTAAAACGCTGGAAATTAGCAATCATCAGGAACATTTTTTTGTGGAACGATTGCGAAAATCCGATGCATTTATTCCAGAATTGTCGTTGGTTGCTTTGCTAGGTGATAAAATTGTAGGGCATATCATTCTTTCAAAGATCAATATTAAAAACGAAGAAAAGGAATTCCAAACGTTGATACTTGCACCCGTTTCCGTCTTACCCGAATATCAGAATCAGGGCATTGGAAGTCAATTAATTATCGAAGTGCATAAAAAAGCCATTGAACTTGGATTTACATCCGTTATTTTGGTAGGTCATGAAGATTATTATCCACGATTTGGATATAAAAAAGCTGTCGGATTTGGTATTAAGCAACCATTTGATGTTCCGGAAGAAAATAATCTGGTAATTGAATTAGTTGAGAACGGATTAAACAATGTAAGCGGTACTGTTGAATATCCTAAATATTTTTTTGAATAACAATTTGCAAAAACAAACATCATGGAATTAATCACCTTGCAAAAAATCAATCATTTTCTCGATTGCAAAACCATGGCAATAGCCGGAGCTTCGCGCAATGAAAAGAGTTTCAGCGCGCAAGTGGCAAAACACCTGACCAAGTTAGGTTATAATCTGTGGTTTGTCAATCCCGGATTTGAACCTAATCAGACGGCAAACCAACGGGTTCAGTCCGTTTCACAATTGCCCGAAGGCATTCATTTACTAATTATGACTCCTCGAAATCAAACGGAAGCTGTAATGCAGCAAGCTGTTGACAAGGGAATTAAGGATGTGTGGATTCAGCAACAATCAGAAACCATTGAAGCCGTGAATCAGGCACGAGCCCATTCCATTAATCTTGTCCACGGGCATTGCATCTACATGTTTTCGCAACCCGAAGGAATGCATAAATTTCATCACCGGATAAAGAAGCTGTTCGGCTCACTTCCAACATAATCATTCTTAAAGAAACAGGAGCGAAGTTTATTAATAAAACTCGCTCCTGTTTCTTTTATAAAGTAGGAATGCTCATTCCCGTAATCTTTCGGTACAAATCGAGAGCATAAATATCAGTCATCCCTGAAATGTAATCCAGCACAGCCATAACCTTACCATACACTGTTGGCGCATTGGTTTCATATTGTTCCGGTATGCGCATCAATAATTGCTGTGAGTAAGCTTTTTCGGGGTTCAGAACCGCCGCTATTAGGTGCTCCAAAAGAGTCAGAATTATTTTGTAACCCGCCAATTCCACATCCAGCACTTCGGACGAACGGTAAATCTTGGCAAAGGCGGTTTTCTCGCAATTTAGATAAGCCTCAAACGAATGTGCAGGCAGCTTCTTGATAAGCGACGAATTGAATGTTCCGTCAAGAATAGCTTGTTCGTTTTCGGCAAAAACCACCGAACATTCGTCAATCAACTGCCCGATAACCGATGAACGCAAATAGGCAATTTGCTCGTTTACGTCCGTAACCATATTCATGGTTTCTTTCCGGCGAACAATTTTCTCCGGGCTAAAAAAACCAAGGAATAATTCCTTAACCTCGTCCGAAGTAAGAATCTTCAGTTTGTGCGCATCCTCAATATCCATAATCTGATAACAAATATCGTCTGCTGCTTCCACCAGATACACCAACGGATGACGGGCAAAACGGTTTGGGTTGTCCGGCAATTTCGGGATACCGAGTTCGGCAGCAATTTTCTCAAAGTCCGCTTTTTCAGAATCGAAGAAACCGAATTTCTGCTTTTTAATATCGGAATGAATAGAAGCGTATGGGTATTTGACAATGGAGGCGAGCGTACTATAGGTTAGCACAAATCCTCCCGGTCGGCGACCGTTGAATTGGTGTGTCAATAAGCGCAAAGCATTGGCATTTCCTTCAAAGCAAGTCACATCTTTCCATTCTTCGTCGGTCATATTGCCTTTCATCGACAATCCGTTTCCTTCCGAAAAAAAAGTGGCAATGGCTTTTTCACCCGAATGACCGAAAGGCGGATTGCCCAAATCGTGGGCCAGACAAGCAGCCGACACAATGGATCCAATCTCATCAAAATAAGGCGTTTCTGTGCTTCTTTTCTTCAATCGGTTGGCTACATTTACGCCTAACGAACGCCCAACGGAAGAAACCTCGAGACTGTGAGTCAACCGGTTGTGAACAAACACACTTCCCGGAAGCGGAAAAACCTGGGTTTTATTCTGAAGGCGGCGAAAAGGTGCGGAAAAAATCAATCGGTCGTAGTCGCGTTGAAATTCGCTGCGGTCGTCATCCCGTTTCTTATAGTAATTCTCCTGCCCGAAACGTTTGGTCGATAAAAGCTGATTCCAGTTCATAGTTTACTCACTTTGTTCGTGTTATTTATTCGCTACGCTTGTGTTATTTGTTCACTTCGTTCACGATAGTTACTTCGTTGATATTACTCACTTCGTTCGTGTTATTTGTTTTACCTAAACCTTTTGCCCAGAAAAGTAAACGTCGAAAGGCAAATATCTACGTAGTTAATAACGGCGTAGCCAACTATCGCCCGCAGGGCAAATAACAGCGAAGCGTTTATTGTGGCATATGATAATTCTTTAGTTCTTTTCTCAATTCCTTGCATTTCCGGTCGGTGACTTTGTCCATCAATGCCCAGAACCGGTCGCCGTGATTCATTTCGCGCGTGTGACAAAGTTCGTGAAGGATCACGTAGTCAATCAAATGCGCCGGAAGCAACATCAGGTAAAACGATAGATTGATACTTTGAGCGTGCGAGCAACTTCCCCAACGGGTTTTGCTGGACTGAATTTTTACGTCCGAAAACTTGAAACCATATTTCTCGGCCAATTGTTTCGTACGGTTCGGTAAAAGTCGTTTGGCTTCCTTTCGTAAAAAATGACTGATTCCATTCCAGAAAAACGACTGAACTTTTTCGTCATTACAATCGGTATCGTTTGGAAATTCAATCCGTAAAACGCCTTCTTTCAACGAAAAATAAATGTTTTTTCTATCAGTCCGTTTGGCACTTACACTGAAAGTTAAGGTTTGGAGCTGAGAGCTTTCATCTATCCGGATATTCCGTTTTTCCAGTCCTTTTTCAAGCTTTTCCTGCTTTTGAATCAACTTTGAACGAATGGAATTGATAAATTTCATAGCATCGGCTTCCGATGCCTGCAATGGCAAGGTGACTTTCAGACCCGAACTCAGAATCCGCACACGGATATGTTTTGACCGCTCATTGCGAACGAATTCGATGGTTCCTAACTCGGCGTCTGACAGCATAGAAGATATAAAACGGATAAATTTAGATTATAAACATTACAAAGGTACATTTTTTTGGACAAAAAAAGGAGTTTATTGTCTGAAAGGAATAACTTTGCACCTAATTTTGGAAAATGAATATAAAATGATACAAGCAACAAATATCAGGAAAAGTTTTGGCGAACTTGAAGTGCTCAAAGGCGTAGATTTAAACGTGGTCAAAGGCGAAATTGTATCAATCGTAGGACCAAGCGGTGCGGGTAAAACTACCCTGCTGCAAATTTTGGGTTCGCTCGACAAACCAAATCAGGGCGAAGTAAAAATCGACGGCATTAATTTTGGTAAATTAGCCGAAAAGGAGCTTGCCGCTTTCCGCAACCAGCATATCGGATTCATTTTTCAGTTTCATCAGTTGCTACCCGAGTTCACTGCTCTTGAAAACGTAATGATTCCTGCTCTGATTGGCCGAAAGGACAAAAAGAAATCGGAGCAAAAAGCCAAAGAACTTTTGACCTATCTTCAGCTAGCCGACCGCATGGAACATAAACCCAACGAACTCTCGGGCGGTGAAAAACAGCGGGTGGCGGTGGCGCGAGCTTTAATAAACGAACCTTCGTTAATCTTAGCCGATGAGCCTTCGGGCAGCCTGGACTCCAAAAACAGAGATGAGCTTCATAAACTGCTGTTCGACTTGCGCGATAAATTTGGACTTACTATCGTGATTGTAACCCACGACAAAGAACTGGCTGCCCTTTCAGACCGAGTGATTGAAATGCGTGATGGGCTTGTAGAATTGAATCGGGAAAGTTGAAACCGCTCCGAATATGTAGTCCCGCCGGGAATCGAACCCGGATCTAGTGTTTAGGAAACACTTGTTCTATCCATTGAACTACAGGACCGCTTTTCTTAAGGCGACACAAAATTACATTATTTTGATGAGAAATAAAAATTAAGTTTGTTTGAGAATGTACTATCTGCTCTATTTTATTCTTTGGTTTGTTACATTGCTTCCATTGCGGGTGCTTTATGCTGTGTCGGACTGTTTGTATCCCCTCGTTTACCATGTGTTTAAATACCGCAAAGGCGTCGTGCGTAAAAATCTGGTAAATTCATTCCCCGAAAAAAGCAACGATGAAATAATAACCATCGAGAAAAAATTCTATCGTTATTTCTGTGATTTATTTATCGAAAGCTTTGTTCAGGTTCATTTTTCAGTATCCGAAAGTCTGAAAAGAATGACTTATTCGAACCCGGAAGTAATTACCGACCAGTTCAAAAAAGGGAAAAGCGTTTTTCTGATTACTTCGCATTACGGAAACTGGGAATGGAACTCTTCGCTCACTGCGTTTTTTCCAGAAGGGAATTCGCTTTATGGAATTTACAAACAACTGACTAATCCCACATTTGACAGATTGATGATAAAAATCAGAACAAACTTTGGCGGCAAAGTTATCGAAACCCAGGATCTGTTCAAATCAATGCTTCAAATGAAAAGCAACAACGTTCAGGGAGCTTTCTTCATGCTTTCCGACCAACGGACTCCGGCACACAGTGCCAGGCTATGGATGACCTTTATGAACCAGGAAACAGCCGTGCTTACCGGAGTAGAACAGCTGGCCAAGAAGTTTGATTACCCTATCGTTTTTATGAATGTAGAACGCGTAAAAAGAGGATATTATGCCTGCAGTTTTAGTATGATTGAAGAAAGTCCGAAAAATTGTACTAATTTTGAGATTACTGAAAAGTACATGAATATGCTGGAGGAAAAAATCCGCAAAACACCCGAATACTGGCTCTGGACACATAATCGTTGGAAACATAAACGCCAAACCAATTAATTCCTAACTTTTAATCAAAGCATGAGTTCAAAAAATAAGTTTTTTGTGGTTTGGGAAGGCAAGGAACCCGGAATTTACAAATCGTGGGAAGATTGCAAACGGCAGGTGCATGGCTTCGAGGGAGCGATTTACAAAGGATTTGCCACCGAAGCCGAAGCGCGCGAAGCCATGGTTTCGCCCTGTTGGGATTATGTGGGGAAAAATGCAAAGGTGAAAAAACCTTCGACCGACGAAATAGCCAAAGTCGGGCTGCCGAACATGGAAAGTCTTTCGGTGGATGCCGCTTGCAGCGGTAATCCCGGGGCGATGGAATATCGCGGCGTGTACACCAAAACCGGAGAAGAAATTTTTCATCAAGGACCTTTCCAAAATGGCACAAACAACATCGGAGAATTTCTGGCCTTGGTTCACGGATTGGCACTTCTTAAACAAAAGAACAGTCCGCTACCCATTTACACTGACAGCAAAACGGCTCTTGCCTGGGTAAAAGCCAAGAAAACAAAATCACTGTTGGAGAAAAATGACGCCAATGCCGTGTTGTTCGATTTAATGTCCCGCGCCGAAAAATGGTTGCGTGAAAACGAATACACCACCCAAATTATAAAGTGGGAAACCAGTGTTTGGGGCGAAATCCCTGCTGATTTTGGAAGGAAATAGGTGTAACTATTTCAATGGTTTGCGGAAAGTAATCCGTCGTAAGGTATTGTAACGGGCTTTGAATTTACGGTGTTCAAACAGCAACAATATCGGGTTTTCGAGCAGATGAGCGTACTGATCCTTGTTTTTTTCGTACAGCTGTTTCAGCAAGTCCGCATCGCGTTTCGGGAAGCGGATAATGTTCGACTCCTTATGCTTCCGGTAAAAGAAATAATCCTTTTCAATTCTCACGACTTCGCCACCCGTTTTCAGCATATTAATCCACAAATCCCAATCCTCGTTTATCACAAAGCTTGGGTCATAGCCGCCGGTCATATCAAAATCTTCCCGCCGAAACATGGACGAATTATGGATACAATTGGAAATCAGCAACTCATCGAACGAATAATCGGCCAAATGCCATTTCCCCTTTTTGGCCCCGAAATAGACTCCTGCAGCCGTAACAATCTTCACCTCAGGTCTTGATTCCAGCATCTCTATGGCTTCGGGCACATAATTCGGTGAAATTAAATCGTCCGAATCCACAGGCAAAATATATTTTCCGGTCGAATGAGCAATCCCTACATTTTTGGTGATGGAAATCCCCGAATTTGAGTGATGGTAATACTTGAACCGACTATCCTTCTTCACAAATTCTTGAATAATTGCAGCCGATTGATCGGTCGAACCATCATCAACAATAATACATTCCCAATTGGTATAATTCATGTTCCGAAGGCATTCAAGCGTTTCAGCAATAAATTTTTCACGATTGTAACATGGAGTTATTATTGAGACTTTTGGTTCTTTTTCCATAGAATCTGATGAATAAAGGGTGTAAGTTTGATTATTTTTTAAAATATTTATTGATATACGGAATTGTGTTTAACGGAAAATCGCGCTTTACGAGTATGAATAGAAAAGCAATCATTAATACTGATTTAAGTGCAATATTCACCATAAGATACGGCGTATTGATAAAAACACTCAGGAGATAAATAAGTAAAGTGATTCCGGTATAAAATCCAATGGTTTTAAAATCATATTTAACCGGCATATATTTTTGACCGAAAAAGTATGAAATAACCATAACCGTGAAGTACCCCACAAATGCCGACCAGGCCGACCCCCAATAACTGAATGTTGGTACAAGCAGAATATTTCCGGCCAAAATTACAATCATACCTATAGTAGAAAACCATGCACCATACTTGTTTTTGTCCGTCAGTTTATACCAAATGGATAAGTTGAAAAACACGCCTTGAAAAATAAATGAGAATAAAATAATGGGCATAACAGCTAATCCCGACCAGTAGGTGTTTTTTATAACAAACCGAATTAAATCCATATAAAGTACCATTCCCAGAAAAATGAATAGCGAAATGATAATGAAGTACTTCATCGCATTTGCATACATCGACAAGCTGTCTTTGTCCTTGTTTTTAGCGAAAACAAATGGTTCGTAGGCATACCTGAAAGCTTGAGTAAACATCATAATAACCATGGCTATTTTTGAAACCGCCCCATAAATTCCTAGATCGGCTTTACCCTGTTCGCCAAGTTGCATAAATGGAAAAAGAATCTTGTCCAGGTTTTGGTTGGCAGTACCTGCAATGCCTAAAAATAGCAAGGGGAACGAGTACCGGAATATCTGTTTGAGTAATTTGTAATCAAAGGAGAATTTCGCTAAAAATACAAATTTCATCAGAACAACAGTTTGAATCGTAGTGGCAATAATGTTCGAAATAAATATATATCCAACACCATAATGAGGACTGTAGAACCATTCAACAGTACCGGGAGCAACCTTCATCAACCACGGACATGCCACCAAAAAGAAAAGATTTAGGACGATATTAAGCAGAATATACACAAATTTCAATGAGGCAAATGCAATCGGGCGTTTGACGAAACGTAAATATGCAAACGGAATTGAAGCAAATGCATCCAAAGCAACGGATAAACCAAGCATCCAAATAAATTCGGAATGATCACCGTAGTTTAAAAGATTGGCAATAGGCTGATTAAATAAAACAACGAGGACAATGAACAGCAACGACGTTATCCCAACGGATAGTAAACAATTACCATATACCTTATCGGAATTTGCCAAATCTTTATTCGCAAAACGGAAAAAACCGGTTTCCATTCCATAAGTTAGCATTACCAATAAGAGCGCTGTCCAAGCGTATAAATTGGTTACAGTTCCATATTCAGCTTGTTTTTCAAGCGTATAGGTGTACAATGGCACAAGCAACCAACCTAAAAACTTGCCCAAAATACTGCTTACTCCATAAATAGCAGTATCCTTTGCAAGTGATTTCAGTTCCTTTGCCATATTTTTTGTATCCTATTTTTTTCCTTTAAAGAAATCCAATACCTTACCCATCCACTTCATTTCGGCTATCGGTTCGAAATCTTCGGCTTTCAGGTAGCCTTTTTCAAGCAGCAGTTTAACAGCTTCCTCAACTTGTTCCTTGCGCACTTGTAGTTGGATGCCACCATCTACCAAATCTACATAAGCCCGATTGATAATTTCATTTTTTCCGAAACATTCAATCTCACATGATTCAAGATACGATTTTGCTAATTCAAAATCGATGGACTTGCTAAAAGTTCTGACAGTAATTAATTCATCCATAAGACATTATTTTTAAGCCCCTTTAGGGGTTTGGGGTTACTAAAAAAGTGTTCCCGTTTCGCCCAATTTCACCTTACCCAGATGTTTGTATGCCAATTCGGTTACTTCGCGTCCACGAGGTGTACGTTTCATAAAACCTTCCTTAATCAGGAACGGTTCGTAAACCTCTTCCAATGTTCCGGCATCTTCACCCAATGCAGTGGCAATGGTTGTCAACCCTACCGGACCGCCACGGAATTTATCAATGATGGTGCTCAGAATCTTGTTATCAATCTCGTCCAGTCCGTATTTGTCGATATTCAGTGCTTCGAGAGCGTAACAGGCAATTTCGTGGTCGATGGTTCCAGTACCTTTCACCTGAGCAAAATCGCGCACTCGGCGCAGCAAAGCATTGGCAATACGGGGCGTACCGCGACTTCGACCTCCGATTTCAACTGCAGCTTGCTGGTCGATAGGCACGTTGAGCAAATGAGCCGAACGTTTGATAATTTCAATAATCACCTCAATATCATAATACTCAAAGTGGCAATTTATTCCAAAACGGGCGCGAAGTGGGGCGGTAAGCAATCCGCTTCGAGTGGTTGCTCCAATCAGTGTAAACGGATTTAATTCCAACTGGATGGAGCGGGCACTCGGGCCTTTATCAATCATGATATCAATACGATAATCCTCCATGGCAGAATACAGGTATTCCTCAACTATCGGACTTAGGCGATGAATCTCGTCAATAAACAGCACATCGTTTGGTTCAAGACTGGTAAGCAAGCCGGCCAAGTCGCCCGGTTTGTCAAGCACCGGACCCGAAGTAATTTTAAAGCCTACGTTCAGTTCGTTGGCAATAATATTCGAAAGCGTTGTTTTGCCCAGTCCCGGAGGTCCGTGCAGCAACACGTGATCAAGCGATTCGGTGCGCATACGGGCAGCCTGAACGAATATCTTCAGATTCTCGACAATTTTATTTTGTCCGGCAAAATCCGAAAAACTCAGTGGCCGCAAGGCATTCTCAAAATCCCTTTCACCGTTTCGGTTGTTTCGTATGTCGAAGTTTTCATCCATTCTATTTCTCGCAAAGACGCTAAGGCGCAATTTTTTTATTTATGATTCTATATATTGTGCCTTTGATTAAAATTTAAATGTAATTAATCAAAAGCTCAAGTTTCAGCCTCACAGCTTCATTAAACTTTTCTCGCAGAAACGCTAAGTCGCAAATTTATAAATTATTTACGATTCTATGTATTGCGTCTTTAATTAAACTTTCATTGTAATTGATCAAAAGTCCAAGTTTCAAGCCTGTCAACTTTAAATAAGTAAGAAGCTGTTTTGAATGAACCGGTGCTAAAATTTCAACAGACTTCAATTCAATAATTACTTTATTCTCAACAATTAAATCAGCCCGAAATCCTATTTCCATTTTTAAGCCGTTCCATGTAACAGGTATTGCTTTTTGTCGCTCAACTTGAAGTCCCTGATTTTTCAGTTCAAAATACATGATCTCTTCATATACAGACTCCAAAAGTCCGGGTCCTAACGTTGTGTGAATCTGATAAGCTGTATTCACAATTATTTTGGACAATTCATTTTCTGTCATGCGCAAGTATGTTTTAATGTTTTTGCGACTTAGCGGCTTTGCGTGAAACTCTATTTTGTCAATTCACGGAACACATCCTCCATTCGTCTTTCAACGGTATTGATGGTCAGTATCTTGTTATTTGTTTTAACGGCGAAGTCAAAAATTATTCCACGAATATCGGCGGTGGCAATGATTGTAAACTGTTTTTCGGAAAGCTGATTGACTGTCGAGACATTTTCCAGCACCTGCAAACTTTCCAGTGTCACTGCTTCAGCAAATTCCACTTCAAAATGTAAACTACTCTCGTCAAAAAGGTTGATTTTTGAAATATCGGGATAATCCGCCACAATTTCACCTTTGTTGATAATAATTACCCGGTTACATATTGCTTTGATTTCTTGCATAATATGTGTACTGAGTAAAACGGTTTTATCTTTCCCTATTTCCCGAATCAAACTGCGGATTTCCTCCAACTGATTTGGGTCAAGCCCAGTGGTTGGTTCGTCCAAAATCAATACCTTGGGATTTGGAATCAATGCCTGAGCCAGTCCCACCCGCTGGCGATAGCCTTTGGATAGTTGACCTATTTTCTTGTGAAATTCGGGGCGAAGTCCTACCTTATCAATTAACTCATTAACCCTTTGTTCCTTATCTTTTCTTTTCAAACCGTAAGTTTCAGCTACGAAAAGCAAATATTCTTTCACGTACATATCGGCGTATTGCGGATTCTGTTCGGGCAAGTATCCCAATAAACTCTTTGTTTTCAGTGAATCTTCCGAAACTTCGAATCCACAAATTTTAGCCGATCCGTTTTCGTACGTCAATGCACCTGCCAGAATTTTCATCGTGGTGGTTTTCCCCGCACCATTTGGACCCAAAAAGCCAACAACTTCGCCCTCACCTATCTCAAAGCTAATATTATTGAGAACCGTTTGACTGCCGTATTTCTTAGAAAGATTTTGTATGCTGATTGACACTTCTTATTTACGATTTTAAATTTACGATTGGATATGCAAATGTACAAATTATCAGGGATTATTTTCTGAAAATGAAAGTGATAATTGAAAGTAAAATGTACCAACCTATGATCGGGGCAAAGGCACTCAGTTGTAAAAAAACCAGCATTAAAATGCAACCGATCAAAAAGATATATTGAATTTGGTTTTCTTTCCATTTCAAACTTTTTACTTTCAGGGCAAACATAGGAAGTTCGGCTACTAAAAGGTAGGAGAATAAAACAGTTAGAACAATTAAAACCCAGGCATTTTCAATTAAAAAAGAAGAAAAGGAAAACGCCATTCCCGCCCAGAAAATAGCATTTGCAGGAGTTGGCATACCGATAAAGGATGACGTCTGACGGTCGTCGATATTAAACTTAGCCAACCGTAAACCCGAAAAAACGGGGATTAAAAAACCCAGGTAGGGCAGCCATTCGCTCTGTCCGGTGATAGAAGATAGCAATGAATAAACAATCATTCCCGGAGCCAGCCCGAAACTAATCACATCGGCCAGCGAATCCAGTTCTTTGCCCATAGGTGAATAAGCCTTGAGCAAGCGGGCAGCAAAACCATCGAGAAAATCAAATACGGCCGCAACAAATATGGCGATAAATGCTCCCTGATAATCGCCCCGGAATGCCAGCAACACTGCCACGCACCCTGTGAAAAGGTTTAGGCTGGTTATGAAATTAGGAATATGCTTCTTCATGAAATACAATTATTTTGTTTTAAATTTTCAACTGTTTATATAATATCGTGAATGACGTGAAAGAGTATCAAGAAGTTAATATCGCCAAAGGCAAATTACTCTTTATTTTTTGAATCCATCCAGATGGTTACCGGACCGTTATTGATAAGTGAAACCTTCATGTCAGCCGCGAATGTACCCGTCTTTACTTTTTTGCAAAGCCTTTCGCTCAATGTGCCGCAAAAATGCTCGTAAAGTGGAATGGCAATTTCATGTTTGGCTGCTCGGATGTACGAGGGACGATTCCCTTTTTTGGTCATGGCATGTAGCGTAAACTGGCTGACTACAAGCACTTCACCGTCAACATCAATCACCGATTTATTCATCACTCCATGTTCGTCGTCGAAAATTCGTAACCCAGAAGCCTTTCCAGCCAGCCAATCGCTGTCCTCGGTAGTATCATCGCTTTCAATTCCAACTAATATCAACAAACCGTGGTTTATTTTAGCCGTAATCTTCCCGTCAATTTCCACCGAAGCTTCGTTAACCCGTTGAATTAAAATGCGCATCCGTTTTTTTATTAAATGAGTTGCAAAATTAAAGAAAAAAAGCGGAAAGTCAACTTTGTCTGTGAAATCGCACCCGATAATAATCC
>Ga0302215_10002419_pt1 | contig 12833 bp, 15 predicted proteins | sample II_Fen_N3_1_FD_194580 | JGI IMG/M metagenome (GOLD analysis project Ga0302215, IMG submission 194580) | Peat permafrost microbial communities from Stordalen Mire near Abisko, Sweden - II_Fen_N3_1 | ecosystem: Environmental > Terrestrial > Soil > Wetlands > Permafrost | place: Sweden: Abisko... | reverse complement strand
TATTCTCTTTCATTGGATTCAAGATTAATTCATATTGAGACCGATAAAGAAATCGTGATCAGAAAGGCAAGTTTTCAGCTATTACTGGTGCAGCCGAATAATTTAAGTTTCTACGAAACCATCCGCCAAAAGCTACTTTGGGGACGAGATAAAAGAAATTAGCAATTTCTTAAAAATTATTACCTTTACAAGAATTTTCAAAAATTACCCTAATATAATAATAAAGTAAACATGAGCAGAATTTTCCCGGCAGGAGTTGCCACAGGTCAGTTAGTTACAGATATTTTTCAGCACGCTAAAGAAAACAAATTTGCATTACCTGCAGTGAACGTTATCGGTTCTAGCAACGTAAATGCAGTAATGGAAACTGCTGCAAAACTAAACTCACCTGTTATCATTCAGTTTTCTAACGGTGGAGCATCTTTCAACGCTGGAAAAGGACTAAGCAATGATGCTCAGAAATCAGCTATTTTAGGTGGTATCGCAGGAGCAAAACATATTCATACCCTTGCTGAAGCTTACGGAGCGACAGTAATTTTACACACCGATCACGCTGCAAAAAAATTATTGCCCTGGATCGACGGTTTGATGCAGGCTAACGAAGAATTTTTCAAGCAAACAGGAAAATCTCTTTACTCTTCTCATATGCTAGATCTTTCTGAAGAATCTTTAGAAGAAAACCTTGAAATCTCTGCTGAATATTTCGAAAGAATGGCAAAAATGCAGATGACTTTGGAAGTTGAGATCGGAGTAACAGGAGGTGAAGAAGATGGTGTTGACAATTCTGATATCGACAATTCTAAATTATATACTCAACCTGAAGATGTTGCGTATACTTACGAAAAACTGAAAGCAATTTCTGATAATTTCACTATTGCAGCGGCTTTCGGAAACGTACATGGAGTTTACAAATCAGGTAACGTAGTTTTAACTCCAAAAATCTTAGATAACTCTCAGAAATTTGTTCAGGAGAAATTCGGAACTGCTGATAAACCAATCAATTTTGTATTCCACGGTGGTTCAGGTTCTACTTTAGAAGAAATCAGAGAAGCGATTGATTACGGAGTAATTAAGATGAATATTGATACCGATCTTCAGTTTGCTTACACAGAAGGAATTAGAGATTACATGGTAGACAATGTAGAATATCTGAGAACTCAAATCGGAAATCCAGACGGAGAAGAAAAGCCGAACAAAAAATTCTATGACCCAAGAGTTTGGGTAAGAAAAGGTGAAGAAACTTTCTCTAAAAGATTGGTAAGAGCATTTGAAGATTTAAATAACGTAAATACGCTTAAATAAATTATAAATTTTGGATTATAGATTTTAAATTATTTTTTAATCTATAATTCAAAATCTAAAATCTAAAATTTCATAAATGGGATTCGACTGGTTTAAAAGAAAAGCACAAAATATTACTACTTCTACTGATGATAAAAAGGATGTACCAAAAGGTCTTTGGCATCAGACTCCGTCAGGAAAAGTAGTAGAACACGATGAACTAAAGAAAAACAATTATGTTTCTCCTGAAGACGGATTTCACGTAAGAATCGGAAGTGCCGAGTTTTTCAGTATTCTTTATGACGAAGGAAAATTCACTGAGCTGGATGCAAATGTTGAAAGTATTGATATCCTTAGTTTTAAAGATACAAAATCATACACTGATCGTCTGAAAGAAGTAAAAGCTAAAACGAAACTGACTGACTCTATCAGAAACGGTGTAGGAACTGTTAATGGAACCGAAATGGTGGTTTCTTGTATGGATTTTGCGTTCATCGGAGGATCTTTAGGTTCTGTGATGGGTGAAAAAATAAGAAGAGCAATTGATTATTGTATGGAAAAAAGACTTCCGTACATGATTATCTGTCAGTCCGGAGGTGCGAGAATGCAGGAAGCAACATATTCTTTGATGCAGTTGGCAAAAGTACAGGCGAAATTGGCTCAGCTTTCAGAAGCAGGACTTTTATATATCGCATATCTTTGTGATCCTACTTTCGGTGGAATTACCGCTTCATTTGCAATGACAGCAGACATTATTATGGCTGAACCAAAAGCATTGATTGGATTTGCAGGACCAAGAGTGATCCGTGAAACGATTGGTAGAGATTTACCGGAAGGTTTCCAGACATCGGAATTTCTTCAGGAAAAAGGTTTCGTAGATTTTATCGTGAAAAGAACGGAGATTAAAGAAATCGTTTCTAAAACAGTGAATTTATTAGCCGCAAAAGCTTAAAATTTTAAACTAAAAAATAGATCATCTCTCTCAATTTGGGAGAGATTTTTATTTGAATATTGGCAATAATTTATTTAATTTTAAATGTAAATGGCTTGGTTTTAAAGCCAAAAGCAATGCGCCAATTGCCAACAGCTAAACTATGAGGACTTTTAAAGTAATATTTAATACGATCAGAAGCATGAGTTTTAAGAAAATTCTTAAACTCTTATCCGCTGTTTTACCTCATCCCCTATTTTCAATCTTAAGTTTTTACGCAACGGTAAAAGCTTTTTCTATTGCTCAAAAACTATATCCTAAAACGGCATCTAAAAACGGTGAAGGAAATGCTTTCAGACATTCTCTTTGGTGCTGCCTGATTATGATGTACTGCAGTAAGATTTCTTCTCCTGAAAAAGCATTAGATTTCTGCAAAAAAATTACAGATCTGCATGAAGAATTGTTTCCCAATCAACCTTTAGAAACCAAAATGGATCTTCACAACAACAAAATCGGAATGGATTATTTCATGGAACTTTTACCGGGAATTCACCGCCAGTTTTTTGAGAAAAATTTCTTCATTGAAGAATTAAAAAAGAAAACTGCCAATGCAAAAGTTTTGAAAAACCTTGATGATGATTTTGAGGGAGAATTGGTTTATCTTGATGAAAAGTAATTTCAATTTGAACCATTAAGGAGAATTAAGTTTTAAATTTTCATTAAGATAAATCATTTTGATTTTTAAGTTCTTTCTTAATATTCTTAAATCCTTATCGAATCTTAATGGTTTAAAAAATAAAAGTTTCAATTTTATCTCATTAAATTTATTATCTTTTCTAAAAATTAATTTACATAAATGGTTCTCAGCAGAATTTGGTCAGCTTTTATTATCATCGCCATAACGATTGCAAGTATAAAATACATTTCATCAAGCCATTACAAAACCATTTTCAATGATATGGTTGTTGGAAAAGGTGGTGACAGTGTACAAATTGCGACTCAGAAAATGGATACGCTTTCGCCTTTGATAGAAGACAGTCTGATGAAAAAAAATGATTTTGCAGATAGCAGAATTCATTATAAGACAGATTCTTTAAAACAAAATGTAAAAGTTTACCGAGTTCAGGAAGCGGATGGAGTTATCAATACTTCAAAAACGGCAGTAGATATTTGTATTGGTTTAGTTGGAATTATGACGCTCTTCATGGGATTCATGAGCATTGCCGAAAAAGCTGGCGGAATCAATCTTTTAAGCAGATTAATCCAGCCTTTTTTCTCAAAATTATTTCCTGAAATCCCAAAAAACCATCCCGCATTCGGTCATATGCTGATGAATTTTAGCGCCAATCTTTTGGGATTAGACAATGCAGCAACACCATTTGGTTTAAAAGCTATGGAAAGTCTGCAGACTTTAAATCCAAATAAAGATACCGCAAGCAATTCTCAGATCATGTTTCTCTGCCTTCATGCTGGTGGAATGACTTTAATTCCTGTTTCTATTATTGCAATACGAGCGTCGATGGGCTCAAAAACACCGACCGATATTTTTCTACCTTGTATGATTGCGACTTTCGCAGCAACTCTTGCAGCTATGATCGTAGTTTCTTTATACCAGAAAATTAATTTACTGAAACCAGTTGTCATTGCTTATGTTGGAGGAATTTCTGCAATGATTGCACTTTTAGTTATTTACCTGGTTCAATTAAGTAAAGACGAATTAGATACATTCAGTAAGGTTTTAAGCAACGGATTGATTCTCTTTATTTTCATTGCCATAGTTTTGGGTGCAGTTTATAAAAAAATCAATGTTTTTGATGCATTTATTGAAGGTGCAAAAGAAGGTTTTTGGACTTGTGTGAAAATCATTCCTTATTTAGTGGGAATGCTGATTGCCATTTCTCTTTTGAGAACTTCAGGCGTTTTTGATGTTATTATTGACGGAATGAAATGGGTGGCTTATTCGGCAAATCTTGATGCAAGATTTGTTGACGGACTTCCGACTGCCTTAATCAAACCTTTATCCGGTTCCGGAGCTCGTGGAATGATGGTTGATACGATGGCAACTTTTGGAGCAGATAGTTTCCAAGGGAAGTTGGCGGCTGTACTTCAGGGAAGTTCAGACACTACGTTTTATGTGATTGCAGTTTACTTCGGAGCTGTTGCCGTGAAAAATACAAGATATACGGTAATTGCTATGCTTTTAGCAGATTTGGTGGGTGTGATTACTGCAATTGGATTGGCATATTTGTTTTTTGCTTAAATTTAAAATAAAAATATGATACACGATAAAGACTACATTCTTCGCATTGTAAAGCAATTTTCTGAATTTCTTACGAAAAGAATTTTAGGTGAACATGAAGAAAAGATTTCCGATCAGCAAAGAATTTTTGACACCAATATGAATGACACTTTTAAGATGAGTTTTGATGAACTTTCTTCAAAATCTGCTGAAGAAATTACACAATCAATTCATGAAAAAGAAAGCAATCATCATATCCCGTATTTTGAACTTTTAGGTCATCTTTTTTATGCGAAAGCAAAGGAAACTGACAACAAAGATTTTTCGGAAAAAGCCATCGTCTTTTATCAATTATACCTTCAGACAAGCGGAATTTTTGCGCTTCCGATTATCAACCGAATCAACGAAATAAAAAAAGCACTTGAATAAAGTGCTTTTGTATTTTTAGAATGAAATTTTATAACTTCCGGTGGAAGAAACACTGGCTTTCTCGGCCTTTACGTATTTCTTAACCCACGAAACCGAGGTCGAAACTACACAAGGATCTGAAACTCCTCCTGATCGTCTTGCAGAAACTACATTTCCGGCTTTATCGACAGTATAAGAAATCGTGATCGATCCTTCTGCAGAACAGCTGTGACTTGGTTGAGCTCCTCCTCTTCCCATCGTTCCTGGAATGTAGCCAACCAATCTTCTGTCGATTCCTACTTTGCTGTCACCGTTTCCATCTCCACCTAAAGGATCACCATCATTTCCGATTCCGTCACCTGTTCCCTGATTTCCGGCTTTGGTTCCGCGTCCTTTAATTAAGTTTCCGATTGCAGCAGTTCCTTTTCCGTCACCATTTCCCGTTTTTGAATTGGCAGTTGCTGCAGAACTTTTAGCTTTCGTTTTTGTAGCCGAACTTGCTGTTGATTTTTTATTTGTTTTTGAATCTTCCGTCTTAGGAGCGGTAACTTTAGAATTAGTTCCGGTTATGATTTTATCTTTTACCTCCGTTTTTTTAGTTTCAGGTTTTGGTTCCGGAGTAATGACTGTTTTCGGTTCATAAACCACATTTTCTACAGGTTCAGGTGCATTTTCTTCAGCTTTTGCAGCCAGACTTCCTTCCTGATTGGCAGGTTCATCGATTCCTGCTCCGTTTCTGTTATCACCAAAATTCACAAGCATCGTGGTCACGACTTCCGCTTCTTTGGGACGTTCGGCAGGTTTCATTTTATAGATGAAAACGAATAATAAAATAGCAGACCAGATTAAGATAGAAAGCACAGCGCTTTTTACCTTATCTTTATTTTCTTCGTCTCTATTTACTGCGTAACCTCTCATTTTTTTATTCTTTTACCGTTGCAATGGCAATATTCAATTTATGCTTTTCTGCAATTTCCATTAAGAAAACTACGTCTCTATGCATGGTACTTTCGTCTGCTCTTATCGTAAAAGACTTTGCAGATTTACTATTAAGATCATTTACAATGGTTTGTTCTACCAACTCTCTGGCAACCGGTTTATCGTCGACATAATATGAACCGTCTGGTTTTACGCTTACCGTCATCGGATTCGGGATGTTATCTTCTACGCTTCCTGTTTGTGGAAGTTTTACATCAATCGCACTTTGGTTAGCCGCCGAAGATGTAATCATAAAAAAGATCAACATCAGCAAAATAACGTCTGTCATCGCCGCTAAGCTGAATTCCGGATGCGCTTTATTTCTTCTTTGAATCTTCATATTTCAAAAATTACAAAGGTTTATTAATTAAATCTAAAAATTCTCCCGAAACATTCTGTGTTCTCAAAACGAACTTATCGATTCTTGTCAACAAAATATTGTAGAAAAAGTTTGCAGGAATTGCTACTGCCAAACCGACAGCTGTTTGTCCTAATGCGGTATAAATACCTTCAGACAATGTTTTTGGTGAAAAAGCTCCTTCTGCATGCGATAGATCAAAGAAAGCAATGATCATCCCGATAACGGTTCCCAAAAGTCCCAACATCGGTGCAATACTTGGTACTACTGCCAAAAGATTAAGGTTTTTCTCCATATTGGCAACCTCGATTTGAGCTTGAGATTCCATTGCACTTACAATATCTGAAACAGGTCTTCCTAATCTTGAAATCCCTTTTTCTAAAATCCTGGATTCCGGAGAATTCTGAGTTTTGCAATAATCTGCCGCTGCCTCAATTTTTCCGTCTCTGATGAAGCCTTCAATATTATTCATGAAGTTTGAATCTGTTTTTGCAGTCATTCTTCTGATGTAGAAAAATCTTTCGAAGAAAAGGTATACTGAGAAAACACCCAAAGCCAAAACGGTTGCCATCACTATTTTAGCAAAAGCACCACCATGAAATAGGATGTCCCAAAATGAAAATTCAAGTTTTTCAACAGGCACTGTAGGTACAGCCACCTGAGCAAATAAAATCTGAGTAAGTTCCGTTAGCAGCATTAATTTGTTTATTTATAATGGTTTGAACGACAAAAGTAAAGGATTATTATTAATACTTATCTTAAAATAAGCTTAAAATATGGTTTTAAAATAAACATTCAGCCTAAAAACAGCAAATTTCTTTCCAAATATTACATTTGAAAAGAAATTCGGGGACTATTTAGTTGAAGATTAGTCTTCGTCTACGATAATTTCGTCTGGGGTGAACTCACACTTCAGTCTGAAAGGAAGCGGATTATCTGATCCCGTATAGAAATCGTCGATATTGCCTTTCCAGATCACCTGAAGTTCGTCGTCTTCATTTTTGTCAAAACAAAGCTCGTTGTCATACAGGAAAGCATCTTCATCATCAAACAAATTTACTTCTGTATAAACTTCATCATCAGAATCATTGATTTCAAATTTTTTTCCTTCGATCTCGGAAGATTCTATAGGAAATTCAATAATCTCCAACGAAAGCTGAGGAAAATTGTATTGCAGTGAATCGTCATCCACATGATCTAAACCGTCATCCGTAATGATCTCTACTTCTAGAAAATGCTTTTGATTACTATAAACAGCCTTGCAGTAAGTGCTTTTTATATTGTACTTCAATGTTTCGTCCGGATGGTAAATTTTTAAAATCCCTTTCATTATTTCTTAAAAAGAACTGTAATACTATGATTGTTAAACGCTTTAGGCAAAGATAAAAAATTGTATGAATCTTTAAAATATTTTCAAAATTATTTTTTTATAAATAGCGATTCTTCAAATCTTTCATGTGGTAATATTATCTATTTTTGTGTTTTAAAGATTTCAAAATGAAAAACATCATATCAAAAGCGGTTTTGGGATTTGGTTTAGTACTAAGTTTGGCTTCATGCCGAAAAACCGATTCTCCTTTAACTAAAATTACACCCACTAATCTGGATTCTATTGCAGCTAATTATTACGAGCAATATTTAAAACTATATCCTTTGGAAGCCACTTCACAAGGAGACTTGAGATATAACGATCAGTTGCCGATTAATATTGATAAAGACTTCATTTCCGGTGAAGTTTCTTTCTACCATTCTGTACAAAACCAGCTGGAAAACGTTGATTATAAAGCCCTTTCAGATGAAGACAAAGTAGTTTATGATGTTTTAGATTATACTTTAAAAGATAAAATTGAAGCATACTCGTATCATCCTGAGTACATTCCATTTACACAATTTGGTGGACTTCCCTTGAATTTCCCTTTGTATGGAAGTGGAGAAGGCAGCCAACCTTTTAACACAGAAAAAGACTATGAAGACTGGCTAAAAAGAATGGAAAAATTTCCGGAATGGATGAATGCTGCTACAGAAAATTTCCGTGAAGGAATCACCAATAAAATTGTTCTTCCGAGAAAACTGGTTTTGAAAATGATTCCGCAAATGAAAGCTGAGGAAATCATCACGTCAGATTTTGAAAAAAATATTTTTTCGGGTCCGGTAAAAAAATTCCCTAAAAATTTCACTTCCGAGCAGAAAGAGAAATTCACCAATCTTTACAAAGATGCAGTTGCCAAAAACATCATTCCCGCTTACATAAAAATGGGAAGCTTTTTAGAGAAAGAATACTTGCCTAAATCCAGAGAAACAGATGGTTACAGCAGCTTACCAAAAGGAGACAACATCTACAAATATTATGTAAAAAGCTGGACAACGACCAACAAAACACCTGAAGAAATCAACAAAATCGGTCAACAGCAGGTTGCGATGCTTCGTGCAGAAATGGAAAAAGTAAAACAGCAGGTTGGTTTTACCGGAACTCTTGAAGAATTTATAACTTCCGTTACAACAGACCAGAAAGCTATGCCTTACAAGACATCGGAGGAAGTTTTAGATGGTTTTAATGGAATTTTAGCCAAAATAACTCCGAAGCTGAAAACAATGTTCAGTGTAACGCCAAAAACTAAATTTGAGATCAGACAGACCGAAAAATTCAGAGAAGCAAGTGCAAGTGCAGAATATATTCAGGGAACTCCGGACGGAAAAAGACCGGGAATTTTCTATATGCCACTTCCCGACCCTTCAAAATTCAACGTTACTTCAGGAATGGAATCACTTTTCTTACACGAAGCCATTCCGGGACATCATTATCAGGTTTCTTTGCAACAAGAAAACACCAAGCTTCCAAAATTCATGAGGTTCGGCTGGTTCGGAGCTTACGGAGAAGGTTGGGCGCATTATTGCGAAACTTTAGGACCTGAATTCGGGTTATACACTGATCCTTATCAGAAAATGGGATACTTAAGCGATCAAATGTTAAGAGCGGTTCGTCTGGTTGTTGATACTGGAATTCATACAGGTCAAATGAGCAGAGAAGAAGCCATCACTTATTTCCTGAGCAATATCGCTTACGACGAAGCCGGAGCAACTGCAGAAGTGGAAAGATATATGGCAATGCCGGGACAAGCTTTAGGATATAAAATCGGCTCGTTAAGAATCCGTGAACTTAGAGAGCAATATCAGAAACAATTGGGTAAGAAATTTAGTTTAGCGAAATTCCATGATGAGCTTTTAAGTCAAGGCTGTCTTCCGTTGGATGTTCTTAACAGAAAGATGAAACTTTGGGCAGAAAAGCAGAAGTAAATATTTAATTCGATTCAAAATCTATAATTTTACGAAGCAGTTTAATAATTGCTTCGTTTTTTTATTTTTATCAATTATGAAAAAGATTTTTTCCTTACTAATCTTCTGTTTTTACTTTTCTTTATTCTACAGTCAGGATAAAAAGGTTTTCAATAAAATTGATTCTCTAAATACGGCAAAAGAGGTTCAAGAATTTCTTGATAACGATCAGAATAAAATCAATTACTACCTGAATGTTGAAGATAAAATAAATTATGATTCGTATTGCAAAGTAATCGCCGATAGCCTTAATTTTAAACAAAACTGGGAAAAAGCAGACTTTGACGGTAACGGATTGACAGATCTTCTGGTAACCGGAAATACCTCAGAAGGATCGAAAACGATATATATTTTAGATAAAGGAGATCATTTTGAATCGAAAAATATCAGTAAAGGAAAACTCTATGAGCAATGTTCATTTTCTTCAATAAAAGATAACAAAATAGAATACCAAAGTGTAAAAATTCTCAGCAGATTGGGATTTTTAAGTAACTTAATTAAAGAAAATCTCATTTACAAATACGGAGGATTTATTGAAGAAAATACAGCTCGTAAAAGGCACAATATTTTAGAAATAGAATTTGAAACTTCTGGTTCTTACCGAAATAATTTCGTTTTAAAAATGGAAATAGTTTCTAACGGAGACATCACATGGACTAGCAAAAATGATGGGTTCTTAACAGCCGGTGTCTACACAGCAAAAATTTCACAGGCAAAATTTAAAGAAATTGTAGATGTACTCAATTATATCGATTTTGAAAATCTTGCAGATTCATACGAAGCAAATTATTCTGATGCTGCAACCACCTATCTTAAAATAACTTATGATAATTTAAAAGTAAAAAACATAAGGGATAATGGAAGCATGGGAACCAGAGGTCTACGAAAGCTTTATGATCTATTCAATGATTTGAAGGGAAATCAACAATGGACAAAATTATAAAAAATGCAAAAATTTATATTTTTAATTGTGTTAATAATGATAATCAGGTGTAAAACTGACAAAAAGAAGTCTTATGACAAATTTATAATTGATCAAAACATAACCAAAAACGATACAATTAAACTTCTTTCAAACTTTCCTGAAGTAAAATTATTTAAAAGCGAAATTATTGAAAGTAAAAGCAGAACTGCATACATCGTTCAAACGGTAAGCTGGTACAATATGTCGGGGAAATTTGATAATTATAAATCGAATGCTACAATTAAAGATGATACGTTGAATATTTCGCTAAATAATAGCAACGGATATTTTGGCAATGGCATTTTGATAAAAGTTTTTGACGGACAGTATTTTATCAAAGATGTTGATCCAAAAACATTAAAAGGAGAAGAAAAATTTTTGCCTTCGAAAGTGACCCTCCAGAAATTGACGTTAAATGAAAATCATTTTAAAAAAAGTGACAGTATTTATGGAGCTATTTACTATAAAGCAACCGTTGATCATAATATTTACAAAGAAATGAAGGGTTACTTCAGGACTAAAATTAAATAACAAAATCAAGACAAATTAAAAATCCCTATTCAGCTGAGTCGGGATTTTTGCTGTTCAGTCATCAAAAATGACCGTTCAGTTATTTAAAGTTGAATAGGGTGTGTTTTCTGACATAAATTTGACTCAAGAAAAACAAACATTATCAAATTTTAAAAATAAATATCATGGAAAATTTATCATTCAACAAAGAAAACTTAGCTTACGAAAAAGCAGTAAAAAGAGTAAAAGATCTTAAAGGATTTTATGGAAATCTTACTTCATATTGTCTTGTGATTCCTTTTTTATTGGTGATCAACCTTTTGACATCTCCAAGCGAATTGTGGTTTTACTGGCCAATGTTGGGTTGGGGAATAGGAATTGCCGCTCATGCTGCCAATGTTTTCGGAATCGGAAGAGATTGGGAAGAGAAAAAAATACAGCAATTGATGGAAGAGGAAAGAAAAAACACAAAATCACTTTAAATAAATAACCACAAAAATATCAAAATGAACTACAATAGCGCACAACAAAGAGTAAAAGATCTAAAATCATTCTACAAAAACTGTCTGTGGTTCGGAATCGTAGCAATGATAATTCTTTGCAGAAGAACAATAAAACATGGAAGTTTTGCTGAAGCAATCTCTACCGGATCGATTATTCTTACAGTATGGGGAATCATTCTCGCAGTGAAAGCTGTAAAGCTGTAAAGCTGTTTTTATTAAATTCAGATTGGGAAAACAGAATCTACGAAGAAGAACTTAAAAAAACTAAAAGACCTATTAATTTTTAAAACTGAAAAGATTTAATTATTTTTATTTCAGATTTAAACTAATAAAAGACAAATGATCAGAACTCTCATTATAGAAGACGAAAAACCCGCAGCAAGAAAACTCGAAAGAATGTTGAGTTTATTCCCTGAAATTGAACTTGTTGCAAAGATAGAATCTGTAGAAGAAGGTGTAGATTGGTTTACCAATAATGATCATCCGCAACTTATTTTTTCAGACATCGTTTTGGGAGACGGTTTGTCGTTTGATATTTTTGAGAAAATTCCTACAAAGGCTTTTATTATTTACACAACCGCTTTTGATCAGTATACTTTAAAAGCTTTTAAACTAAATAGCATAGATTACCTTCTGAAACCGATTTTGGATGAAGATCTTTCTGGAGCCATTGAAAAATTCAAATCATTTTTGCCTGACGAAAACTCAGGAAATGTGCAGGAAATCAAGCAGCTCATAAAGAAAGATAAAACCACGCTTTCCAGAATCCTTGTGAAAATTGGGTACAATTTAAAAATCGTTCAAACCAATGAGGTGAGTTGTTTTTTTAGTGAAAACAAAATCGTTTACTTACAAACCAACGAACGAACTTATCCGTCAGATTTCACTTTGGATGAGCTTGAAGAAGTTTTGGAAGAAAAGAAATTTTTCCGTGTCAACCGACAGTTTATCATTAATTCAGATTATATAAAAAACATTCATACTTCGCCGAATTACAAGGTAGAGCTCAATTTTCAGCCTTCTGAAGAAATCACCGTGAGTCGTGATCGAGTGAAAGATTTTAAAGATTGGTTGGTTAGTTAGTTAGTTTTTAGTTTTTAGTTTTTAAAAGAAGGAAAAACCATCAACCGACAACTATTTGTAATCTATTCTATTCGCTTCTGTATCTTCCAGTTGCTTAATAATTGAAGGCGGAATTTCGTCACTATCGATAGGAAAACTGATGGAATCGGGAACATATGTTCTTCGGTCACTTACTTTTTGGAAAATCTCAAACAAGGCAATCGGCTCTTGATTAAAACTAATACATGTACTTATAAAATGCAATT